>TARA_R110000823_G_scaffold14492_4_pt1 | contig 12292 bp, 11 predicted proteins | sample TARA_R110000823 | Tara Oceans TARA_R110000823 (sample SAMEA4397722) | marine metagenome | biome: Polar Biome; feature: [DCM] deep chlorophyll maximum layer (ENVO:01000326); material: water (ENVO:00002006), including particulate matter (ENVO:01000060) such as... | depth 20 m | reverse complement strand
CCACCGTGCGACTACTTGGGTTCTGTCGATTCCTCCATGCGAATACTTGGGGAGGGTAGGGGCGTCTCGATTCCGCCATGCGACTACTTGAATACAATCGATCCCTCCATGCGTTCGCGCGAGGGGCTCGCAAGGGGAGGGGCTAAAAAATCCTATGTGTTTTGGAGGGAGGGTCTGGCGCATATTTATGCATCTGGCGCTCGCGTATAGGCACGAAAAAACCCCCGCCTCAGCTTCGAGACGGGGGCCGGTTGAGTGAAGGTCCTAGGTTATGCTATTTGGTTTTCTTTGCCTTCGCCTTTTTGACGTAGACTGAGAGAGTTTGATCCTTAGCGACCCCGCCTTTTGGGACCATTCTTAGGCTCATTTTCTCCCACACGGGCCGTTCAGCGTTCTGATGAACCTCTAGGGCTCTTAGCGCTTGTCCGACCGTGTTCAGGTTAGCGACTCGCGTCGAGATCCTAGCCTCTAACGCTCTTGCCGCGCTGATGGTCACCCCTTTGCCCTTTACGGGGCTCGTGACCGTTAGGGGCGCCTTGGCGGCTGTAATCGCCTCTTCTAGCGCCTTTACCGCTGTCGGGTCGTTTACCTTTGAGCTAGTCGTTCTTGCCTCACGCTCTACTAGCGCGACCATCTTCAAGAATTCTGGCTGTTTAGGTAGTGCCGACTGTCCTGCTGCCGGTCTTACCGACTTGGCTTCGAGATCCCAAGTTACTTTCTCTAGGATCGACTTCACCCCCGCTTGAAAATCCTTGTGGTCACTCCACCTGTAAAAGGCGGCGGCAACTTGTTGAATCTTCGAGCGGCAGAACGTCAAGTTAGACGCCCTTGCTTTTCTAGCAGTTGGCCCCGCCGCGACAACTTCCGACGAAAGCTTTTCGAAGAGCCGACCAAAGTCGGCACCCTTGCTAGCGTTCTCATTGAAGTAGATCAGGGCCCAGACGAACCTAGCACCGTCGGCCTGATCAGCTTTCAACAAGGCCTGATTAGCCTTGTTGATCAAACTAGCGGCCACCCCTAGGAGCGTGCCGCTTTCTTTGTGGGAATCTTTTCCCATGGTTCCATCCTTGTTTGACACGGCTTGCGCCGCATCGATGATGGACCTTCACTCAACCCTAGTTTTCAAATAGCCCCTAATGAATACAGCCTGTAGCAATAACCCGCAATAGATCAGCGCAACAAACTTCAATCCTAGGGAGGGGCCAAGACACATAGGATTTTTTGCGTACGGTCTTTCTTCGGTTATCATTATTCACTCTCCCTGCATAATTATGCTTGCCGCCCAACCCCAGTACCGGGGGGTCACCCAGTTTCGGGGCCTGTCGCCGCAATATCTAAAGTAAACTTCTGCACGTTTTATCGTATTCCTTTACTGGCCTTAACTACCCTTTTTGTTTTCGACAAACGCTAATCTGATCGTGAAAAAAATTACAACAAAAAAAATAAAAGTCTTAGCCTTGTTTGGCGCTATTGGAGTTTTTGCAGCTAGTTATTATCTAACTAGTAATTATCTAGATAGAAAATAACTAGCTAAGTAATATCTAGGGTATTATCTATTTTCTTTTTTAGATAATATCTAGTTAATACTAGACATTATCTATTAACTATATATTATCTATAGGGGGGGGTGCCAAAAATGAAGCGCTTGGTTTTGTTTGCAGTGCTCTTTTTGCTGTCCGGTTGCGTTATTAGCAATTCAGGGTGTTGGTCTGGTTTGAATAACGTATATTGCCAAGACTCAGAAAACTTGAATCAGGACCGGCGGTGGAATACCCCGAAAGCACCCCACTCTGGATTGAATGCGACATGTGCGAGGAGTGGTGGTGTGCCTTCCATGACAGCCATGTCTATGACTGCGTTTGCCCTGAGATTGACGACTTTGTAGAGCTTGGTGTAAACCCCTACTCTACTCCTAAGTCTGACCCTAAGGTCTTATTAGCAATAGCAAGAAAATCGGGGACGAGATAGGTTTCGACACCTCACAGGCGTTGAGCTTGGGGTGGACGCCAGTTCGAGTCTGGCCGTCTCCATTAGTACACACCCTTGGGCAACAATGGCGCTATCAAAAAAAGAAAAGCGTGAGAAGCGAAGAGAACGGCAGTTCGGGCCTAAGGCTGATTGGATACGAACTTTGCCGTGTGCGGCGTGCGGACGAGACGGACCCAGTGATCCTGCTCATATGAGGTCCCGTGGCGCTGGAGGCACCAGTGACCATTTAGTGCCGCTTTGCAGGATGTGCCACACCGAACAACACACGAAAGGAATTAAGACATTCTTTTCAAAACACGGTATAATTGACACATTAGATCTTGCAGAGCGGTATCATCAAAGGTGGCTCCATGCAGATTATTGGAAAAACAGGAGCAACGACCTCCTCTACTAAGCCACTTCCAATAAAGCTAGTTGAAGTTACGTCAGCAATTGAAAAAGCAGTTGAAGCGTATCGCTCTGCCACTGCCTCTATGAGAGGGACGCGATCAAAAGCAGCGTTTCACATGGAGGAATATACATCTCACGGTAATGGCAAGGTCCGTTACACCGGAAAATCTGCATCTGATATTTTAGAAGACTATTTAACAAAACTTGGATTTAAAAGAGAAAGCCAAATGTTCTACGACTTGAGTAGAATTGTTATGGACTATGCAGAACTTGGTGAGTTTTCTGTATCAGAAGTTGTATATTGGTGCGCTCTTAACGAAGTTGACTATGAATTATGAGCACAAACTATGCAAATTGACATTAATTCTATTAAGTCTAAGCTGGATCAATTGCCAGATGTTGAGAAAATGGAGATCTTGCGGCTTTTAGATGAGCTTGAGTCTGCAAAAACCAAGGAAACTGCCCACGAAGACTTTTTAGGATTTGTAAAACATGTGTGGCCAGCCTTTATTGAAGGTGACCATCACCGTGTAATGGCTGATGCGTTCAACAGGATCGCAAAGGGCGAGCTAAAACGCCTGATTGTCAACATGCCACCCCGTCACACCAAGTCAGAGTTTGCTTCTCATCTGTTTCCTGCATGGTATTTAGGTAAATACCCTGACCGAAAGGTGATTCAGACGGCACACACCGCAGAATTAGCGGTAGGATTTGGTAGAAAAGTTAGAAACTTGGTTGGATCGGACGATTACCAACACATTTTTAACAATGTGTCCCTAGCATCTGACTCTAAGGCGGCTGGGCGTTGGAGCACCAACAAGAATGGAGAGTATTTTGCTATTGGTGTCGGCGGTGCGGTAACAGGTAAGGGTGCCGACATCCTAATTATTGACGATCCGCACTCCGAACAAGAGGCGGCGCTTAATGATCCATCCATTTACGACAAAACTTACGAGTGGTACACCTCTGGACCCCGGCAGAGGCTACAACCGGGCGGTAGTATCTGCGTTGTAATGACGAGATGGTCTAAAAAAGACCTGACCGGCCAGATTTTGAAGTCATCTATCCAGCGTGGTGGCTCTGATGAGTGGGAAGTTATAGAACTTCCTGCAATTTTGCCCAGTGGAAGCCCTTTATGGCCCGGATTCTGGCCATTAGAGCAGTTAGAGGCACTAAGATCGGAGCTTCCAGTGCCAAAGTGGTCGGCACAGTACCAACAAGACCCCACATCGGAAGAAGGAGCGCTAATTAAGCGCGAATGGTGGAAAGAATGGGACAAAAAGTCTCCACCACGCTGTGATTTTGTAATTCAATCGTGGGATACAGCGTTCCTTGCCAAAGAAACCGCAGATTACAGCGCTTGTACAACATGGGGCGTGTTTTACGACGATGATGGAAACTCAAACATAATTTTATTGGATGCATTGCAAGAACGCTTGGAGTTTCCAGACCTAAAAGCGCGTGCCCTTGATATGTACAAGGAGTTTGAGCCAGATGCGTTTATTGTGGAGGCTAAGGCGTCTGGTTCACCCCTGATCTTTGAGTTACGCAGGATGGGCATTCCTGTAAATGAGTACACCCCTAGTCGTGGTAAGGATAAAGTTGCTCGCGTAAACGCAGTGTCGGACTTATTTTCATCAGGATTGGTTTGGGCACCCAAAACACGATGGGCAGACGAAGTTGTTGAGCAATTCGCTGCTTTTCCTGCTGGAGACCACGACGACTTAGTGGACTCAGGCACACAGGCGTTGCTTCGTTTTCGTCAGGGTGGCTTTATTTCAATTGATAGTGACGAAAAAGAAGAAGAGTTTTATCGACACCGTAGGGCAGCGTATTACTAATGGACGAAGAACCAGATCTTTTTGATAAACTAGAAGCTTTTCTTAATACAGAAGAAGCAATAGCCGCTTCTTTTGTTCCGCAGGCGGCAGTACCCTACGGACTTGCAGAAGCCGCTGTTGGTGTCCGCAACAGAAGTCCTTTACAGTTTGGGTCTGGTCTTCTTGGCTTAATTCCCCTTGTGGGCCAAATAAAGAAAGCTCAAAAACTCAAACGATTTAAAACCGCCATGGGGTCTATGTATGATGTAACACCTACAGGAACCACGATACGGAATAAGGCTCGTCGCAAGGCCCATGGCGATGATTTTGGAATGAAGCCAGAGTCAAAAGAAACTATTTATGTAGATGATGCCAACTTAAACAGACTTGGCGAAATACAAGCAAGAGGCGAGCCAACAAGAATTGTACAGGTCGCTCCAGATCAGTATGCAGTTCAGTTTTTAGAACCAAGTCGGTATGCAGGAAAAGTTTCTGAGCGCACAGTAGCAGATGTAATAAGAGAGCCAAGGGTTGGCTTGCACCCGGTTGAGCTTTTTGCAAGCCCTGCAAGGGTAAGGGACCCAGTTCTGCCTCGCCAAGGAAGCAGTGGGGTGCACTTTGGAAATAAAATTATTGAAATCCTTGATCAGTAATTAAGATGGAAGAAGACGATTTTCTTGACCGAGTAGATCGGTACTTGATGCCAGAAACTGCGACTGGAACAGCAGGCGTAGTTGGTATGAGCATGGTACCGATACTTGGCGACACTATAGATGCAGCAGACGTTGCGTATGGGATAAGAAATCGTGATCCAGCAAGAGCCGGGTTTGGATTGCTCGGCTTGGCACTTGGCCCGCTTGGCGGTGGCGCCGCACTAAGAGAACTGTTTAAGCGCAGTAAGCGTGGTCGTAAAGCGCTGCAAGCTCCTCGGCAACCGTTACTGCTCGGTTCAGGGCCTACAAGCTTTGAGCTAGAAAGAGGGCCCGGAGAAATGTTACTTGGGTTGCCGGGCCTATGGAGATCAAACGCGCTTGAAACAATCGAACGAGCGCCACGACATTCTATGACTCCGAGCCAGTGGGAAGCCTACCTTAAAAAGAAACCCGGAGGAATAAAAAAAATCGCAAGTCATCTTCAAAGGCTTGATGCTCAAAACCCAAATCAAAAAATTAGTCGTGATGAATTGCTGGATGTAACAGAAAGTCAACTTGCACCAGAAAGATCTTTAAACCGACAAGTTCGCTCCCTCGATAGAGCCGCTGATGTTGTCTATGATACAGATGTGGCCCGTGGCCCCTTAGGGGCAGGATTTGTAGAAGACATAGTAAAGCAGTTTGAAATGGCCTCTAGCCGCCCTATAGATCACGAAGCTAGACTAGGTGGATACGAATCCGATATAAGAATTTTTGGCTTGCGAAGAGAAGACTTAGTTGGATTAAGCCCTAAAGTTGTTATTGACTATATATCTCAAAAAATGTTAACAGACAGTGACGGTCTTGCAACTTATCCAGAAAGGCTTTTACGGGAGGGCGCAGAAGTATCAGACCAAGCTATGAAAGAGTTTGATAATATTATAGAAGATATAGAATTTTCTAAGACAACGGGGCTTAGGGGTATCATTGATCGCTTAAGGCAGTTTGAGCGAGGCGTGCTTAGCCCACACGAACAAGCAGTTCCAGCAATTCGTACCGTCAATGATCCATTGTTGGATTTATTGGCATCTACCATGCAAGAACCCTTGATATTAAAGGATGGAACCCAGTTAACAATACCAGAAATTGCCGCAAAAGGTATTACTAGCGACCAGTTATTAAGACGACTTTCAAGGGGACACGCAGGAAATGCAGTAGCAATTGAAAATTTATTTGAATCTGGCAGCCCAATTCAAAGCTTAGAAGATTTCACTGCAAAAGTAAATCAAAAACTTGTTGCTGTAACCAGAGGTTCCGATACCGAATCTCTATCGCCTCTTAAAACAGTTGGCCGCCTTATGCCTGAGTATGGGCCTGACCCGGTACACCGTTTTCCTGAAAGCCGCCACAGGAGTGACACTTCTACGCCTGCACCTTACGAAGAAATTTTGTATTACTTAGATCCTAAAGAAATAGGATCTAAAGACGTTTCTGGAAGCGCGGGTCATTTTGGTAATGTGGACAATCAGGTTATGCACGCAAGAGTATCAAAGCGCCCGTTTTTTATTGCTCATGCACAGTCAGGCGCCCGAAAGGTTTACTTTGTTGAAGAGTTGCAAAGCGATGTTCATCAGCGAGCAACTGACTCAAAAAGAAAAACAAAAAAGAGATTCGGTACCGAAACCTCTGGTTACAGCAAAGCAAGATCTCAACTAGATGATCGAGATTTTAAGGGAATATCAGGCGAGGAAGGTATTCACTCAAAACTCGTTGATTCGTCTGAAGATTTACGAAACGCAGAACGTGAATTTTTTGATGCCAAGGTAAAAGCTGCACAAACAGGTCTGCTTCGCTCGGAAGGCTATACTAAAGAATTTATTGATGAGTTTATTAAGCGAATGGACGGGTATGTAGAAATGGCCGCCTTTGAAGACTTCAGCTACGAAGGCCAATATAGAGCTGATGCATTACTTAACGGCGGTGTGGATGAATTAGGTGAGTTTGCGCCAGAAGAGGTAAAAAGCTTGTTCAAAGAACTAAGCGCCTTGAAAAGTGCTCACTTAGATAGTAGGGACGATATTCGAGCAGACGCGCTAAACGCGCTTGGTTCGTACACAAAAAAAGTAAAAAAACGTATGAGTGAATCTCTTGTTATGACCACTGAAGCCAAACAAAGTGTTATTAACGAAATAGATCATTTTGATACTGAAATGTTGGAATCTGGAAGGCTTGCCAACGAAATGTTAATAGAGGCTGTTAATCCTTCTGAAGACATTCCGTTTAAAAAGGGAAGCGAATGGGCAAGACTTATGATTCAAGACCTGTTACGAAAAGCAGCGGCAGAGGGCGCGGAAGGGTTTACTATGATTACGCCAGATCAGTTGCGCCTGAGCATGAATATCCGTCCACATTTTGACAATCCAAGACGCGGAATACATACGAGATGGAAAGGGAATCTTAATTGGTATGGAGAAGTTCTTCCGAATATATTAAAAAAAGAAGCAAAGCGCCTTGGCTTAGAAATACAATCTGGTCTTCCAGTAGATAGAGGCACAGGGATATCATTTGATTTGGATATTAATGCTACATCCGAAGGGCTTGCTGAGTTAGATCTAATGACTCCAAAACAGAAAGAGCTTAGCCAAATAGAAAACGTTGTTATTATCTTAGATGCAGAGGCTCGTAAAAAAATTCTTAGCGACATTCCGTCGTTTAAGTTTGGGGGCTTGGTAAATTAAAATGAATCAAGAGGGCCTAAACAATGGCTATTGATAGAATGTTGGATGCCTTTAGTGGCATCCTTGGTGCCACAGAAGGCGAAGAAGAAATGGGTGTTGAAATTGTTGACCCATTTTCTATGGATTCTACTGATGAAATTCTAGTCATTGAAGATGATGATGGTGGCGTAACTGTTGATTTTGGTGGCCCTGAAACACTTATGGGTTTAGATCAAATAAATTTTGATGCTAACCTGTCTGAGTACATGGAAGACGATGACTTGATGCATTGTGCATCTAAGCTTGTTGCTATGTACGAAGACGATAAATCAAGCCGAAAAGAGTGGGAGGAGTCTTACAAAGAGGGACTTGATCTCTTGGGTCTTGAGATGGAAGACCGCACTACGCCATGGGCTGGCGCCTGCGGAGTCTTTCACCCTCTGCTATCTGAGTCTGTTGTTCGGTTCCAAGCTCAAACCATTCAGGAAATATTTCCTGCTCGCGGCCCGGTAAGAGCGCATATCTGGGGCGTAACTACACCCGAAGTTATTGCACAGGCAGAACGTGTTAAAGAATACATGAACTACCAACTCCTTGAAGTAATGACGGAGTATCGTGCAGAAACAGAAAAGCTTTTGTTTAGCTTGCCGCTTTCCGGCGCCGCATTTAGAAAAATTTATTATGACCCAACCATGGACCGGCCTTGCTCCATGTTTGTGCCAGCAGAAGACTTTGTTATTTCGTATGATGAAAGCTCACTAGATACCGCAGAACGTTACACACATGTAATGACCAGAAGCTCGAATCACATTCGTAAGCTTCAGGTTAGTGGTTTTTATCGTGATGTTGATCTTGGGGATCCAGAGCACTCGGTAGACGTAATAAAAGACAAGTACGATGAAATATCTGGTGTGTCGTTTTCCGGGCAGGAAGATGACCGCCACCAACTCCTTGAAATGCATGTTGATTACGATCTACCCGGTTTTGAATCACCGGACGGAATTGCGCTGCCTTATGTAATTACAATTGATAAATCAACGAACAAGATTCTTTCTATATATCGCAATTGGGATGAAGACGATCCTATGCGAAAAAAGATTCATCACTTCGTTGATTATGGATATGTGCCCGGAATTGGTTTTTACAACCTCGGGTTAATACACATGATTGGTGGACTGGCAAAGTCTGCTACAAGTTTACTGCGTCAATTGGTTGACGCAGGAACATTGTCAAACCTACCGGGAGGCTTAAAGACCCGTGGCCTGCGTATTAAAGGTGATGACACGCCAATTATGCCCGGAGAATTTAGGGATGTAGATGTGCCCGGTGGTGTTATTCGGGACAACATTACGTTCCTGCCATACAAAGAACCTTCAGGTGTTCTTTACCAACTGCTTGGTAACATTGTAGAAGAAGGTCGCAGATTTGCGTCAATGGCTGACGTAAAGATTGATGACATGCGACAGGATGCGCCGGTAGGGACTACGCTTGCAATTCTTGAACGAGCCATGAAAGTGCAGTCAGCTATTCAAGCGCGTGTTCATGCTAGTCTTAAAAAAGAATTTAAAATTCTTTCGCGAATTATTAAAAAGTATACTTCGCCTGCGTACCCATACGAAACAGAAGAGGGTCAGGCAATTAAGGCTGAAGATTTTGATAATCGTGTAGATGTTATTCCAGTTTCAGATCCAAATGCATCTACATTATCTCAACGCATAATGCAGTATCAAGCAGCGTTACAGCTTGCGGCACAGTCGCCAGATTTGTACGACATGCCGCTACTGCACAGGCAAATGATGGAGCTTATCGGCATACCAAATGCAGATAAGATTGTGCCAGATCCTAGTGAGATTCAACCAGAAGATCCTGTTTCTGAAAATCAAAACATGCTTATACTCAAGCCTATCAAGGCGTTTGAGTATCAAGACCATGGCGCACACATTAGGGTTCACATGGTTCTTAGGAACGATCCACAGATTGCACAGGAAGCACAAAACTCTCCAATGGGTGGCGCTGTCATGGCGTCCATTGACGCACACATTAGGGAGCACCTTGGCTTCCAGTTCCGTGCTCAAGTAGAACAAGAGCTTGGTGTTCCGCTGCCACCAATGGATCAGCCATTGCCACAGGACATTGAAAAGCGCCTAAGCGTTCTTGTTGCTGATGCAGCAGATCAGTTACTCGGCAAGAAGCAACAGCAAGCACAAGCAGAACAACAAGCTCAGCAACAACAAGACCCAATCATCCAACAGCGTGAACGTGAGATCGCAATTCGCGAACAAGACGTACAACGTAAGGCGCAGGCCGATGCCGCGAAGATGGGTCTTGAACAACAGAAGCTTGCTGCTAAGCAACAGAAAGATGCCGTAGATGCCCAGATCAAAATGGAACAACTCCAAACTGATAAGATGGTAGACATGGCAGAGCTTTCTCTTGAGCAAGCAGAGCTACAAGCAAAAACAGATCTTGAGCAGGATAAACTTGAAGCAGAAGGTTACAAGTACGCAATGGATCAATTAAAGGAGTAACACAGAATGGCCGACAGTGTGCTCGGTGTGTTAAGGAAAAAAATTAGACATGAAATGAATGAGCTTGCTGACGCAATGTCCGTTGGCTCATGCGCTAACATGGAACAGTACCGTCAAATGGTGGGAAAAGTTGAAGGTCTTGCTTGGCTTGAGCGCGAGATTATTGATCTTGAAGAAAAAATGAACGACCCAGACGCAAGGTGGGACTAATGGCCAAGAAAACAAAATCACGGGTAAACGAGGCTGGTAACTACACTCAACCTGCAATGAGAAAACGCCTCTTTAATAAGATCCTGAAGGGATCAAAAGGTGGAAAGCCCGGCCAGTGGTCTGGCCGAAAGGCGCAACTGCTTGTTAACACATACGAAAAAAAAGGTGGGGGCTACACTAACGGTAAGGCTAGGAAAAAAAATGTCATTAAAAAAAAGCCAAAAAAGTCTTAAGAAATGGACTAAACAAGATTGGCAAACTAAAAGCGGTGAACCTAGCGCAAAGACTGGAGAGCGTTATTTGCCTAAGGGCGCTATCATGGCGCTGTCCGCTGAAGAGTACAACAGAACAACGGCCAAAAAACGCGCAGACACAAAAAAGAAAAAACGTGTTTCAAAACAACCAAAACCTATTGCAGAAAAAACTAAGGGGTTCAGATAAAAAATGGCTATGGGCGTAAATCATTACTTGAAAGATGGAACAGTGTGGCGCAAGGGCATGCACAAGATGCCAAACGGTCACTTGCATACAAACAAGACTCACACAAAAACAAGCCAGCGCTTGTTTCACTTTGGTGATTTAAACGACAAGGCAAAAGTGAAAGCTAGATCTTCAAGGAAAAAAAATGCCTAAGTATTGATTTTATTTTTTTTATATATTTATTTGTTGTTGCAGGACGCATCGCTAAATCGTAGCGCACTTACAATACGGAGGTCTTAATGACCACGCTTCAGGCTGAAGAGGCCACAGACACTGAAAGTGTCGAAGCTGAAGACGCACCCGAAAGGAAAGCGTCACAGCTACCTGAGCCGAAAGGCTACAAGATGCTTATTGCTCTTCCGGAAGTAGATGAAAAAACGGAAGGGGGCATTATCAAGTCAGCCAAATATCAACACGAACAAACCATTGCTACTGTTGTAGGCTGGGTAATGAGCATGGGGCCAGATGCCTATGCAAACACAGATCGTTTCCCTAATGGTCCTTATTGCCAAGTAGGTGACTGGGTGGTGTTCCGTGCTTTCAGCGGCACACGCCTAAAGGTACACGGCAAAGAGTTTCGCATTATCAATGACGACACCGTAGAGGCGGTCGTTGAAGATCCTCGTGGCATTGAAAGGGCCTGACCATGACAACTAAAGAAGAAGCATTTTTTGGTGTCAAGAATACAGTAGAAGATCCTGCTGATATAATTCAAAACGAAGACGATCTTGCAATTGAGGTAGTAGATGATACACCTGAAGAAGATCAACCATATGTAAACAAAACTTCTGAAGAAACAGAAAGTGACAGCATTGGATCTACGGAAGAACCAGAAATTGCAAAAGTTGGTAAGCGTGCCCAAGATCGAATTAAAAAATTAAAGTGGGAATACCACGAAGAACGCAGGGCAAAAGAACAAGCTGAACGCATGTCAGATGAAGCTGTCCGTGCGACACAGCAATTGCATACCGAAAACCAACGCTTGCTTGAGCTTGTAAAAAGATCTCAGTTTGCATTAGACACCCAAGCAGAGGGCAGGGCAAAGGTTTCTGTCACCTTAGCAGAAGACATGCTAAAGCGTGCAAATGAGTTAGGTGACGCCGAGTCAATTGCTACAGCGCAAAAAAACTTAATTGAAGCAAAAATGATTGAGTCAAATCATGGCAAGGTTTCAAGCGCTGTTGTAAACGATTGGAAGTCTGCTGTAGTGCAGCAACAGCGACAAATGGATGCCCAAGCTCAGGCGTATCAGCAACAGTATCCTCAAGAAGATCCAATTCCTGAGCCTGACCCTAAGGCCGTAGAGTGGCAAGAGGGTAATTCATGGTTTGGTAATGATTACGAAATGACCAGTTTTGCGTATGGGGTGCATGATAAAATTGTTAGTGAAGGTATTGACCCCGATACAGACGAATATTATCAATTAATTGATTCGAGGGTTAGGGAAGTATTTCCCTCTTATTTCAACGAAGGTGAAAGCGCCGACGTTGCACAACGCCAAAAGGCAAAATCCGTAGTAGCTCCAG
>TARA_R110000823_G_scaffold20148_20_pt1 | contig 12294 bp, 20 predicted proteins | sample TARA_R110000823 | Tara Oceans TARA_R110000823 (sample SAMEA4397722) | marine metagenome | biome: Polar Biome; feature: [DCM] deep chlorophyll maximum layer (ENVO:01000326); material: water (ENVO:00002006), including particulate matter (ENVO:01000060) such as... | depth 20 m | reverse complement strand
CAATCGCTGAATCACGAATATGTTGCTCTAAGATTGGCTGCGGACAGCCCGGTACACTTGCCGCAAGGCGTGTAGCCAACGAAAGAAATGTACGAGTACTCATGAGGCGACTACCTGTTCTTTAGCTAGACCCGCTTCTTCCGTGTCAGTCAGTGACCTTGCTTGTGCGCTCACACCAAGGGCTTGGGTAAATGCTTGCTGGAACACCTGCGCACGGTTAGAGTTTACATGTTCATTATCAACGGACTCAGCTAAAAAGATAGTACCGTCAACCACAACAGGGAGGAAAGCATCAGGCAGCAATGCTATGGTATCTCCGCCAGCATAGTTTGGCGGTGTTTGTGCGTATTCCCCGATAAGGATTAGACCTGCGGGAGCTTTGGGGTAGATGAAGAACTTGTTGGGGTTACGCACATGGCGCATCCAGTTGACCGTTGGGCCAGCAGCGTCATTCATCCAGTTGGGGTAGGTTTCGTTAAGGGCGTTGCGGTCAGCTTCTGTTACCCCAGAACCGTCCTTAACTTGGAATATTTCTATGACACGAATCGAATCAATCGGAGGAGACTGGATGACAGTCCCAGTCGTGCAGGGAATATCCCCAATATAGGCAAAGAGGTCAGGGCGCAATACAGACATACGCTTGAGCGTTTGATTGGCAAAGCCCAGCAACACCGCATCGCTATAGCGTTGGGGTGCACTGATGTCTTGTAGAAGGCGACGAGCCTCGGTGACTACATCATTGAGTGTCATTCGGGTAATCCCTTAGAAGCATCAGCGTTGAGTTCGTGGTTTTCAACAGGAGGCTCAACTGGGATTTCTTCCTCAGGAGTCTCTAGCTTCAAGCCTGTCTTACGACCAGTTTGTTTCTTTGGAATGAACTTCTCAGGGAACGCTTCTTCCTCGGTCACTTCTTCAACCAGTGGGTTTTCAGCCAACAACACTGTGTAGTCGTAGATAAAGCCGTCTTGCTTGTTTCGTAGAAAGCGTGCCATACGATGCTCCTATTTTTTTGCTACGTTCATATTATCAATCAAGTTGGGGTATTTACGCCCAGCTTTTTTAGCTGCTGCTTTTGCCTTTGCTTTTTGCTCAGGCGACAAAGGCTTCGATTTACCGAGTCCTTTGGGTCTTGGTTTGTCCCAAACTTGTTTCACCATTTCACCTTATCCGCCCAGTAAGCCGCAGACATTTTGCCTTTGGCTATGTTCTTTGCATGACGTGCTTCAAAACTTTTCTTACGGGCTTTCTCGCTATCAGTTGTAGGATTTGCTCCTGCACCTTTTACGCCTTGCTGCCCAAAACGAATTGTCTTTACCTCAGTACCAGACTTTGCCACAACTACGTGACTCTTAGTCGGGTGGTCAGGAGTCTTCTTGGGCTGATTAAAGCCCGATACTCCAGCACGCGCTAACCGAGAATCTTTAGTAGCCATAGTGTCCTCACCTTTGAGAAAGGGGGCCGAAGCCCCCCGTCTTTTAGTTGATGTCTGTCAACAATGCAAAGACACGCACAACAGCAGCGGCTGGTACAGCAGTACCAAGCGTGATGTCGATAGTATCAGCAGCAGCGTACACCTTACCACCACTCAAAGTGGGAGCAAATGCACCAGACGCCAACACAGGAACACCACCGGAAGTACCAGCAGCGTTCGCTGAAGTAGCAGCCAAGTAACCAGCAGCGGCAGAGCCGTCACCGATAGAGATGGTGCTAGTGACGCCAGCGGCAGTAGTAACCACCATACCTACGTTAGACACGATAGTGCCAGCAGGTACAGGGATTATTTCCATCACATCAGCAGCAGCCAGTGCAGTAGCACCAGCAGCAGCACGAGCAGCAATAATTGCTGGGAAGTCAAGCGTAATTTCCAAGCGAACGCTTTTGTTCAAAGAATCCGCAGGATAAGCAGCCGAGCCTTTATTAAAGCCCAGAGAGTCAGTATATGTGGCCATTTTAAATCTCCAAAAAAGTTAAGAACGGGGGGCCGAAGCCCCCCAGTTGGTTACGCCAAAGTAACGATACCCTGAGACAATGCCTCAGGCTTAATCACTTGGTAGCCGTAAACTTGCAGACCACGAATGACGTTACCGAAAGTAGACTCTGCACGCAAAGACTCCATCTCAGTCATCTGTGAAGCGAAAGTAAAGCCCATCTTGTGACCAGAAATGATGCTGAACTTGCCAGAAGTCACAGATAGGTTGTGGCTTACATAGACAGTAAAGCGGTCAATCATGCCCAAGCGACCGTTACGCAACACAGAAACGCTGTCACCAGTGATAGAAGCATCCTTCAGGTCTGACTTCTTAATGAAACCAGCCATCTTGGCAGGAACAATCAAGAAACGCTCAGACTCAGGGCAGTTTGCTTCGTCAAGAACAGTACCCATGTCTACGATGTAGTCAAGGACGTTAGTCTTGGTAATAGCTACTGGAGTACCGGATGTACCTAGGTCGATGTTGGCAGAAATACGACCAGCAGTTGCACCTTTGTTCAAGGCAGAAATGCTTGGAAGAATATCTGTCAAAACACGTTGGTCAATCTTAATCTTCATACGCTCAGAAGCGTCTTTAGACCAAGTGTCCATCATGTTCACGTCGGCTTGAACCTTGTCCACGTCGTCTTCGATACAGGCAAAGTACTCGCCCTTGTCGATAACCAATTGGATTTTTGGTTTATCAGGATTCTCAACGCTCAGGGTTTGGCCCTTAACGTAAGTCTTGATGGTGATTTCAGGAGTGGTACGGATGTTAACCGTGTCACCCATTTTACGAATCTCACCTTCGTAGTTAGTGTTAGAGATTGCTGCGAGCACGGTGGCGTCGTAGAAATTCTCGATGAGTTTACCAGACCAGATTTCTGGAATGAAGTTACCCGAATAGTTCGGGCGGCCTGCGGCTACGGGAAATGCCATGATATTACTCCTCTAATCAAGCGTTAACAATTATGCGACCTTCTCTCTGTGCAGAGAAAATGTCACGTTCGGTGCGGTCACGCTCTGCTTCACGTCCTTTGTACTTGCCTAGACGAACATCGTTGAAAAAGGTTTTGATGTCATCAGGGCTGTAGTTCTTGGCGTTTGTTCCTGTTGGCGCACCTGTGCTACGTCCCTTACCGGGGGCAACTTGGCGTTCCAACTCGGAAGCAGACACATTCCGACGGGTGTTTTGAGCAGCAGTGACTTGTCCAGTTATTTCAAGCCAAGACTTAAAGAAGTTAACTACTCTGCGCACATCGAGGCCACGTTGAGCGTCCTCAAGAATGGTCTGACGACTAATACCAGACAACGGGTCAGTCTCAAGAAGCCAAGACTGAAAGTCTGGGTCTTCATTGATAGCTTTCCAGTTTGGAATATAGCCTGTCAACTCCATCCAAAATTGTTGTTCGACAGTTGCGGCTTGGCGGTGTGCAAGGTTATTAACCTGTGGCACTACGCTAGTCTGAAACTGCTGAAGTAAACGGTCAAGCTGTGCAATTTTCTGGGCGACAGGAATTAACTCCTCTCGTGTCACACGACGCATAACGTCCAGTGACTCCCCATATTCCTCTTGGTCTTTCTCAGTAACTAGCGGGTCAATACTTGACTGCCCTGAGCGACCTGAAGACTGTTGCGCAGAAATCGTTGCCAACAATTGCTCCATCTGCTGCAAACGACCTGAAAGTTCTTTGTTCTGCCCATGCAGGCGAGGAACTTCGGCGTTGTACATGCCTTGGAGGGTGCGGTATTTCTGAGATAGATTATCCTCTGAGCCTTTTCCATCATCTTTCGTGTGCTCAACACTAGATGACTGGGCAGCATTGTTCGAACCAGCATCATCGTCGGCGGTCGGAGTGCGTGTATTAGCATCATTGCTGGGCGGAGTTCCACCGTCGGCGGAAGAATTTTGTTCCTCGCCATTGGTTCCATCACCATTGAGTTGCTTATACAGTTCTTGAACTGCCTCGGTCTGTTTACGAATTTGCTCTGGAAGTGCCATAGTAAAACGCTCCTATCGGTATGCGTGGATTAGACGGCGAGTCATATCATGACTTTGCCGCTAGTTCAGGGGACTCTTTGGCGAGTTTGTAAATCTCACCCAAAACTTGGCATCGCCCCTGCATCAATGCCGCGTTGTTTATCGCAGATGGTAGTTGCTCTAGCTCGTGCATACGCCACACTTTCAGCCACTCCAGAAGTTCTGGATGCTGCCGTATAGCGACAGAAAGAGCCTTTACAACTGATGGGTCAGGACGTATCACGGTTGACCCCCACTGCGATTCATGACTGTGTTTGCTTCCATGCCACCTTTGGGTGTGCCATCAGGCTGAAGTGCTGCACCTGCTGGTTGCTGCTGTTGGGCAGCTAGAGCTTGTGTTTGTTCAGCAGCCGCTGCTATGCGGCCTTGATACGCAAGTTTATCCCGAGATGGAATGAGTTCATCCACAGACATCTGCAACCCTTTAGCCACTTCGCGAAGAATCGCGGCACGACCATCCTTACCAAGAATCGACATGTCGATTTCATTGGCGGTTGCGTTAAGAAATTCGATACGGCGCACGTTGACAGTCTCTTTGACAGCCAAGTTGATTGCGCCTTTGGCGATGACTTGTACATCACCCTTAATAGATTCATCCTCGTCATAGCGCATGTTGTACACGAACTGACGTTGGACAATAGGTTTAATCACATCACCGTCGATGTGACCAACAACTTGGCGGATACCCTTACCAGCAGCGCCCATCAGCATGGACAGGCCAGACGATGTACGGCCTGCGCCTTGTACATCCGTGTTGCCATAAAGGTAAGCTGGGATACCGGAGTGGTCATCAGCCAAGCGTGCAAATTTATCGTACACAGCCACGAGGGTCTGTGCGTTATCTTCTGGTTGTGTGAAGCGTACAGCAGGTGCACTCGAACCCACAGGGTCGTTGGTCACTTGCCAAATCTTCCAAGGTGACATCTGTGTGATGTCTTCGTTCGGAGGAATACGCTCTAGGTTTACTTCGACCTGAGGGCCGGAAGCAATACCCATGTTGTTTACCAACGCACGAGCAGCAGCGTTACACACGTTCTGCAAGTCTTCGATGATTTCGGGAATACCCTTACCCCAGAACGCACCGGGGCACTTGATAAACGAAGTCTTAGCGTATGGCTTCTGACCCAGTGGGTCATAGTTCAATACAGCCTTAATGACGTAGTTACCAATCATCCAGACGTTGGCATCGTACTCTTGAGCCTCATCAGGGATTTCTTCTTCAGTCAATCCCCACTCACGAAGCATCTTGCCGGAGACTTTGCCCCAGAACTCAAGCGCATCGTACACATCAGTCGGACGCATGTATGAGTAGAACTTACGCTCCTCCTCATTCTTAATCAACTCCACGTCTTCGTTAATCCAAGATGGGCCTGCGCCTTCATCTAAGATACTACGGATAGCGTCATCGTCGTAACCCGGCACACCAATAAGGTCTGATAGGTTAGGGCGAGACAGTGGGTGATGCTCGAACAAGTAGCCATCTTCAAGGCGGGTAATACCCGGCTCAGGATAGATACGGAATGGGTCAACTCGCTCAAACTCAGGAGCAAGTCTTTCAATTGGTTCTACAGTCGTACGACCATCAACCACCTTCCAACCAAGTGTACGTTGACGACGCACAATCGGGCCTTTGATGAAGGCACATGGGTAGGTTACGAGGTCAGTAACGAAGTCGTTGAATGAATCAGACCATCCACCTTGGGCAAACTGGTCTTCAATCTTCAGCTTCATCTTGTCAGCACGGGTCTGTGCGTCTTGCAAAATTTTAAAGCGATAGTCTTGTGAGACTGTCTCTTTGAGTTCTGCCATCTCTTGTTTGCTAGGAGCTTGCTGATTCTCCTCCAGCATAGTCAGTACTTCGCTGGCAAATATGTCTTGAATCTGTTGACGGTCGTTTGGCGACAGGTCAGGAATCGGGGTGGGGTTAATATCCCAAGGTGGTGTACCGCTATCAAGCAAGATGTCTCGTAGCCACGACTCCGCAGCACGACACTTCACTTCGGTAATCATCATGTAGATTTCCGAACCACCTTGTTGCTTAATCTGACGTAACTTGTCTGGCTCATACGAACCATTACGCTGACGCATAGCGGTCAGCATTTGGTCTTCGATGGGCTTCTTGGCAATCTTCGCTACATCCCAGCACATACGAACGTGTTGAGACAAGCCAAGTACCATTGGTTGGTTCTGTCGCTCCTGCAAAGCCTGCGCCGTCGCGTCCTCATCCTGCTTGGTGAGTTCGGCGTTAGAGACTACACGGAGAAAATTTAAACCTGCCATGCTTTATTCTTCCTCGGTATCAGGACGCTTACTGGTCTTGTACTCCCGCACTTCCATAATCTCATCAATGTTCATTGGGGGTGGTACGTACGCATACATTTCCATTGGTCTCGGCTTTCCAGCAAGACCACTGTTGTCCATCTTCTCGTTATCCGAGAAAATTTGCGATGTCTTGGTAACTTTAACTTTTGCCATTGAAGTCTCCTAATTCACACCTTACCACATATTGTAGAGTGCGCATGACAAGAAGTATACACACACTCAAAAATAAAGTGCAAGTATAAAAAATCCCCGGGGACGTGAACCCCCGAGGATAAAGGTGACAACTGCGTGAAGGAAACAAGTTCATTGTATCAAGTCCAACCTGCGGAAGCAACAGGGCGAATGTCCCGACGTTGGGGGGTATAGCTACCCTCCCCTACGCTGGCGATATGCAGCATCAGGTACTGTAAGGCTTCGGCTACGTGGGAGTGCTTGTTCTTGTCAATGTCCCCGTCGCCCTTGGGTTTGAACCTATACCCGCCCATCATGGCGGCTTTAAGCTGTGTGCACCCGGGGTCAAGTAAGAACGCTGGGTCTCCGTCAACTTGACGCATAAGATACTCATCGACTGCGTTAATCCGGGAACTGACGTTGTTGGTCTTGGCTGGGAATACTTTAAGTCCCTCAGCCTTGATAATGTCCACCGCACTGCGCTCGTCGGTCTGCGCCCGCTGCACACCTGCTGGGTCAGTCACCACAATGATGGGTGCACCGCCAAACCGCTCATATATAAGTGGCTTCAATACTGTACGCACAAATCGCTGGATACCCATGTCAAACGATACAGCCTCGCCAAGTATCAGCGCCCGACCTCTTGGGTCTTGCTGTCCGATGACTGCGGCGGGGGTAAGTCCCAAGTCCATCCCGATGACAATAGGGCGCACACCGTTGTGGATGAACCGGAGTTTCTCCTTTGCCATGTGGTAGTCCGGTCTGAAGTATTTGTAGACGGGCATACCAGCAGACGACAGACCGTAGTCCCCGTCGATGTAGACACGGATGTATTCTTCTGAGCGACCTTGGGTATCGTAGTAGCCATCGGGTAAGTTTTCGATGTTTTCTGCATAAGGACTGCGACCGGAGGGCTGCTTAAAGACATCCCACCCGTTGTTGTTGGCTGACACCCCATCCTTGGGGTCAAGCCCTTCCATCTGATAGTACCACCACGTATCCATAGTCGGCGGGTTGGTGTCGCCCCACATCCCATGCCATGACGGGCCACCGTCTTTAGCCGACGGAAAACGCCCAATACGCTTGGACATCGCGTCCACAATGTCGGGGTGGATGTCTCGGCACTCGTTAAACCATGCGAAGGATAGCTCCAAGGAGTTCAAGTTAGCTACGTCATCCGCATCATCTAGTGCTCGGAACATAATCTCGCACTCGACATCCCCTACTTTAAAGAAGTAAGTCTTGGTCGTACGCATGTATTGCCCACAAACCCCCGGTGGAAACCAGTCCAAGAAGGTCTTAATGGTCGTATCTTGTAGCTGCCGTGCAGTTTCACGCACAATAGCCGCCCGTGTTTTGCGTATCCCTTGGGCATTGGGTTCTTGCATACTAGCCCTGCGAACTACTTCAAACGAGCAAGTCACGGACTTACCCGAACCGACAGGCCCGACAAGGACACGCATCTTCTTCTCGGAGTCCATGAACTTCTTGCCAGTTGGCGGCGGTGTATAGTTAATATCAAGCATTGTGTGCCTCCACCAGCAAGACAATGAACTCATTGCCTCGGCGTTTGTGTTTGACTATCTTAGTCTTGAAAGAAAGATTCAACCATTTCAGGTTGGTCTCCATGTTGTACGCTTCGCTGGCGGACTTGAACCTTGCGGCTCGCATCCCCTCGTAGGTTGAGTCAAATAGATTTTCAAGACTCAAGGGCATCGACATCGGTCACCTCAGTAATATCTGCTTCGATTGTCCGAGCATCTTGTGGTGTGCTGCCGAGATTGATGGTGATACGTACTCCGCCCGTACCGCCTTCGCCACCCGTTTCAACTTTCGGCTCTAACCCGCCCCACTTCACAGTGGATTTAATCAGGTCGGCCTTGACTGCGGGGGATACAGCGGGGTCGTGTATCAACATCCAAGACGTTGTTAGGAGTTCTTCCGCCTGTGCACGGGCCTTGAGTTTGAACGTCAAACCTTTTTCTTGGATTTCTCCTCGATAGTGTTCGACCTTCTTCAAGAACACCCGGTCGGCGTTGAAGGCAATGATGTCAGATGAGGCTATCTTGTGGCGAGTCATTACCTCTTGCAAGGTTTCGCCGCTGCCCTCTAGTGTGAGAGCAATGTCGAACGCCAGCCTATCTGACCACTTAGTGTGGTGTAGTGGTAGGGTATCCATACTGCGAATATAACACGGTGTCTTACTGCTGTGTCAATAGGTAGCGGAAAAATTAGCTAACTTTACACGTTCCTTTTTTTGGGTCTTAGATTAAGAGGTTTACTATATACAGGGGGGGCCAAGAAAAAAGCAATCCATGTACCCCCCCCATGAGCCAAAACAAACCAAAACCAAAAAGAAAAAAGCACCGCGCCCAAGCCTTGATTTCAGGCGTATTTGACAATTCTGTAAAGTTTAGGCAATCTGAATTTGTCGATGCAACTTGCACCGACCCGCCGAAAGCGGAATGTTCTTTAACCTTGTCAGGAGATTACCATGAGTGAACGCACTCCGACCGTTAAGCGGTCAATTGCCCCCGTCACAGTGACGGTTGAAATCACAGCCACTCGCATCAACGAGAATGGCACGCTAAGCGGGATTACCGCCAAAGTGGTGAAGCAGACTGTAAAGGGTAACGAGTTTAAAACCTCAGTACCCCCAATGGCAGGCGGAGCAATCTACCTGAAAGCTGAAAGCCTCGAAGGATTAACAGTCCTGAACGGTGATGAGCCTAAGGTGTCAGTGAAGAAGAAGTTGTTCTAAGTAAACCCCGACTGGTGACAGCAGTCGGGTTCTTTTTAAAACCATGAGGAGAAATCCAATGAAGGTACGTAAAGAAGAAGTGTATCGGTTCTGTGTCAAGTGGCTAGAGAATGATTCTATCTACTTCCGCTGGTTCAAACGTGACAAACAGGCATGTCAGTTCCAGCAAGAGTTGATAGACGACGGAATCCCGATGCAGGATGTACGGATAACGATGAAGTAAACCAAAGGAGCGGAGCCGAAAGGCTCCCTCCCCTAACCTTACAGGAGATTTAAATGGAAAAGTTCTGCGAGAAGCACCCCGAAGTAGCGGCTATCATCATCGCACCAGTACTTTACGTGCTGTTGTGGCTGGCAATGGCTCTGTTCTAACCACCCAACCCGTCGAAAGGCGGGTTTTTTTACGTCTACTCTTTCTTTTTCTTTGTGTATTATATATAAACCATACGTCGGGGGGTGCAGGCATGGCACATTTACGCTATAAGATGTAAAGTAATGGGACATTACAGCCATAATCTATGGACAATCTAACCCATACGGCATGTTTAGATTGTTGTAAGGTGTAACTTGACACCAGTAAGTGGTTGATTTCATTGGTGTTTAGCCATCTTGTAGTAGAGTTAATCTAAATAATCTAAATAATCTAACTAATTTACCCATATACCCTTTCATCTAGGGGTCAGACTGTAAAGTTAAGGAGGCGACGTACATAGGTGCACGTTTCTAGACCCTAACTTGACAAGATTATTTGCCTTATCTAGATTATTCCCTCGTAAGTCCTTGATTCTTCTATGTATTCCTAACAATCTAAGTTTTGTATTTGACTGGTTTCTTTGGATATGGTATTCGCGGTGTTAGATTATTGGCTGACCTTGTAAAATTACTTTACTCAGCCGACCCTCCGAAGTTAGCGGTCACTCACCCGCCAAGCCACGCCCAGCCTGTGTTTGCGTTTTTCCGAGGTTCAGGCAATCTAGTCCTGACCCCAGCAACAACGCTGTGGTGTCTTAAATGTAATGTAAACAATCAACTTTAGGAGTTAGCTATGCAGACAGCAACATTGAAGAAGTCCATCAAGCCAGTAACATTCACCATCAAGGTGACTGCTAAGAAGGTCAATGAGAACGGCACGTTCTCTGCCTTTGAGATACACAGTGTCAGTGGTAGTGTAAAGAACAACACCTTCAAGGTAGTAGCCCCACCACAAGCAGGAGGTGCACTTTACATCAAGTGCGAAACATTGGAAGGTATGGAAGTATTGCAGGAAGGTACTGCAACTGGTGCACCAAAGCAGAAGTTGTTCTAAACCCACGGCAGAGGTAACCCCTCTGCCTTTTCTATCAACATGTTTATAGGAGATAACTCGATGAGAGTAGACATGACACAAGCCACACGTTTTCTATCGCTTCACGATGCTGAGTTGGAGGAGGACACCTCCGATGAGCCAGTACATGGGCAGTACCTCAGCGTTGAAGGTAGCATCTACTCATACACCAACTGGTTCTATGATGGTGATGAGTCAGCCTTTGGAGTGATGTAACCATGATTGTCAAAGTAGACACATGGCTATACCGCCTCATCTTCAACCTGCCAGTATTCCTACCCTACGATGTTGGGTATTGCAAGGTAGGGGATGACTACATCAGCTATCGCCGTATCAACTGGCGTAAACCAAGGAGACTTTACTGATGGAAGACTATCACTTACCCATCTGTACCAACTGCTATGCCGTGAGGGTTGAACCCCAACGCCGTAACATGACACGACCTACATGCTTACGCTGTGGGGAGATAGTAGCTAAGCAACGTAAGTTTACAGTAGCTTGCAACAACAAACAGGGGTATGAGCTTATCACTGACCCCAATCATCTCAAACAACTTAACCCAAAGAGGACAACATGAAACGATACATCTTATGGATGCTTTACGGACTAATCATGGGTGGCTTAGTTGCCTACCTGATGTCATGAGAAAGCCGACACCAATCAAACCAATGGGGCTATCAGTCAATGACTCATGGCTTAAACGAATCACTCGATGGGTGCTAACTGCCGTATTTATGGTGCTCTTTTGTACCCTCATGGCAGTGGTACTCATCGAATGGATGGCAGGATGTGGCGAAAGCTACATTGATGCCAACGGCAGGACGCACTTAAACGAGTGTGTATTTATCAACTTCCCTAAGGAGTAAACATGAAGCGACTATTTGCAATACGTGATAGCCGTGGACAACTTGTCCGCAATGAGCAGAAGCAACCAATGTACTTTGCTGACAAGCAAGCGGCAAGGAATCATCGTAGCAACATCACTCAAAAGACTGACGAGTACTACGTCACATACGGCATTGACCATAAACTTTACAAAGGACAGTAAACCATGCGAGCTTCTCTACTTAAAGAAACAATCAAATCTACATTCCCTATTCAGCGTACGCTCTGTATCGAAGGTAGCCCCGGTGGTGGTAAGACAACCATCGTGCATCAAGTTGCAGAAGAACTTGACATCCCTGTTATCGAACGACACATGCCGACCATGCTTGTCGAGGACTTCGGTATCCTGTTTCCCAAAGAGGGCAACGGACTAGAGTACAAGTTGCCTGACTGGTTTCCAGTTAAGGGTAAAGCACCTGAGAAGGGTATCCTGTTGTTCGATGACCGCAACCAAGCTAACGCTGACTTGCAAAAGGTACTGGCTAACATCTGTCAAGCACGTACTCTACACGGCACACCGATGCCTGATGGGTGGCAGGTAATCTCTACTGGCAACCGACAAGCAGACCGAGCAGGTGCTAACCGAGTACTGTCCCATCTGCGTAATCGTGAGACTGTATTGGAACTAGAAACCCATCTCGATGACTGGACTACATGGGCACTTGACAACAACGTAAGGTCAGAGGTCGTATCGTTCATTCGCTTCCGTCCTGCATTGCTTCATGACTTCGATGCTCAACGTGACCAAAACGCTACGCCTCGTTCATGGGTTGAGGGTGTAAGCGATGTGCTTGGTGTATGCCCTACTGATGCTGAGTTCG
>TARA_R110000823_G_scaffold29372_2_pt1 | contig 12304 bp, 10 predicted proteins | sample TARA_R110000823 | Tara Oceans TARA_R110000823 (sample SAMEA4397722) | marine metagenome | biome: Polar Biome; feature: [DCM] deep chlorophyll maximum layer (ENVO:01000326); material: water (ENVO:00002006), including particulate matter (ENVO:01000060) such as... | depth 20 m | reverse complement strand
TTTCCTTCATATAGAATAACTATATTCACAAAATGATCGTTGTTCCAAAACGCTGGTAAGCGCTAAGTGGGAACACACTTAATAAACTTGGTCTTATTTTAGCAGACAAAAAATCCAGAATCCTTGCAGATCCTGGAGCACGCTATTATTTATTAAGTCTTAGTTACAAGCGCTAGGTGTCGTCATTTTTTCTGCATCAATATCGAATGTATATGTATCTACAGAACATTCACCATTTAGACATATTTTGAAACCATAATCATAACTGTCGGTGTCAATATCCTGAATTAATACCGATGATAATTCAGTTAGTAAAATGCTTTCACCTGCTTCAAAATTTTCACCTTTAACTACTCTAATTAGTTTGAATTTAGTGTTTGCTTTGGTAAATCCATCAAAGAAATTTACACGATACATGCTACATAATTTAGCACTTGCATTAAAATAATCGGCATACCACTGTTGATCACAAATAGACTTACCTGATAATGCATGACGAATTGAACTTAAATCGCCTTGCTCTGCTTTTTGAGCGGCAAGCACCAGTGCATTTGCGTCAAGCAGTCCAGAACCACAGCCAAGCGTTTCACACTCACCAGATAAATCAGGTAATACTGATGTGGTGTTTTTTATTAGCCAGCGCATTACACTTGGCGATAAATTTGGCGCATCGCGTTTTGCGAGAGCTACTGAGGCACTGACCAGTGGTGCAGCAAAACTTGTTCCTTCCCACCAATAAATTCTTTTTTCATCATCGCCAAAGCCTAAAATATTTTCACCTTGTGCTGCAATAGATGTATTATCCCCATAATTAGAAAATGAAGAGAGTTCGCCTGAATCTGATACCGAGCTAACCACAACAACACCATTACAATTAGCTGGTGTAAAACCAGAAACATTGATGGTGTCGTTACCTGCAGCAACAACTACAGTAATACCGGCTTCATTAGCATTATCAATTGCTGATTGTATATAGCTTGGACATTCAGCAGCTTGACCGCCAAGACTTAGATTGGCAACCTGTACACTACCTGTGAACATTGGTGCACCATCAACATTTTGTTTTGCAAGATAGTCTAATGCTGCTGCAGTATCAGATAAGTAACCCGTACCACAGTTCATTACTCGTAATGCATAACTATTAACGCCATTGATTATGCCAGCTATGGTTTGAGCATCATCAAAAGTGGCAAGCATAGCACTTGATACGCCGAAACCATGCATGCCACAAGCCGCAGGGTCTTGACCTTCATTCAAACCGTAATCATCATCCCTAGTCTCACCAGAAACGGTGACAAAACTATAGCCGCCAGTAAACTGTAATTCATCATTTTCGGCAAAACCTGAGTCAAGTACTGCAACACCCAATTCTGCTGTTTTATTGATAATATTACTACGAGCTTGTGTAATATTACTATGAACACGCCCCTCAAGACCGATCCTATCTTCTGAATGTAGATAAGTTTGATTTCCATACATTGGATCATTGGGTTCATCGTAAGACTGAGCACCAATACTATTAGCATTATCAGCTAATTGTGCGGGTTTGATATTACTACTAACGATAACATCAACCTCAACTGAATTGTACCAACCCGTGCTATTTAAGGTGTCAATCACTTGATTAATATTATCAGCATCAACCGTAATAGTTTTATATTCCTGTTTCGGCACTTTTGTACTTGTACTGTTAGATAGAACATGACTTAAATTTGGCGTAGGCACACAAATTTCACGTAAACCGTCGGTTGTCATCAAACATGTTTTTTCAGAGCGTACTTTTAGTGATTTTTCCATTGAAGATTTAGCTGACACAGATAATGAATTATCTACCTTGTCTTGAGATACAACAACGCGTACTTGTTCTGCATTGGCAAATGAGGCTATTAAGGCTAAAGTCGCTATTGTAATAAATGATTTTTTCATGATGTTAATCCTTTAATTTCTCAAGTTATTGATTACAAAGTTGTGATTCAGGAAACAATATTGCGTCTAAATAATCATATTCATCATTAAATGAATATGAACCATCAACAACCTGGCCAAGAGACGGGTTCTGCCAAAACCGAGAAACGGTATTATTATCAACATCGAAATAGAATGCATTTTCAGGGAAAGTAGCAATAATATTGTCACCTAACACTTGCTGAGCATCAATAAGCAAGGAATAAAGCTGTCCACTATAAAGTGACAAGTTTTTCTCAACTGCAGTCAATACTTCATTAAGTACTTCTTCATCAGTCCCTGTTTGATATAAAGCGCTATAATCTTTCTGCTCTAATGCATTTGATAAGATAGAGTAAGCAGTTTCATCTAAAAGCGAATCGATACTCTGCATACGAGCTGAAGCAGTTGATTCTGTAATTACCCCTAAAAGAACAGAAAGATCGTTTAATCGGGACAATATATTGCGTTCTTCAGTAGCACCGGAGAGATTATTAAATGAAGTCGTTAATACTGTTAATTTATCAAGTGTTGCAACGACAGAGGTATTAACCACCGATAAAGTGACATTCACTGCGTCACTTTCACTATTATCTTGACCTGTGATGGTAAATGATAAGTTACCATCTACATAAATATCTCCCATCACAACGGTAATTGTTTTACCTACATTATCAACGTTCACAGTATACTGTTCGCTTGTAAAGTCACTAACAAAGCCATCAACGGTTAGGCTTACATCGCCATCAGCATTGGCATAAGATAAGGTAATTTGAGTTGATGTACTTTCATCTACCGATAAATCGCTTGCGCTTACCGTGATATTTAGTGGTGCGGAGGGGGGTTGGGGAACCTTTGGTGTTGACTCAGCAGTGCCACCTCCACCACAGGCGGTAAGAGATAAAGTTGATATGACAATAAGTGTGGTAAAAATTTTTCGTATCATAGTTAGTCCAATAAATGATGAATGTAGCAGTTAAAATCAACGACTCGATTTTTCAAGTCTAAGCTTTTTTCAAATAAGTACTATCTACGTATTTATTTGAAAAAACCATATAATTATTAACAATATACTCCAACGCCCCTTTTTAGAGTGTTTTTAGAGCGCTTTTAGAGTATTTTTAAATCACCCTGTTATAAGTTGTTGAAGTTATTGATTTGTATAGTTAAGTTAAGTCCAGTTCAGGTTAAGCTACTTTACTCATCAGGCTATTTAAGCGCCTACCAGTGTTATTTTCACGTCCAATAGCTCGCTATTGCTTGGTCAAAATGCCTTGCTAAGCAGCTAAATTCATCATTGCGGCTTTGTTAGTCTTCTACTTAAAGAGAACTCGTGAATAATTTAGCGAAAAATCAGCTAGTTGAACTTATGAGGTACCCAATAAAAGACTATGTGCCATAGGTAGATTTAGAAATAAAAGCTGAGGACTTATCTGTTCATCAATTTAGCATACTCGCACAATTAAATTCTGAATTAGTTGTTATGAAAGGTCTTATTGAAAGTGAATGACAAAGCTGATTTCTGTTGGAAAAAGAAGGGTTGATGATCCTAGTGGTTGGATCCAAAGCTTTGAAGTAGAGTGTTATCTAAACTTTGTACTGAGAAAAAATGATATTGCTTTCAATAAGGATGAAAACAATATTCTGGTGCAATTAAATGAATATGGAGATAAAGTTAGGCCTATAAATGCAACTTTTCGTCATGGCGTTAGTCATCATGAATTTCAACATTGGGATTGGCATGTGATGAAAGATGAGTTTCACTGTTGGCCATATCATTGTCTATACGACCATACAAATTTAGGTTGGAGTAATATATTGAGAATAGGTGCCGTTGACCTTGATATTCAAATTGTATATCAAAAATATACAAGCATTGAAATTGAATAGCTTTATCATGGTATAGACTAATTAACTCAGCCAGCCTAGTTAAGCAACCATTTTTAATTCTTGGCCTCATACTCCAACCAACGGCTTTACGTGAATATAAATCAATGGCTATGCATAAGTATAACTAGCCTTCACTTGTCCAAACGTAGGTGATGTCGCCTACTCAAGCTTGATCTGGCGCTGCTACCGCAAAGTTCTGTTTAAGCTCATTTTGATAAATTGGCTTGTTATGATCGCTGCTCATTGTCGCCTTGTATTCCTTTTTATAGCGAACCCTGACATTTGCTTCTCGCATTAGCTTTGCTGTTTTTCCTCAACTAGCAGCAAAGCTTAATACTTTTTGAATACGCCGTACACCGTAAGTATTGTCACTGAATTTAGCAATATCTTTGACCAGCCTGAGCATTTATTGATGAACTAAATCATCAGGCTGACTAGATTTATACTTTTAATTACTATACTAAGTCTCTTTGGCAAAGAAGACCGCTTTTTTGACGTATCTCGCGCTCCATTTAGAGACGCTTTACTTACGCTTTTAAGTTTCGGATCTCTTCTTGCTCAGGAAGGAGTTTGCCATTACCACAAAAAGCATGACCGTCATCATTATCAGATTCTTTTATCCAACGGCCAAGCATATTGGGGTTAACGCCTAAATTTCTAGCCACTTCCGTCTGTTAACTTTTAGATACTTCTATTTTATAGAAGACACTATAAAGCACCGGCACAGCAACCATGGTTAAAATAGTTGCAAACGCGAGGCCGCCCATAATAGTTACTGACATATCAGCAAAGAATGGGTCAAATATTAATGGCATTACCCCTAAAATAGTGGTGATTGCTGCTAATGAAACCGGCCTTAAACGACTTAAACTTGCTTCGACAATAGCAACAGCTTTTTCTTTACCCTCAATAATCTGTAAGTCTATTTCTTCCAAAAGTACGATGGCATTTTTTATCAACATACCAAACAAACTTAAAAAGCCGAGTAATGACATAAAACCAAACGGTAAATCAGCCAATAGCAAACCAGCCACAACACCAACAACAGCCATAGGCACAATTAACCAAATAATAATCGGTTGTCTGGCTCGGCCAAAAAGCAAGACACTGATCAAGAACATCACTAAAAAGCCAAGTGGCAAACCTTGCCCTAACGCTGCTTGCGCATCACGTGAAGATTCATATTCACCGCCCCACTCTAGCTTGTAACCCTCAGGTAAGCTAATAGCCTCAATTTTCGCTTGCGTACGATTAAAAGCTTCACCGGTAGTTTCATTGTACCCTGCCTCAGCTTTTACCGTGATGGTTCTTACTCTATCTCGCCGATTAATCAACAGCTCTTCACTTGAGTAGTTCATTTTACCGCTAACTTGCTTAAAAGGTACGTATGTTCGTTGGCTACTGCTCCACACTAAACTGTTTTCTAACCCGACGAGTTGATCAGCGTTAGTATTGCTATTTCGGGCAATGATCGGATAAAGGTAATCACCGTCTTGCAACTGGCCAATCTGTAGTCCATCAGTATAAAACTTGATGGCTTGGCTAAAATCACTGCGTGATACACCAGCAATACCAGCGGCAATATCGTCATATGCGGGTGCTAATACAATACCTTTATCTCGCCAGTCATCTCGTATATCGCGAATTTTACCGTCTTCGGCATATATAGCTTTTGCTTGCGCGGCCAATTCTCGTAAAATTTCAGGATCCTCACCCGAGAAGCGTGCTTGAATTTTAGCGCCAGCTCCTGGACCAAACTGCATAATTTCAGCATAGAAATTTACTTTAGTATTCGCTTTCCTTAACTTATCGGCAACTTCCTTTGCCAAGCGGGGAATTTCAGCAGCATTATTAGCTCGCACCAAAAATAAACCATAACTTTCATTCGGTAATTCTGGAGCAAAAACTAAGGTAAAACGTTCTGAGCTTTCACCGATAAACGTTGCTAGTGACTCAACACCTTCGGTTTCAAGGATCAATTTCTCACCTTCTTTCATGTACTTTTCAGTGGCACGAATATCCGAATCTTGCGGGCCCCAATAATGGACAAAAAATACCGGTGTATTTGACGGAGGGAAAAAACCTTGTTTTATGAAACCAAAACTCGCATAAGCACCAATGGTAATAATAACCAATATCGCCAAGGTGACTCCACGCCAGTGCAGAGCATTACGCAATACAACTAAATAAGCTTTATGAAATAGCGAGTGTGACTCTTCCGCTCCGGCTTTATTTCCTACTTGGTAAAAATATTTACCTAATAATGGCGTTAATGTTACTGCCAACACCCAACTTAGTAGCAATGATATTAATACCACGGCAAACAAAGAGAATAAAAACTCACCGGTGGCATCGTCTGACAAGCCAATACCAGAGAATGCTGCAATGCCAATAACAGTTGCTCCTAGTAGTGGCCACTGCGTGCGTTTAACAATAAAGCTAGCTGACTCCAATGCTGACTTGCCTTTTTCCATGCGCAACATCATACCTTCGGCGACCACAATGGCATTATCAACTAGCATGCCCATAGCGATAACCATGGCACCTAAAGAGATACGTTGCAGCTGTAAGTCATACAGCCACATAATTAATACCGTACCTAATACGGTAATTAATAGAGTACCACCAACAACAATACCTGAACGCCAGCCCATAAATAAACAAAGTGCTAAAGTGACGACAGCAACCGACATTTCCAAGTTAAAAATAAAGCCATCAACTGATTTATCAACAATTTTGGCTTGGTTGTAAATCGACGATACCTCGATGCCGGCTGGCATTTTGGCTAATACATCAGCCAATTTAGCTTCAATTTTCTCACCCACATCAACAATATTGATATCATTTTGTGCTGATATCGCGAGTGTAATCGCACTTTCACCATTAAAACGCTTTAAACCGCTGGGAATAGCAACAGGTTGAATGCTGAGCTGTGCGATATCTTTTATTTTAATCGAGGCATTTTTACCCGGAATAACAATTGGTAAGTTTTCTATTTCTTCAATTTTATTGGTTGAGCTTTCAACAGGGATCCTGATTTGCTTATCACCGACATACAATCGACCACCACTAAATGGCTTTAAGTTACTGGCCAACACTTGTTGAATATCAGGGAAGGACAACCCTAAACCAGCAATTTGGTAGCTGTCTATTTCAGCAACAATTTCTTCTTCTAAAATGCCGCCCACTTGCACTTTAGCCACACCATCAACGGTGAGTATTTCTCGACGAATAATACGTGAAAATTCACGCATTTGGTGGGCACTAAAATCCGGAGCGGATAGCGCATAATAAATACCATAAACATCACCAAAGTCATCGATAACCACAGGAGCACTTGCGCCCAGTGGCAGGTCATACGTAATATCGCGTAATCGTTTACGTAGCTCATCCCAAATTTGTGGTAACAACGGGCCATCAATGTGTGGCTGTATTTCCATTGTCACTCTCGAAAACCCAGGCTTACTAACGGAATCTAATACATCAAGCTGCCACATTTGTTGCAGCGCTATTTCCACTTGCTCGGTTACTTCTTTTTCTACTTTTTCCGCACTAGCCCCCGGGTAATAAGTAAAAATAACGGCTTTTTTAATGGTAAATGCCGGATCTTCTAAACGGCCAATTTTACTCATAGCCAAAATGCCACCAATGATAAAACATAGTGACAATAGCCAAAGGTTGATCGGTTTTTTTATCGAATAATGTGCAATATCCATTTTAGTATGTCGCCTCATATTCTCTGACTTTCAGGCCCTCACGCATTTGACCTACCGCAGCAGAAACAACTTTATCACCATTGTTTAAGCCCGAAGAAATCAAAGCATATTCCCCCTGTAGTTGAGATACTTCAACAGTAACTTGCGAAATACTATTTTCTGCTTGATTTAACCGCCAAACACTAAAGCCGTCATCACGGCTACCCATTAGGGCATTTAAAGGAATAACCAATGCCTGTATTTGGCTATGGGTCTCTTTAATGTTAACAATGGCTCTTGAACCCGGATAAAACAAATTGCTTATTTCCCCCTCAAGCGCAAAAGTTACACCATAGGTTTGCGTGATAGGATCGGGAGTAGTTTTATGTTCAACATAATGAATATCAAAGACTTTATCTTCCTGTCCAATAATATGGGCACTGGCTTTAATATCACGTTTGCCAGCATTAGCGGTCATGATCCGCTCTGGTACTTCAAAAGTAAAATAGAGCTTAGATCGATCTTGCAGATTAGCTAACGTATCGCCAGTGCGAATCAAGCTATTATTTTCAATATATCGAGCACCGATAACAGCATCGAATGGCGCTTTAATAGTACAATAGCTTAAATCTTGCTCGGCATTCTCTAAGGCTATTTTAGTAATCGAAAACTGTGATTTTGCTTCATCATAATCACGCTGTGAAGCAACATTTTTCTCAAAAACATCTTTAATACGCTTTAAATCTCGTTGGGCATCTTGATGACGAATACGGCTCTCCTCAACTTTACGCTGAAAAGGCGCCGGATCAATTTTAGCTAAAATCTGTCCTTGTTTTACTGAACTGCCTTCGGTAAGGTTTTCAAAAATCAAACGTCCTGATACTTCAAACTTAAGATCAACACTTTTCACTGCTGAAACCGTTGCTGGAAATTCATAATCATTGGCTAAATTGGTCAACTGAGCAGACGATAGTTGCACAACAACAGGTGCTGCAGCTTTCGTAACCTCTGTTGATTCAGAGCAGGCTTGCAATATAAAAACTACTGCGAGTATTAAGATTCGATTCACATGAACTCCAAGATTTAAGGTATAACATTTGAACTAAATAAATGCTTAAACAAGCGTTAATCCAATAGCTATGAAAAAGTAATAAAATATTGGAACAACTATAGCACAGGTTTACATGTTAACAACTACTGTAAACCTATTGTTTATTATATCCACTCAAGTTAGTATATGTAGTCTGTTATTTTAAGAGACTACATTTTGCAAAGCACTACAGATAAAATCCTAAATACCGCCATGGAGTGCTTTTTTCAGCACGGCTACGGTACTTCAAATATATCTATGGTTAGCCGTTACGCGGGTATATCTCGTGTCACTATACATAAACAATTTAAATCAAAAGAACTGCTTTTTAGAGCCGTGGTTAGTAAGCATTTTCAAGAAAATAATATCTTTATTAATAGCTACTGTATCTCTGAAAAAAATTTTTGGCAGGAAACTTATGCATTAATCATGCAACGGTGCGAAGGCTTATTTAATGATGTATCGAGTAGCTTAATTCGAGCAGATTTAATTCATGCAGGGCAAGAATTTTGTCAAGATTTGATCCAAGCAGAAGAAAGTTTAATTAAAAGCAGCATTCAAGCCAGAATCGAAAAAGAAGTCGCGGCAAAGCGTTTAACACTCAGTAAAATAAGCTTATCAGCAGAAGCCTTAGCAGAAACAATACATTATGCTCCTTTTGGTATTACCGTTTCAGCAACAGATCAAAACAACATTGATTTCATCAAAAATTTAATGGCGGTATTTAAAGCATCTACCGCTCCAACTTCGCCTTAAGAAATAATAACCTGCCTTTTAACTGTTTTGAGTAAGGTTCGGCTTTGCAAATAAAAACAGTATTGAGCAGTAGTGCCTACTCAGCGTAATACGTTTTTAGATAGTCAATAAAGGCGTTTACTTTCGCTGAGGTAAATTTACGAGATAATTTAATCGCATAAAGCCCAAAAGGCTCAGGTTTGTATGCGGCTAAAATTTCAACTAACTGCCCACTCTCAACAGCATCATTTACAATAAACATTGGCGATTGCAATATTCCAAGCCCCTCAATGGCGGCTTCTTTCAAGGCATTACCATTATTACACGTTAAAGTACCATCAATATCAATACTGCGCTCAATACCATCATGCTGCGTTGACCAAGAAAATTTCGGACTCACTAAACTATAACGCAAACAGTTATGATTAATCAGTTCTTCTGGGGTTTTGGGTTCACCATATTGAGTCAAATAACTCGGTGCGGCACAAAAAATGGCTGAAATTTTTGTTATCGGTAATGCCACTAACGTGGAATCTTCCAAACGGCCAACACGAATGCCAACATCAATACCATCAGCGACAAAGTTAGTTCGCTGATCTTCTAGCTGTAAATGAATGTTAAGTTCAGGATGAAGTTTCATAAAGCCGGTTAGAATAGGCGTTAAAGAAGTTATACCAAAACTCAAAGGCGCCGAAATACGTAAGTTGCCTTTAAGATGCTGACTACGCGTTTGAATACGCTCTTGTGCTTCATCTAAGGACTGAAAGATATTCACCACGTCTTGATAAAACTGTTGACCTGCTTCGGTCAGTTCAATTCTGCGTGTGGTTCGGTTTAACAAGCGGACATCAAGCGCCGATTCCAAACCTGATACCCGTCGACTAACCGCGGCAGTGCTGGCGTTTAATAATTGCGCCGCTTGATTAAAACTGCCGGTATCAACCACGGAAATAAAACTGCGTAGTGCGATTAAATCATATTGTTGCATATTGAGAAACTATAGTAGCTTTATTACCTATTTGTTACGCCAGTATATACTTAAAATAATAAATACACGATATTGTTAATTATCTAAACAATTGAAATCAGCACCTTTAATTAGCCTTTATAAACTTTAGTTATCATAAGTTCAATAAAAAACCGACCAATTGGTCAAGTGACAACTAATTTACAGATCAATAGATCGATTAATTATTAGTAATTCTACAGAATATAGTAATATTATGCAGAGGGCGTTGCGACGCTTATCAAATTATGACCCCATAATTACATTCAAATACCTGATTGGAGAAAAGATGCAAGATAGAACTTCACTACCGAGCTGGAAAAAATTAACACACCATGCTGATGAAATGAAACAGCAACATATGAGTGAGTTATTTCAACTAAACCCGAAGCGTTTTCAGCAGTTTTCTATTCAACTTGCCCCCTTTCTTGTCGATTATTCAAAAAATGTTATCTCAACGTCAACCATGGATTTGCTCATTAACTTAGCCAAGGAATGTGACGTTGAAGCTTGGCGCGAAAAAATGTTCAGCGGTGAACGTATTAATAGCACCGAGGAGCGTGCCGTATTGCATACGGCACTGCGTAATCGCAGTAAAACCCCTATCATGCTAGACGGTAAGGATATTAATCTTGATGTCCAGCTCGCCTTAGACAAGATGAAAGTCTTTAGTAATAAAATTCGTCAAGGTTTATGGAAAGGCTATTCTGGAAAACGCATTACTGACGTTGTTAACATTGGTGTTGGTGGCTCTAATTTAGGCCCGCAAATGGTAACTGAAGCATTAGATCAATACAGCGACAACAGTGTTAATGTTCATTATGTTTCTAATGTTGATGGTACTCAAATAGCCAATGTGCTTAGGCCATTAAATCCAGAAAAAGTGTTATTTATTGTCTCAAGCAAAACCTTTACCACTACTGAAACCATGACCAATGCTAAAACAGCAATGAAATGGTTAGTGGCTTCATCGTTCGATCAATCGGCTATTGCTAAACATTTTGTTGCTGTGTCATCAAATAAAAAAATGCCACTGAGTTTGGTATTGCACAAGAAAACATTTTTGATATGTGGGATTGGGTTGGTGGTCGCTTCTCACTTTGGTCCGCTATTGGCTTACCTATCGCTATTGATTTAGGCTTTGAACGCTTTATCGAACTACTCGAAGGCGCTCATGAAATTGACCAACACTTTTGCAATGCCCCATTAGCCGAAAATGCCCCGGTTATTTTAGCTTTATTAAGTGTTTGGAACTGTACTTTTCTTGGCGCACAATCTCAGGCTATATTACCTTATGATCAATCTTTGCATATGCTATCGGCTTATTTGCAACAAGCCGAGATGGAAAGTAATGGCAAGTCAGTAACGTGGGATGGAAAACCGATATCCTACCCAACCGTTCCCTCTATTTGGGGGGAATTAGGCATTAATGGTCAACATGCTTTTTATCAATACTTACACCAAAGTAATAATATCGTACCGGCAGATTTTATTGGCTCTGTGGAAAGCGTAACGCCAGTGCAAGGCCATCATGAGACCTTGATGGCAAACTTCTTCGCTCAAACCCAAGCGCTTATGCAAGGTGTTGACGAAACTCAAGTTCGGGCTGATTTAAAAGCAAAAGGTAGAACACAAGACTACATAGATAAAGTTGCACCGCATAAAGTGCACAAAGGTAACCGACCAACCAACTCTATTTTAATGAAACGCATATCACCGCGTTCATTGGGTAGCTTAATTGCCTTATATGAACATAAAATATTTGTTCAAGGCATTATTTTACAAATTTGCTCTTTTGATCAATGGGGCGTAGAGCTAGGTAAAGGCCTAGCCAATAATATTCAGGAAGAGTTATCGTCTGGTGTGATAAGTAAAGAACACGACAGTTCAACGACTGGCTTAATCAATTTTTATCAAAGCCACACTAAGTAACCTCAGTTCGGA
>TARA_R110000823_G_scaffold290928_1_pt1 | contig 12305 bp, 19 predicted proteins | sample TARA_R110000823 | Tara Oceans TARA_R110000823 (sample SAMEA4397722) | marine metagenome | biome: Polar Biome; feature: [DCM] deep chlorophyll maximum layer (ENVO:01000326); material: water (ENVO:00002006), including particulate matter (ENVO:01000060) such as... | depth 20 m | reverse complement strand
GCCTAGCTTGTGTTTAGTGTCCCATGGTTATTCAGGGGGGGTGGTTGTAGGGGCGCACGATAAATTCGGTGATGCGTCACGATAAATTAGTTTTGGATTTTTGCGCTTTATAAGTGGAGGGTTGCAGAAAATACTGCCATTAAGGCATCAGGTAGGACGTGCCGAGATCTATGTCCAAGTCCATTGGTCCACTTTTAGTAAGCTCTCTAACAGCTGGACGTCCGCTACTGTCGATCTCGATCCTCATGACGCCGCCTACTTCAGTACGACCACCAGCAGACATCGGCAAACTCTGGTTCTCGGAAAGAGCCGGCGAACCAAGTACTGGTGCCCGCCCACTCGATTCAATTCCCAGACCGTTTTTGGCCCAGTCGGGAAGCAACTGCGTTAACGCACTAAGTTTCCCATCAAGCCATGCCGTGAGAGCAGACAGCTCGCTTTTCATGCCCTGCCATAACCCGCTGATCCACTCTGAACCAATGTCACTGAGTGGTCTCGCACCAAAAGCCTCAAAGACTTTATCAATCCCCTTGAGAATTAGGGCACCTGGACTCCATGCGAGAAGGTCACTGGCTATGCCTTCCAGGCCCTGGCTAAACCAGGCCTTAACGCCTTTCCAAAGATTTGAGAAGAATGCTGATACCTGGCCCCAGTTCTCGTAAATGAGGTAGGCGGCTCCGGCAATGGCGGTCACTGCGGTAATGATCCAGCCGACAGGCGTTGTGAGCAAAGCCAGTGAAAGTGCCCGTATCCCGGCAATTGCCATGGGTATGGAGCGGGCTGCAAGCGCCAAGAAACCCTTTGCCAGAGAAGCCACAGCGGTGATCACTATAGGAATCAACCTGATCACGGATACTGTAAGAATTCTTCCCACGTTCAGAAGGCTCACGACAAGCATCCCAATCGATAGCAATAACTTACCTGCAACCAACGCCGCCAGCCCGGAAAGCAAATTCTTCCAGCCTCCAACCAGGTCAGCAACCCATTTAATGGCGCTGCCAATCGACTTGAGGCCCTCCCAGAATTCTTTCAGCCATTCCACCACACGGCCTGATATCAGCTCGCGGTTGCCGCGTACCATCTCATTGATCTTCGATATCCACTCTGTGACGGCGGGCAGGAGGTTCTGCACGATCGCAACCCGCAAACCAAACACACTCTGACGGAAATGGGTCATCTGGTCGGTGTAATCTTCTGCACCGCGCGCCATCTCCTCCGTCATCACCGCCCCCGACGAGCGAGCCTGTGCCTCCATGGCAGCGAGTGCGCTACTACCCCCTTTCAGCATGTTGATCATGGCCACGCCTTCGCTGTCGAAGAGCTTGAAGGCCACTCGAACACGCATTGCTGGATCTTCCAGGGCAGCGATCTTGTCGGCGACTTCTGGCAGCAACTCCGTGGTGGATCGCATCCGCCCATCACTGTCGCGAAGTTGAAGCCCCAGGAACTTGAGCGCCCCTTCGGCTTCCCCAGTGCCATTGGCTGCCTCGGCCGCTCGCCGGGTAAAGCGTTGCAGCGCCATGTTGAAGGTGTTGGTTTCCAACCCTGACAACTGGGCCGCGTATTGCCATTCCTGGAGCTTCTGAACCGGAAGGCCGAGCCGATCGGCGGTCTTGACCGCACTGTCAGCGGTATTGGTTACTCCCGAGATAAAGCGCTCAAGCCCGTAGGTAGCGGCAATCGCAGCGCCGCCGGTCAATGCTAACCTGCGGGTAAGCTTTCCGGCGCTATCGAGCGTGCCCTGGAAGCTTCGACCAACACCGGTCATCGCTGCGCTCAAACGCGCAAACGACCGCGAACGCGCCAGCTCTCTGAACTGACGGCTGATTCGTTGGGTCGGTTTAGTGACCCGATCAACCAGACTCAGTACTACCGAGGCTTTCATGTCAGCCATTGTTCTTGCTCCCTTCCAGCTTTCTGGCGCGTTTTAACCAAAAATGCAGATCCTGAATATCCATCTCCCAGAGCTCACTGGGTGGGAAGTGGAAAACCCAGGCGATTAGTCCGAGGACGTCTGCCCAATCCCCGGGCGCTCCGACAAAGGGCCGCCGAGAGCCTCGCTGATGCTTTCTACATCGTCCGAGTCCAGTTCATCGACTGCCGCTTGCGGCAGCCCGGTTACGGCCTGGATCAAGGCCAGAGCCTTACCAACTTCGCCTTTTTGTGCATCCATGGCACGGAGGTGCTTAGCCTTGATCCGCTGCGGCACGTCTACTGAGGAGATGGTTTTTTCACCGCCACCTTCAAACTTGTCAGCTTGAAATGTGATCGGAGATTTCAGCGTGATGGTTGTTACTTCAGTCATTCCAATATTCCTTCTGCGTGATTAAACGCGGTCAAGGCCGTAGCCGGAAAAGTTCAGTACACAGGTCCCTGCGCCGACGTCCAATTCGGGTGGCTCAGTCACGAAGGCTCCACGAAGCATCCAGGCCTGACCGGTATCGGTCTCCAAGAGCAGCGTGCCGTCAGTAATGCCGGCCAGCCTGATCAAATCTGTTCTGTTGGTATGGTGGATCGTGCACTGCACACTTGGTGCCACTGGCGTCTGTTTGTAGCCATTAACGCCTCGGCCTCCCATCATGGCTTCCCGCTCGTACCCGCCTGGATTGAGGGTGCCCTTGCCATCGGTCAGCAGTTCTTCACCGTCTTCCCGAATCGTTACGTTGCCTGTGATTTTCATAAGCAATTACTCCTGCCTTAAACCCTTATTACGGGGCCTAAAAGCTCACTTGTTGGACCCGGTTTCCCTGGGGTGGGTAGTGTTGTCTGTGCGTCCATCTGCCTGAGCTGTGACCCTGGTCATACGCAAGGTTAGAGCCAGTCTCCGGTCCCGCTCGCGCAGAATCCAAGTAACATTTTTGGGAGAAATCCTGAAAGCATGCGCCAGTTGCCATCGCGTCCAACCCTGATCTCGAAGAGTGGCAATAGCTCGCCTTTGATAGATGCGCCGCATCCATAAAGGATGGCGCGCCGGAACGTCCAGGAAGCTGTTCTGGTACAGCCCCATAACAATCTGAGCATCAGCCGCATTAAGCGCTTTCTGTAAGTAGTCACCCTCGGGCAAGCCAGCAGGAATCCAAAGGCGAGTCCCGCCAAAGGTGTCCACCATACGAATCGCCGTCCCCGGTGATTTTTGGGCCAAAACCCAGAATTGTTCATCCGCTATTTCCAGAATTTCATGGTCCCAGAACAGGCCCTGCCGGTAAGCACTCATCAGGCTGTCGGGAATGGTGTGCTCAGACTTGCGAGGAGCGGTTTCCTTGAGCACATCTTCAAGCACGTCACCCAAGGTGAGGGCCGCGCCGTTGGATTTGTCATTTGGGCGCATTATTTCTCTCCTCGGCCAGGATTTCCCACACCCGGCGCTCGGTGAGGCGATATTGGAGCGCCAATTGACGAACCGACTCGCCGGCATGGTGGTCGGCACACAGTCGACGATTGCGGGCATGCATCCTGGCGAAGTGTGCCCTTGGTACATCGACGCGCTCCAGGGCATAGTGCTCAGATAGCTTGCCAGCCACCTCAGTGCCCAGCAGTTCCGCCAGTGGGTGGTCGTCCGGCATTTTCTGGGGGACTGTCAGACGGGTGCCGCCGTACACACCCACAAATGTCTGGACCGCTTCAAGGCCGATAACGTCACTCATTTCCTGAAGGGACTCTGGAAGGTCGTCAGAATCCCAAGTGGCCACTTCATCATTCCGGCCATGGGGCGACTCGTGCCTCTCCAGTGGCATCAGTCGTCACCTCCATCCCAAGTTCTTCGGATGACATCTTCGGCGACACCTTCCAATTTGGCCTTCTTGAGCTCTCCAAAGTCGGATCCCATTTGACGAGCGACTTCCAGGTCTTCGCGATTCAATCCCTTGAGTGCTTCCACACTGGTCCCGGTCTCTCGGGCGTGCTTCTGCAAACACTTGGCGTAATCCTGTTCGGTGAGGCCGGCTCGATAGGCTACATTTAGCTCTTCAGGGGTAACTGGGGGATACATAAGTTGTGCTCCAACTATAATTTTCTGGTCGCTTGCGGCGATGGTTTCAGGGGCGGATTGCCGATGTGGCCCTGCCTCCCCTGAACTGTTTCACTAGGAAAACACGAATGGAGAAATCAAAGGACAGGAAGGACTTCAGGGGTCTAATACGTCGATTGGGGAAGGGATAAACGGCCCACCCTGAAGGTGAGCCGCATTGTTTCTCGAATTTGCGCCTGAGCGCCCTCAGGAAGCCGCTGGCGCGACTGAGTGGGCCGCAAGGCTTAATGAGTCACTAAAGGACGGAGAGTCCGCCAGGAGGCTCTCAGGAGCTCCTGAGTGATTACACTTGATTAGTGTGGTTTCGAGGCGCTCAAGCAACATTTCCTGATGGCTGCCCAGTTCTGCGCATAGCCACATGCCACACTCAATATGATTGATGGCTTCTCTACTCCAGTTCTTGAAGACGCTATACTCTTGCATCATCTCTGAAAGCGCAATGACAGCTCTGGATGCATGGCTGACATCTCCGACGATATCGGCCATTGAATCGTTCAGCTTCTTTCGCGCTTCGGGTGTTAACTGTTCTGCGTGCATTCCCATTTTTACTTTCCCCCAGTGTTAAACGTGCTTGATGATTTCGCGGGTGACACGCTCGTCGCCGAACTCAGCGGCAGCATTGAGCGCCTTCACAACCAGGTTATTGATGACCAGCGGGTAAAGGTCGCTGACAACCTGGCCTTTGTCCTTGCGGCGCAGCCGCTGTCGTATGGCCTCGACGGCCTCCGGTTCGATGACCTTGCCCAGAGAGGCCCCCACTCGCTCCAACTTGTAGTTGAGATAGCCCTCCAGATCGTCATCCAGTGGACGGAGGTCTACGGTGATGCACCGGCGGATCAATTCCCGCGCCTGGCTATTTCGGTGCTCCTGGAGCTTCAGGCCGAGCTCAGTCTGACCGATCAGCACGATACCCAGCAGCTTCGTAAAACCGTCCTCCAGCTCCCAGAAGCGCTTGAGGTAGCGCAGCGTGGGGATGGTCAGGTCGTGGGCCTCCTCAATTACCATTACGTGCTTCTGACCAGAGCGCGAGGCATCCCGCAGAAGGCGCTCAACCTGTCGCGCCTTCGCCTCCAGGGACCGCTTGGGGTTTTCATCGCTGATATCACCAATGATGGCTTCACAGAGCCCGGCAGCAGTGACGCGCGTCTTGTCGATGATGGAGGGCATGATGACGGTCGTATTGCCGTCCCGGCGCAGCTCATCCATTAGCATGCGGCGCATGGTGGTCTTGCCCGCCCCAGAGTCGGCGACAACAGCGACGATGCCCTGTGCCTGTGCGGCATGACGCATAGAGGCCAGCACGTAGCGGTATTCATTGGTCATAAAGACATCCTCGGCGCTGCGAACGTCGTCGATGAACGGGTCGCGGAACATATGGAAGTGTTTCAAAGTGTCTTGTGCTAACATTTCAATTTCCTTGTGGTTGCTTTCTCAAGGGTGCCGGTAGATGGCGGTCTCCGGCTGGCAGGTGGCACTGGTGGTGTCACTTGCCAACTTCTTCTAGCAGCGGCTCTGCCGCCACTCCGAATAACTGGGCCATTTGCCCGGTAAACCCCGGCAATTCTTCATCCGGTATGCCGTCTGGATAGCGCCGTTTGAACTCCTGCGTCAGTTGCTTGGCAGCGGTGGTACCAGCCCTCAGGCCAATGCTGTCGCGAATCATGGGAACGGCTTTCACGTAAGGCAGACGGCTTTCTACCGCTCGCTTGGGCTGTTGGAGCTCCAGCCCCTGGCCTTTGCGCTGAATGAACTCTGGAACCTTGGCGGCAGCCACGTCCGCGAAGGGATCAATCTGGCCATCAAAGGCCGGCTTACGAGCCTTGCGGGCTTCCTTCACTGCCTGGTCTGTCTCCACGCCATAAGCCTCGCGGTTCATCCGCTTCCTGAGCCCATCAACGGGCGTATCACGTACCGTTGCATGATCCTCGCCATACACCGGAGAGCCCGTCTTAAACCCGGCTGCATCGCGCTCTATGGGCTCCAGATCGTAGTGGACCTTCTCGCCGTCCAGGTTCTCGTGGATCACGATGACATTCGGTGCCTGGTAGGGGTTGTAGGTCACCTGGACCTGGTCTCCAATGCACACGTCTGGAATGCACTCCACCGAGTAGGTGTGTGATCCGATGCCCGTGATGGCGTAGGAAATGGTCAGATCTCCAGCCACCTTCCGCGTCATTGGGCGGGCCTTCTGAAGCAGTGCCCGACATAGCTCACGCGGCGGACAGATCCGCAATTGCTCCGGGCGGATTTTTTGCCAGAGACCATATCGGGTATGGCCATGACGGCGGTGATTCCGGGTACCGTTGAACATCTGAGCCCATTGCTGTGCCTTCTCGTTCAGCTGCTCTATGGTGTCGATCCGGTACATGGACAGACGGCTCTCGAACTCGCACTCCACCAGGTTGTGAGTCCGCTCGACCTGGCCTTTGGCACGGGGTGAGCCCACCTCATGGGTCCGGTGATCCACCTGTAGGCGGTCCAGCATGCCCTTGACCAGGTGCGACTGGTTGGCCGTACCGGCATCCCAGATCAGCATGAAGGGAACCCCGTGCAGCGGGTCACCCTCGCGCTTGCTAAAGGCATTGAGCAGGAACTCGACCAACGTCTCGGCATTCTCACCGGGGGTGTTGAAGTACTCGACGTAGAAGGCACCGCTGTTGTGATCCGTTACCAGGTAGCGCAACACGCGGTCATTCTTGATCCGGTAGACGTTCTCCAGCTTGTTCTTGTAGAACTCGTCACGGGGCATCACCTTGAGGCCTTCCGTCTTCGGCAGGTAGTACAGCACGCACACCGAGACATCGAACTGCCAGACGTGATTAGGGTGCAGGCTGCGCAACTCGGTGTGCGGCCTGGGCTTACTCATCTGCTCTGGATGAACCCGATGGCGGCGCATCTCCCGAGATACGGTGCTTTCGGAAACGTCAGAACCGATCAGGCCATTGGCACAGGCAATCTCCACCGCCTGTTTCAGGCTCATCAGCTGCTTGCCATTGTCACGGCTGGCCTGCATGACGAGGTTGCTGATCCGGATGCATTGCTCGCGGGTAACGCTGGACTGGCCACGATCACTACGCTGCTTTCGGGGCTTCACGAAGCCAAGTTCCTTGAGACGCTCCCAGACCCAGTGTTGCGAATAGTTGAGGGTCGTGGCCGCCTGTCTGATCAGCTCACCGCGCTCACCGTGACCCGCGCTCTCAAGCTTGGCACCAACATTGAGCAAGTACTGCGTGGTATGGGCCTCCAACTCCATCACACGGGGTCTCCCTCAATGACGCGGTCAAAGTCCGCAAGATCTGGCACCGGGATACCCAGCAGCTGCTCCGGAAGGATGTCGTACTGACGGCCCAGCAGCAGGGCATGGCGAAACACACCGCGCAGCTCGGCATACAGACTTTCTTCCAGGTGGTCGGTGCGGTCCTCCAGATCCAGGATCTTCTCGACCACCAGGGCCAGTTCGTTGAGGATCGAGATGCTGGAGAGGGACTTGTCGGTCAGCTCGGACTTCAGAAGTTCATCGCGCTCTGCCCGCTTCTTCGCGGCCTGATCTGGCGTCAGGTCCCGGCGCAACTCGCGCTCCAGCTCATTGAGCTTTTTTTCCTTATCCGCCAGGAGACGTTGATCTACCTGACGCTCTGACTCCAGGGTTTTGACCTTATCGGTCAGTTCCTGCTTTTCGCGGGCATGTTTGGCTGCTATCTGCTCTATCAGATCGACAAGCTGTTCCTTGTCGCCTACCTCAATCTCCTCGCCTTCGATGATAGCGATTCGATCCTCTTCTGGAATCTGACGTAATCGGCGCATGTTCCGGTAGCCAATTCCCAGTTGGTTCAGGCGATCCAGAGCCTCCTCACCAAAGGTGTTGAGGTTCTGGATGTCCTGGTCAACTTTGGAAGATGACATTCCAATTGCGCGACAGAATCCATCCCAAGTCCCAACGTTGGGGATTATCTTGCCGTCCCGGTCGTAGGCTTTTACACCCTTAAGTGACTTATATAGCTTGTCTTTTTTGATTTCAGCCAGTTTGGACAAACTCTGAACGTTGGCGAAATCTGCGAAGGCCCTCGTCATTTCGACATGGCCCATCATCCGATTCATGAAGTCCCTGGCTTCCAGGTGTTCATCGCGAGTCAAAGCAGCCGCGTGTTCATCCGCTTCCTGTTGAGCGTCCAACTTCTTGATCTCAAGGCCTTGCTTGAACTCCTGAACCTCAGTAATTACTTCAGTGCTCATCATCCAACCTCTCGCCGGTCAATTTGGTGTACTTGTTTTCAATCGAATGGACTTTGCTCAGGCAGTGGCGGCGGTATGCGAAGGGGATGCCCAAGACCTTGTCACCGGGCCGCCAGAGCCTTTGATTGCTGCCTGATTGCTTCAACTCTTCCACCCACCCGGAGGCTTCCAAAGCTTCAAGGGCGCGACGCGCTGAGTGGTAAGTGATGCCAGCGTGCTTGGCGATCTCGTCGATGGAGCAGCCATCAAAGCCGATCTCCATGACCGCGTTGATGGTTCCGACAACGCGGTTAGGGGTGGTTGCTTCTGATTTGCTCACTTTCGATCTCCCCTGGTGCCGTACTTCAATTTCTGGATATAGCGATGGATCGCCCCCCTGCTTGGAGCACGTCTCTCACCAAACTCGTTGACGCACGCCTCCCGGAGCCCTTCGTAGGTAAGGCTGGGAGACTGCCGCAAAATAAAAGCCTCAAGCTCGGCGTCTTGTTCGATACTCGACCCTCGGCCAGGAGTTCGGTCCCTCAGCACTGTCAGTGCCAAGTTCGGCGCGCCTTCCTGCATGGCTCCCGCCACCTCTCGAAGCTGTTGGGTCAAAACATCCACCACATCCGAAGCCGAAAGGTGCTGAACAGCGGCTTGAACAGCCCGAAAGGCCCTCAGTTTCTCCGCTTCAAATCGCGTTACATCTGGCATGGTGCTACCTCCCGTCCTTCGATGCGGGCATAGATGCGGTTATAGGTATTAGTCCGCTGCTTGATCAGTGACCGCAGCTCGCCGATGGTCAGTTCGTCCACGGCCTTGCCGGTGGACTCAACCAGGTCAGCCAGGCCTGCGAACCAATGAGCGTTAGACTCAGAAAGGGAACCGATCTCATAGCCCACATCGGAGAGCTCACGCTCGGTCTGCGTCATCTTGAAGCTCACGATGTCACCTCCAGTTCCAGTCCTGGTTGCAGGTGCTCCTGCACGTTCTTACGATGCCAGGCCACGTCCTCCAGGAGACCGGTCAAAGCCGCCAGGGCCTCATCAGAACCGCTCTTCCGCTCATAGAATTCGACCAGCAGACTTACCGCGCCGGCAAAGGAGGATTGCAGTTCATTTAGGTCGGTTGCGGTCACCTTCCTGCCAGTCGGGATCTCGATCAGCATCTTGTTGGCAGAGTGCCCGATGTAGCGGGTCACCAGGTCGATGCCGCAGGCCGCCTCAAACGGGCGGATCAGAATCGCCGGCATGCGACCGCTTTCCAGCCACTTGTAGAGCACCCACTTATTGGCCAGGCCCATCAGGTCCGCGATCCGGTCAACCGAGCGGTTGTGCCTCTCGCGGGCAAACTCCATGCACAGCTCCATGGATTGACGCAGGGAGCATGGGCTAACTCGGTTCCAATTCCGTCGTGCCATTTGGAATACCTCTCTTTTCAGCAGCCCCAATAAAAGAATTCTTCTGCCTCTGTGGCCTCGGCCTGGTCAGGGGTAGAGTGGATTTCGATTCGGAAGAACGGCTGCATGATTCCTGCGGCTTTAACGAGTTCTGAACGGAGCTGCTTTGCTTTTGGCCCGTTCCACGTACCGATCAGGCATGCCTGCGCGTTTTGAACGTTGATGCCGATATGGGCGCACCACCGACTGAGAGAGGAGCCTTGCGCAATGAAACCGCCACGCACTTTGTTATACAGCTCTCGGTTTGGCTGGATGGTTGAGAATGCTTTACTTGCCATACCGCTTCCTCCTCAGGCGTTGCTCTGTTCTTCGACGATCTGGGGGATTTTGGCGTCCCGTAGTATGCGCTCGCGAAGCTCTCGGCCTTTAGCTCCTCCCCACATGCCGACCAGGCAGGCCTTTGCGTTTGTAGGGTGGAGACCTTGTTCTTTGCACCAGGAGCTCAGGTTGGAGCCCTGGAGGATAAAACCAGCTCGAACACGGTTATAAAGCTCGACACTAGGCTCTGCGCTGCCCTTGTTCATGGTATATTCCTCTCACTTACTCAATGAAAATATCAACCAACGGTTTATAAGATAAACTGTAAGTTTATAGAGGTCAACAAAAGGAAATGAAAACAGATGATATTTTTGAGCGCCTGTATCGCTTAGCTGGAGTGAAAAGTGATGCAGCCCTGGCAAAAGAGCTGGGTGTCACACCTCAAGCAGTGGCGAACTCCAAGAAACGAGACTCTGTTCCGTACGAAAAAATCTGCACGTGGGCGGAAGCGAAGGGGCATTCGCTTGATTACATTCTTCTTGGTAAAGATGAGGCTCCGAGCGCTGAGCATGAAGGACCTACAAGACAGGCGACTACTTGGCTGAGTGCAAGCCAGATGGCTGATCTCTTGCATTTCATTTTCGACGAACTAGACAGCGAGCTATTCCTGCGAGAACGAATGTCAAACTCGGATGAGGATGCTTTTTGGTTCTTGGCGAGCGTCTTTCATAAGGTGGTGGGGCACCTACCGAGAGATAGGAGCGACAACTCCGATGATGTCCGTGAATTGGTCAAGCACTTTTCGAAGGAAGAAATCGAGAGCTACAACCGAGTTCTTAAGATTGCCCGCAGAAACGCTGAGAGCGCATCCGGAACCGGAGCCGCAAAAGAGAAGGGAGGCGGCGGAACCACTCAGACTATCCACGGCAACGTTGGCCAGGTAGGCGGAGGAGACATCAACAACAATTTTGGTGACAAGGACAAGTGAGCGGGCGATGACCGATCAGACCTTCAAGGGGCCTGTTGACCAGGTGGCCGGAGGCAATATCAACAATTACGGGCCGCTCAAGGATGGGCGTCAAGTCGCCGGGAACGACATCCACAATCACACGCAGATTGCGGAATATAAGCCGCCAGGGGATAGCCCTCTACTCTATGCCTGCAAGGCATGCGGGTGGCCAGGTGTTGCCGTCAATGCTGAGAAGTGCGGAAAGTGTGGCTTCAACTATGCCCTTGAGAGAGCAGAGGCTGCCGAGCGTCAGCAAAGAGACTCGGAGTCTCTCATTTACTGGCTTGGAGTCGCTGCCCTGGTAATTTATGTCGGGGCGGTTGCCCTGATGCATGCCGTATCACTCGGCTTTTTTGACGCTATCGCCGTCAGTTTCGTTGGAGCTTTGGCCGCCTGGGGTGGTTGGATCTGGCTGAGTACCTGGTGCTCAATGAAGCTCAACCGTTTCTTAAGAAGCCGAGATGAGTAACGCTCCTAGCGCCTTCGGGTGCTGCATCGTTAGACGATTCTGTTATCCCAAGCAAGAATGGAGGTCGCCATGGGTCTGCTAGACTTTTTCACCAAACCGAAGAAAGCTAAAGGCTTAATAGGATATTTCGGCCTGGAAAGCTGGTGGCTGTCTGAGTTTACCGAAGAGGAAAGGAAACATATCGCTACGACGTTTCAGCCGCTTGGGTTATCAGGTACCTCTCTGACCTCAGGGGATATAAGCCAGACAAGCCAAACGGCAGTGCGGTTATTGCGTGATTTGTCTGGGTGGTTCTCCAAGGAAAAGGATCGCCCTATCGCTCACAAACTCCTCGCAAAGGCAGAAGAGCTTTCCGAGTCTGAAGGCTCTGTCTTGGACACGCATTTCCTTTATGGTCAAAAGCTCGAAATCTATTACAGGGACCGGGCAACTCCAGGCTGCCTGGAAAAGGCTATTGAGGCTTGCAACCAGCAGATCGCTCTGGGCGCTAATGCAGCAAAAGCTTTTCAAAAGGAAGATAAGGATTCGTCACTGCCCGGGCACAAGGGATATCAGCAGCTGGCGATCATCCTTGAGAAACAGGGACGGTTCGATGAAGCAATCGAATTATGTCGTAATGCAGAATCGCAGGGTTGGGCTGGCGATTGGAAAAAGAGAATAGAGCGTTGCCAGAAAAAATCTGATAAAGCATAACAATAAAATCGCTCTATTTAATTGCAAAGTATTTTGCAAAAGTGATCCCGTCAAAACCCATCTGATCCCGCGTAGGCCCACTTTAAGGCTCAATTATCGTGACGCACCCCCTTAATTATCTAGTCCCCTCACAGGTGGTAATGTTCAAAATTATTGCTGTTGCAGCACTGACCTTGCT
>TARA_R110000823_G_scaffold25707_3_pt1 | contig 12319 bp, 20 predicted proteins | sample TARA_R110000823 | Tara Oceans TARA_R110000823 (sample SAMEA4397722) | marine metagenome | biome: Polar Biome; feature: [DCM] deep chlorophyll maximum layer (ENVO:01000326); material: water (ENVO:00002006), including particulate matter (ENVO:01000060) such as... | depth 20 m | reverse complement strand
TGTGAGCGCTTAGTCATAGTCACGTCGCCATTAATAACATTATTAGTAATTTTTAACTTAGTTAACTCCGTTGCTAAAGTATTAATACTGTTTCTAAACGGGCAGAATATAACTATCTTATGGCTTGCTTCTTGCATAATTTCTTTAAGCGCCGTTAACCTGTTTGTAATATCAAACTCTATAATCTGTCGCGTATCTGTATATACCGCGCCTGCACTTACCTGTAGTAATTTAGTTAACATACTTGCAGCATTGACTACAGTAACTTCTTCGTTAGATGCTTCCATGTACGCATCTTTTTTTAACTTATTATAATACTTAGTTTGTTGTGGTGTAATTGGAACTTCCCTAGTCGTATACAAAACTTTAGGGAGATCTAAACACTCGTCTTTAGTGTGGCGTATAGCGGGCTGCAGAGTTTTAAACACTATGTCTTGTGCGTTCCAACGAGGAAGCCACGTAAACTGACTGACCTTTTGCATAACCATATCTTTAAAAGTACCTGCATATTTAGGCACTGACTGAGGATTGACCAACTTAGCAAGTCCATACGCATCAGCAGGTGATTGAGCTGCGGGTGTACCTGTCATTAGCCAGACCCACGTGTCGTCGGTAACAATTCTGTTTATAGCTTTCCAACGTCTTGTGGTTACGGTTTTAATATAGTTAGCTTCGTCCACTACAATTAAATCAAACCCGCCTTCTTTAATTTCTTTCTCCACAATTTCAATACCGTCGTAATTAATTACGACTACATCTGTGTTTTCAGCTATTATTTTTCTACGTTTTTCAGGTGTCCCATGAGCCAACGCTACAGTTCTATGCATCGCTGTCTTAAAGAAATCAGCTTGCCACGCTGCCTGCATTATTGAAAGGGGGCAGACAACTAACATGCGGTTAACTTTGTTCTGATTCATTAAATAATCAGCGGCCCATATAACACCTGATGTTTTACCTGTACCTGCTTCGCTTAAGCAGTAGGCTCGTTTGTTTTTAGATAAAAACTCTGATGTTTCTTCTTGATGCTTAAATGGTTTGTACACCCCTGGCCACGTATAATCTTTTTGCATACGTGTTGGTACATTTTTTAACTTCATGCTGGTTAGTTTTATTACTTCATCTAACCCCCAATTTACTGCAACTTGATACACACCATTTTCATATACCCCTACTACTTTACTTTTTGATATGTTTTTTGTTATGTCATCAGGTTTTTTTGTATTGACAAGTATTGCTAAGTCTTTATATGTTTCCACTATCTTCCCTGCCCTCTGTATTTTTTATAGTTTAGCTTTTCACCCTTATTCATAGAGGAAGTTTTAACAATCCTACCCCCTTGCTTTGTTCGTTTGTGCACTGCTTCTCTGGGTGTACCTATCTGTTTTATTTTAGCCATTAATCATCCTCAATAAATAAAAAGCATGGGGTGTTTTCACCTACATATGCACCCATCATGTTGTAGTAAAAATATTCTAACGCATCTTCCTCAGTCATTTCATCATCGCGCATAAGCTTAGCAATAACCTGTCGAAAGCTATAACAAACTTTATCATTGTTATCTATACCTTTTACTATGCCAACAATACAATCATTAAAATGATTCATCACCATTAAACCATCATACATTTCGTGTAACATCATTCTTCCTTTAAAAAAATATTTCGCGTCTCAACTCCCACAAATCCGCATGATTGCGATTCTCTAATCGTATCAAAATCAAATTGACTAGGTTGTTTATGGTTAGGTGGTATATTGCTATATTCTTTTAGTAAGCAACTCGCCGCCTTATGTTCTGAACAGTTCTCTTTAAAGTATTGTATAGCCACAGAGCAGTCGTTAAAGTACCCCACAAACTCTAGGTCATCATAATTACCACTTAAACTTACAGTTAATATAAATATACCTTCAGCTAACATATTAAAACCCCCAATAAGTAGAGCTATCTGTACCACCTATACATTCACATTTCAATATGGCTTTGTGGCAATTTTTGCATCTTTTAGTTAATCCCATCTTAGTTTTTTCTTCGTCTTCTTTAGCTATATCATCTTCCCATTCTTGTTTCATGTGGTGCATCGATACAAAATTACTATGTTCAATCATAATAGGTTCCCCGATATTGAAATACGTACACCCGCACTTAAATTTTTAGTTACTAAGTGATCTAGGTAGCTTGGAAATAATACTAGCATGCCTTCTTCAGGTTTGATTATTGCGGGTGATATTAAGTCGTGTATATGAAACACTAAATCACCACACCTTTTAGGACACTTAACATAATAAACAAACGATATAGCGTCTTCTCTTTGTGTAGAATTGTGGTTGTGTCTTTGTGTAGACTCTAAAGGCAGATGCACGTGTGACCAAAACCCATCCAACTTAAGTCCCATAGTACTGGCAACGTTTTCGTCTATTATGTTTAATAGTTTGCGTGATTCGCTACCTTCGGGTGTTTCTAAGCTAAAGTCTTCAAAGTTAGTGTGGTAAGGAGACGTTTCAATTTTTACAGGATTAGCCATAACTTCTCTGGCTAATTTATCGTGGTTAATTTGTGGCTTAAGTGACGTCATGTGACATGTTAATGTAAATAAGTCTTTTTTAAAATATTCATTCACGTAAGAAAGATGTAACCCAGTGCTAATAAAATTAAATATGCGGACATAATATTCCTCCTCTTTAATAGTTTTTTACAGATTGTTAATAGTTTGTTATAGACTGTTAATATTGTCATGGTTATTTATCATATCATAACGATGCAAAAAAAACACCATTTTACTTAAAAAATAGTGTTAAATTTATACCCGCTAAAAGGTAAGGGTTATCGGCCTTTGAGGTATTGCCTATCCACAATTACAGAACCACCTGACTGTAACTTTTTCTTTTTAAATATACCAGGAGTGTTTTTACGTACTGACTTGTCTGAGTTTCTATCAAATGAACTGTTGTCTTCAAAAGAAACTATTTTTGTATTCTTAGGTGAATCACTGCCCCCCTTACTGAGGGGTTTGATATGTTCTACAGAGGTGCCATCACCAACCTTTGCTCGACCTTCCTTTATGGCTTTTTTTCTTAGTTTGTTTCGTTTAACACGTTTCTCTATTTGATCGGGCTTAGATTTATAGTCTCTGTTTTCTTTTCCGTAGTCTCTTGACATTTTTATTTTCCATTGTGTGAACAGCTAGCGACAGGGCACCATCTACATCCAAAGTTTGGAACAGCGTTAAAAACATCGGTTTCGTATGCAGTGTCGATTCTATGTATCATTTTACCCCATTCTTCAAACATATCGTCAACTTTCTTACTGTTATAGTCTTCTTTTATAAGTTCTTTACTAACTAAAAACATAAGAGCAGACTTAATATTATCTACGTCAGGGAAGTGTTTAAATACCCCTACTCCCATTAAGGACAATTGTCGCGTGTCGGCATACTGGCTTGACTTGCCTGTTTTATAATCAATAACCGTAGCTAACTTTTTATCTTTATCTATGATTAATAAATCTATAACCCCACGCCACCACACGTTGTCATCAAAAAAACCTGTTGGCTCTAAGTCTTTGGTCAGTCCTATTTTATGCTCACAATACTTGTCTCCAGGTATTTGTTTAACCTTATCTAATATAGATTGAAACATATCAAACTTTCCAGGAAGTGCTACTCCATCACGAACGTATAATTCTGCTGCTTTGTGAACTTCGTTACCATATAAAAAATGTTGCTGGTTAGGGTCTGTCTTAACATCTTTAGCTACGTACAAATGATAGTACTGCCTAGGGCATTTTTCAAATGTAGTTGCCGCTGAGTACGACCATGTCTTTAGTTTAGCCATTATTTAGCGTCCATATAGTTATCCCCAACTCCTATTTCACAGTTGAGGGGTAAATCGGGGCACCAGTCAGGAGCAGTCGTCATGCACTGTTCCACATATGATACGCAGTTTTCTACTTCTTCATCACGACACACCATCACCAGTTCGTCGTGTATTGTCATCACAACCTTATACTTTTTAGAAACTGATATTAGATGTTCCGCTATAATATCACGTGCTAAAGATTGTATGCATCTCTGAAAGACTTTGGCTGGGTGTATGTACTCAGGTAATATAGACCTACCCATTTTTTTATCATATACCCAAGAGTCTCGACCTTCGTCATTCTTAATCTGTCTTAGGTTTGGGAGGTGTAACACCATACCATTAGGTTTCTTCATGCCATGCATTTTATTATCTTTGTCTACAACAGCTTGTATCGTATCTCCATTACCCATTTTAAAACTTTGCCCTGCTCTTATAGCGTTTAGCATTTCACCTGCGTCTGCCCAAGAAGTTAATAGCTCAGGGTTAGAGTTTCTATAAGCGTATACAATATTTTTAACCTCATTTAATGTAAGATCGACGCCCCCTTGTTTAAGTATGTCGCGCATTTTAACTGGGCCTACTCCATATATACCTGATAAATTTACCACCTTAAATATAAAACGAGTGTCTTTGTTAACTTCGTCATACTCAATATTCATTATCTGGCTTGCTGATTGCTTATATAAATCAATACCGTTTCTTATGTCATCTAATTTACCTTGAGCTCTAGCAAACCAAAAAGCTAAGCGTAATTCAATATTACTTAAATCAGATGCTACAATCTTATACCCCTTTGGCGCACATATGGCTCTGCGTAGTTCGGAGATTCTTGGTAGGTTTTGTAAGTTAATACCGTCGACTCCACTCCACCTATGCGTTACTGCCGCACCTGCATATTTTAGGGGGACAGGCAGTAAACCCCTGTTACCAATACGTATAAAGTTTTCGGTACGTGTTTCTTCTATGGTAGATTTATTACCGAGCCTTGCTTGAGCTATTATCTGTATCGTAGGGTTTTCGTGTTCTAACAGTGCTTTAAAACCTTCATCAGTTTTGGCGAAGGCAAACGTTTCTTTTCCTGTTGTGAGAGATATTTTCATCGGCGGTGTTATACCAACTTTTTTAAGTATTTCAGCGAACTTAGGGTTAGACATTAAATCTACTTTGTCTATACCAGAATTATTTAATAGTTCTTGTTTAACTTTTTTAACTTTGTCTAGATGTTTTAGTAACAAGCCTTTGTTTAATACTAGCGCAGGTTCCGTGAACATTCTTATTGTTAGGTCGATGAGTTTAATTTCAACAGCCGTAAACTTATTAATCATTCCGTAGAATAAATGATATGTTAGATCGACGTCATTGATACAGTACTTACCATACTTATCTAAGTCATTCGGCTTAAAGTCTGTCCTGTGTTTACCCAGTGCATCTAATACTTCAGTACCTTTTTCACCTATGTTATAAAATATAGATAAGTTTTTTAGGGAAACACCCTCAGTCAGACCGTGGAGTATTTGACCCATACCCATAGTGTCCATCAGACCTTTTGGTTTAATATCAAAAATCCAACTTAATATAGCGCCATCAAACCGCATGTTGTGACCTATTACAAAGCTATTAGCAAAATCAAAACTGTCTAAAAAAGTTTTTATTTCAGTGTGTGTTCCAGTACACCAGACGGTGTCTGCTTGTCCTTCTTTGACAGCCACCCCAATAACCTCAAACTGTTCGTCGCGTATGTATTCTTCTGTGGTATATTTATTTAGCCCGTAAGCCCTATCGTAGTAAGTTTCAAAATCAATCGTTATTAGTTTCAATGTTATCCTTTATTTTAATGTTCTTACAACTACCTACCATGTTAAATGAACCCATCTCTGATATTAGCGCACACCACCACTTCTTTTTATAATATAGCTTTGCAGGCTGTTTGCATTTATGGCAAATAGCTTTGCCTGTTTTCATATACTATTAGCTGATACATATGAGTCCCTACACGCGGCGCAACACCACCGCCTTTCATCTTTCTCTTTAATGTTTTCTAAGCACCATAAACACTTGTTCGTAGTGTTTTTAGGAACGTCCGAAACGTCAACACTTTTTAAATTTAACTCCATAGTTCTCTGTATGTGGTCATTAGCCCTGTCTATGTCGTCACTCATTTTACTTTTTTATCCATTTTCTGTTTTATCTTTCTATTAGCATACCAAATCATTTTGCTTAAATCTTCTTCTAAGTCTCCCTTGTGTTTACACCTTAAAAGATATTTACCACACTGCCATAGCAAAGGATCGTCTTTAAAAAACTCCTCTAATATGTCAATAACTTCCCACTTTGTATTAGTATAATGCGGAGGGCTGTTAACCATATCTGTTTTGCTCTTATGCAAGTCTGAATATTTTATTTTAGGTTTCATCGATTGTTCTCTTACCCTTTTTGATATGTGAAGATTTTATAAACACTTCTAATAGTTCTATGCTGTGTTCATCAATTATAAAAGCTTCACCACCTGATTTTTTAATAGCTATTAAATTTTTTGACTGTAACACTGTAGGTTTATTTCCGTTGGCCTTGCACTCTATACCAAAGAATGTACCTTTATAACATGCAACAATATCAGGTATACCTACACTCATGTAACCATTAGCAACAGGGTAAAAGTAGTAGGCGTCTACATCTTTTAAGACCTTAACTACTTGTTGTTTAACCCATTTTTCTGTTCTTTTTTTCATATAGCTATTTATCCTATATGAACTGTTATACTAAAGCAAGTGTTTTAGTACGGTCATAAATTCACTTCACGAAGATATATTCGCAAAGTGAACTCATATTTATTCTAGCTCTAAGGTAATGATATCATCCTCATCGTCTAGTATTTCAACAGGTAATCCTTTCTCAAGATGGTCTAATACATTGTCAGCGAGTTGTTCTCTTGAGTAAGTGTCCAGCGAAATTCCTCTCTCGCTTATTAGTAGGTCACTACCATCTCTCATGACTACACTAAAAGTAATTTGCTCAACATGAATATAATCAACGTCTGATGCTTTTATCATTACTTATCCTCCCAATTTAAACATTCAATATCAGTTCTTAGATACACCCCTGAACCATAAGTCGCTTGTTCGTATGACATACCTTTTTGGCATACGACTTCGTTAGGTGTGGTACTTTCTTCCCACCGCTCGTAGATATATAATAGCCCCATACCTACTAAGTTACCAATTAATAATCCTGTTGCTAACCACGTTCCATTGTTATTCTTCATCTTCGATCTCCATATGGGTTTAAGTGTGTGTCATCTATTTCTGATGGTGCATAGGATAGTTCCATTTGTTCATGACTCCCTTGCTCTAACAAAATTTCAGTAATTTCTGAAACAGCTAAATCATACTCATCGTCTGCAAGTTTGTATGGTAAGTTACGACCGCATATCATATAGGTAACTCTCTCTATATGAATTTGGTCATAGTCCTCCACACTATACTCAATATCTACAGTCACCTTGATTGGTACACCAAAAGCATCATTTACCATACCGTGTAACTCATGACTATCGTTCATGACCTCTCTCCGAATTGTGGAACAAGAAATTTCTTGAAGGGAGTTTGGTTCATTCGCAACCTAAACCAACCAACAATGTTCTGTTCGTCGTTTGTCACCTCGCGTATATAGTTATCTATATCACACATTTTTTCCACTTGCTGCTTAGTAAACTTAACCGCAAAAGCTTTTGGTTTAGTTGATAAAGTTCTCATTTGTATTGACATAAACTGAAGATACATATCGTCGTTCTCATCTTCACATATCAAAAAGAAATCGTCATCGCGTGTCCCTACACCAGTTAGATATTCTCCTACCGCTACCAACCGCAGCAGGGATATTTTCTCGGCGTGGTCAGTAGGTATAAGATGCTTGTGTTCTTTAAGACTCTTACTTCTGTATATCTTCATTAAAATTTCTCCATTATTGCAGATACCCTACTTACTACATCTGTTCTTAGTTGCGGGCTTAACCTTAGTTCCTCAGCAGATACACCTGATAAGGACTTTTCTAGTTCCTTACGAGCGTTCTCTAGCTTTGGGTCATTAGTTACATTAAGCTTAGATAACAAACTTGTCAAGTCTAAGGCATTATCAATAAGACTGTCACGAAATATTTTCTTATCGTTACCACCTAAACGCTCTACCATATGTTGTAGTGTGGTGTGTAGTCGTGACCACGCGTCACCTACTGCATGTTCAACCCTACTAGTATATGCATCTTCATACTCTGACTTCATCTGAGACTTAATATCGTCAGCTATGTCAACCCTAAAATCTCCTGCTTCTGGTACAGGCATGATGGTATAACGCATAGCGTACTTATTTCTTATCTGTTCAGCATCAGGATACTCTGCTCTGTCAAACAATTTACCTAAGTTGTAAGCCATCATAGTAACTATGCGAGGATAGTTAACTAAAAACTCATTGACTCGTTCATTAAACTGCAGTTCATAATCGGCCAACTGTGTTTTGTAGTCAAAGAAATTACTCATCGGTAAGAGACGTGTGCCTGTATCTGACCATGGTAATGTTTGTCTACCATGCCAATCTCTAATCTCACTCGCAAGCTTACCTATCTTAGCTAACTGTTCCGAACCTGCTAACAAGTGTTTGTTGTAATTACCCGCACTTACCTGTGTGTTCTTGTTAACATCAATCTCTTTAGATACACTTCTATCTAACTTACGTGCAGTCCACATAGATATGTTAAGGTCTATAAGTACTGCGCTTGTAGCTATACTGATATTGCTCATAATGTTTCTCCTTTTATGAATAAATAAATCTTGCTCTAGTGTTGCGAATTACAGGGGTTGCACCACTTTGACCATTTTGCTTGGGGTTCATGTTGCTTAGGCGTTCATCAAGCGGTGTAATAATTGTGTACTCTGTTTGTTTCCCTGACTCTATTGCGTCAGCTAATTCGAGTATATGATTACTTGTTTGTATAATTTTTAAATTTTTATTACGAACCATATCCCTAATGCAGTCTTCTGCCAATCTATACATGGCATGGGCGAATATGTGAGCCTTCTCCTTCTGCGTTATATCCGACAGTGGGGTAATAAAATTAGGATGATAATCTGTACCAGAATCATACCCATTATAATAATCAACACGTTTTTCTGATGTTATAAATGACATCACCGTAGGTATACACTCTATTTTTTTATCACTAGTGTCTGATAGCTTTAACAAGGCTAGGGTTTTTTTAATTTGATCCCATACTTTGCTATCTTGCGGTATATTCTGCCACACTAATTGCCTATGGTTAACACAACCAAAAAACGCAGATTCAGTATCGTGCATGAAAGCATGAGCTGTAATTTGCGATGGCAAAGATGTGGTCCAGCTATCGTGATTAAATACACCCCCACGTAAATTTTTAACAATACGTGTTATTTTGTGATGCCCTAACATGTTTAAGTCTATTGTTACTGATACATTTTTTAGTGCTCTTGCGGTACTCATTGGTATACTAAATGCCATGTGATTCTCCTTAGTTATTGTCTAAATGAATAGTCTTACCGTGTGGCGATAGGGTTGTACTTTCTGTCACAACCCAAAGAGTGGGGTGTTGCCACGAACCTCCCCAGTCATTCTCTACGTAGCCGTCAGTCAATATTAGTATTGCTTCAGGCTCTAAGTTCTTTTCCTGTATAAATTTGTTAACACACCCTACCGTAGTGCCACCTCCACCAACTGGCTTAGTGCTATCAAACAAACTTTCGTACTGACCCTCTTCGTAAACTTCGTGACGGGCTACATTTGAATCCCAGTACAAAAGGTCAACTCGTTTAGGTCGTACCTCACTACACACAGACACAACCTCTGACAAAAAGAGTTGAAGTTCTTTAGCACCGATCGAGCCTGATGTATCAATAGCCACTACAAGATTGCCCATGCTTTCCCCTACAGTCGAAGGCATATAGATGTCTTGACCTATGAAACGCTTAGAAGGTCTGCGCCATGTACTATAGTCTTTACTACGGCATATCGATGTCATGTACTCACGTAACTGTGCACGCCAATCAACCTTTGGCTTGAGTATCTTATCAACAGACTGGTTAACTTTACCGCCTAACTTACCCCTGATAATCTCACCTTGGCGTAGTGCTTGGTCAATAGCCTTTTGAGTTTGTACTTGTTCTTCTGCAGTCAATTTATCTGCCCCATCAAAGTCATGCGAGTCAAGAGACTCACCATCTTGAGGTTCGCCATCATCTTGTTTCTGTTTAAGCAGTGTGTATATCTGCTTAGTAGTCATGTTGGCATATTGTTTGTCATACAACCCTCCATCAGGCATCTCGGCAAATAGTGGGTTAGTATCTTGTGCATTGACAATGCTTGCATTGACAACATAGTCCGCAGCCATGTTTGTTAGTTGCGGGTCTTGCTTAAACAAAGTCTTCCATATATGCATGTGTTGAAAAGCTTTGTGTATTGCTTCGTGTAACACAATGAAGTTAAGTTGTTTGTCAGTCAGAGTCTCAATAAACTCTGGGTTATACACAACATCTCTACCGTTAGTCCCTGCCGTAGGAACTCTGTCAGAGAACTCAACCTTACCTACCGATAGTACCCCTGAGAACATACAAAATTCTGGGCTACGCATGATAGCTATGTGTGACTTTGTGACTCTATCTTGTGGTGTCATTCTTATCTCCTAAAAGAATTGCTCGTTTTTAATTGCCCAATCAACGAATGGTTTGTTTTTAGACATCATAGTTTTCTTGCTTGATGCCATGATGTTTACCCCAAATAACGCTTGTATCTCCATAGGTAGTCGTTGCATATAAGTTACCCAAGCGTCTACATTCTTTGGTTCTAATGACGCTAACTCTCTCATAACAAGTATGACTTGTGCAGACGGGTCGTTTGGTATCGTAGCTAATGTTGGCGACGTGTATACACTCTCGCGTGTTGGTAGGCTATCAGCTAAGCTAAAGTACGCGGACATATCTCTCGCGGCTGATTCACCTATCGTACCTGCAAGTCCTGCCATCGTAGCGTTCATGCCTAACTTTTCTCTGTGCTCTACAAGCGGTGATGATTGAGCTAATGACCTAGCCGAACAGAAGGCATCTTGTTGTCTGTTTGGGTGGTATATATACATGTTCTCCTTTTGTGATTCGTCTGTATAGCTAGCCATACAATGTGGAAACTGTGAAACCCATGCAATAATCTCAGGTGCTACATTGTTATCAATAGCCCAAGGTGTCCACTCCTCTGCTGATGGTGGTGATACTACAACCTGTGTCACTCTGTTTTTAACGTGTGCTTTCATGTGGTCGCCTACCACATCAGTCGTTAAGTTACCTGTTGAAAACACGATTGAGTCAGGGTGCAAATCTACATTACCTAACCTACGTTCCTGCATAATGGGCAGTAGCATGTTCTTGACTGGTTCACTAGCTTTTGTTATCTCGTCAAGCATAATGATAGATGGTCTACCTGTATGTAACTTGAAACGCTCGTTCGGATAAAACGCTGTCGACTTCTGTTCATGATTGATAACAGGCATAGCTATGTCACCTAAGTCGATGTCGGCACAATCTATATACACAGAGTCGTGTGTTGGAAAGCGTTGTGCTAGAGCCTTAAGAACTGACGACTTGCCAATTCCAGGATTACCTTTCATGTGCACTGTTACCTTATTGCCTGTTGTAGCAATGAGGTTTTCTACTTCTGCAAGTGTTACTGTTAAATTACTCATACTTAGTTCTCCTAGTGTTGTGTTCACTTTGCGAATATAAATTCGTGAAGTGAACGGTTGTAGATGCTTGCATTATGCTCGCACCAAAACTTGATTATTCAAATAAGGCAACATAACCATTTTATTAAACTCTTTCTCAAAGAGATATTTAATCCTTTTAAATGTAGGGTGACGTAACATTCTATTACCCACTACTTTAGGGCTAGTTGAACAGGCTGAAATATATAATTCCATAAATATAACTGACTCCCAAGGGTTCTTCTCTGCCTTAGTGAGTACCGCAAGCCACCATCGATCGAAAATAGTAAATCTTTTTGCGGCGGGGTGGTATGGCATATCACACTGTGACAGGGCAAGATTAAACTCTGCTAGTTTATTGTTGTGATATTTATGAAACAACTCGTTGGTTACTTCCTGTGGCATCAGCTTGGTCATAGCTTGTGCGTATTTTAGAAACCTATGCTTTTTACGCAATCGAGTCATTTGTTTTCTATCAACTTTATATTTTATGGGGTAGACAAACTGATTGTCAGATATTGCAACAGAGCTATCTTCTTTCACTGAGTCATGATATTGAAATTCCATTCGATTCTCAGAGTCGCCCACGTACATTGTCTCCCTATGTGACCGTATCACTAGGCTAAGGTCGTGAGGTGGTGTCCAATACTCAGAGTAATCTCGTGGTACAAAACCACCTGTTACCCAATCAATC
>TARA_R110000823_G_scaffold42976_6_pt1 | contig 12448 bp, 14 predicted proteins | sample TARA_R110000823 | Tara Oceans TARA_R110000823 (sample SAMEA4397722) | marine metagenome | biome: Polar Biome; feature: [DCM] deep chlorophyll maximum layer (ENVO:01000326); material: water (ENVO:00002006), including particulate matter (ENVO:01000060) such as... | depth 20 m | reverse complement strand
ATCTTTAAGACCCCCCTGACCCTGAGTGAAGCTACAACCAGTGCCTATGAATAACTTATCGTTTTTAGAATTCTTTTTAAGTCGCGCATAATTTTCAGGTGTCATGTAAGATAGTCCTCATAGTATTCTTGCAATTTAGTAAAACTCGTATTTGGCTGAGAGCTATTTCTCATCAAGGTGTAATAGTTATAATCTAACACCTGTCGCATCTCTTCAAACAGTGACATCTTATCAGGAATTTTGTCGATGTCATGCATCAGTTTTATAATTGCATTATAACGTTCCCATGAAGGAAGATCGTCGTAGCTCTCATCCCAAAAATCTGAAAACGTTTTGTAGCCCAATTCTTTTAGTGCCTTAAGCGACCCTCTGTTACCAAATATAATAAAGGGACTACGCAATCCAATTGCTTTGAAAGTTTTCTCACTAACAAAGGTAGTGTCATCACCGTCAAAGAAACTAGCCTCACTGATAACAGTGAACCAAGTTTGCAACGTGACTTCTGAGTTCAACCGCTCAATATAATATGCATCAGATTTTGAAGTATTATCAGGGCCGCATGGAAGTTCTTGCATCATATCTTCTAAGTCATAGGTGTATCGCTTACCTTCAACTGTATAATCATCTGGGTGATCAAACGGTATCTCCTGCATACTGAATATACCTTTTGTAAGAAACCCCTCATACTTCAATGTAGAATAAAACCAGCAGCGATGCAATCTAGGTCTTTTTTGCATCACATTGAAAGTTAACGTTTCATTGCTAGACTTATAATTTATGTGTCTGTTCACTGACAGCGGGGACGCTGCATTGAATATAAATTTATTTCCTATAGCCTTTTCAAAGTGACAGTGTCCTATAACTTTTGCAGTGTCCACAAACGAGTTTTTAGAAAGCCACTCACGATACTGAGATTCTGCTTTATAATTGCCAGTTATAAAAACAAGGCTTTGCATCGGTAGTTCAGACTCTGCCATGACTTGATGGAACCAAGGCCAAAGTCTCTCGTCGTGATAGCCTTCAAGCGAAGAATCTAATACAAGAATGCACTTGCCCTCCCTCATTTTTCTTTTTTGCATCTCAGACAAATATCGAGTGAATGGTTTTTGCCCTTCATTCCAACCAGCCCAATCATCTGGGTTAGTATTGACACCCACACAAATTGCAAAATGATCTTCTCTAATAAGACAAGAAGTAACTCCGTAACCATTTTCCCATGCTTCATTTGCAACAGGAGCTGTGCCAAAACACAACTGACCACCTGATGTCTTTGCATCCGAGTTTATAAAATTGTGTAGGAGAGTAGGGTCATTTGTACCTTCATCATGCAACAGTGGGTGGTTATCAAAATATAGATTCATAGCATTGTATACATTCATTATTATAGAAGTCGGTCTCTCCAAGTTTCGGGTGCATTATCAGAAATCTCAAGTCCAAAGCTATAGTCGAATTCTTTAGGGCCTTTTTCTTTTATGTATGCGACAGTTTTTTCGATAGCCGTCTTAACATCTGTTTTAGTTTCATAGCCAAGAAGAGTGCGAGCCTTATCACTTGAGCATGTAGCGTACTTAACTTCCTTGGGTCTATCTGTAGTATGTATAGGCGTGTGTTTGAATTTGCATGCCTTAGCAACTAACTTAGCAGCTTCATTGATAGTTATAGGATTCTCATCAGGACCTATATTCACAATTTCACTTTGTATATTTGAATCGAGTGCGAGTTTTTCAATACAACTAATACAATCATCAATATAAGAAAAGCATCGCAACTGATTACCATCACCATATATGTATGAGGGAAGTTTTCGCAAGTTTCTGTTAGCCATAATGCTCAACACGTTTCTATACGGATCATCGTAACGCTGTCTTGGGCCAACGATGTTGTGAGGTACGGCAATATTCCATTGCATCCCATGAACATCGCATAATGATTTTAAAGTCTGCTCGGCTGCAACTTTTGCAATTCCATACGGGTCAACAGGAGCAGTTTGCATCTCTTCAGTAAAGGGAGCCTCTTGATTTCCGTACCTAGCCATGCTACTACAAAAAACAAATCTACCAACGTTAGCTGTTATCGCAGCCGACATTGTAGACACACTCGCCTCGTAAATGTTTCTTGTAATAAATGAGGGACTAAACACTGATAGCCCTTCATGAGCAGTCGCTGCACAATGCACTACTATATCATATCCATGCAATATAGATGCCATCAAGTGACGGTCTCTACAATCAAAATCATACAGCATTACTTTGGGATTAACATTATCCCTGTAGCCACCTAGAAAATTATCATTGCCGCCGACTTTATATCCTAACGAGAGGAATTTGTCCGCCAGATGACTGCCTAGAAATCCCGCCACACCAGTTATAAAAATCTTCATACTCAGGGAATGTCTCCAAAAAGTTTGTATCACGCCGACGGTCATATTCATTGAACCAGTTATAGAAGTCCGCCCATCCTTCTTCTAGCTTTTCATCATCGTAGACCGTAGTCTGCATATAATCATGTACACGCCTAAACTTCTCATATTCCATAGTTTGAAACATTGTAGGATCGTCATCATCTACATTTTCAAATATGAAAGCCAAACACTCTGTCATATAAGGCATGAAATGTTCTTTAGGTAAGATATTCATGTCGTAGTGCAAAGGCTCTTTTAGATAAGGCGTGTCGAATCTAATTGTACGTCCTGTATCGTGTTTGTTAGTGCTAGGTACAATAATACCTTCATATGTTTTTCTCCATTCTAAAATCTTCACAAGCAAAGACTTGAATGTTGTAACAGTCAACGCATTAAAAGTAACCATTAGCGTGATAGGAGTTTTTGCTGTTCTTGCATAAGTATCAAGATTCTTTTCCCACAACTCTAAGTCTAAGCCAGTGCGAATGTACTCTGCTCTCTCGTTCCAGCAGTCAATGCTTGTATATAACGAAAAGTCTTTAATCTTGTTTTCGCTTCTGAGTTCATTTACAGCTTCTGCGAGTTTAACAACACGCCTAGTTTGCACGCCGAGATTCGTATTTACGCTGATCTCCATATGAGGCTTTGGATTTGCCTTCAACTCTTCAAACACTCTGTAAGTAGACTTGTGCAATAACGGCTCGCCTCCTGTGATGCGGAGTATGTTCAACGTCTTAGAAACTTCAGGCCACCATTTCCACCAAGCAGTGACATAAGGATTTTCTTCTTCAACGCTGATCAAATCAGTACCGAGGTCTAGTCGGTGATTCTTCACCATATCATACGGGCCAAACTTTTTAATTTCTTGCGCTAGTCTGCTTGATGCATTAGGGTGACAATAACCACACTTGAAATTGCACTCATTACTAAAAGAGATTTCGATGTAATCAGGATTCGCATCGAAGTCCCACGGCTGTTCCTTGACTTCTTCTAAACGCTCAGGTGTATAGATGCTTGCTGATCTGATAGTTCTGTCAGACACATAGTCGCGTCCCATATCTTCAACATTCCAACAATACTGACAGCCCTCACACTTCTCACCATTGAGCATTTGCTTGCGCTCTAATTTTTTGTGAGGAGTGTTATGCAACGATGAAGGATTGGCAACTAAATCGTCTAGAGGAATGTAATGTGGTGCTGGGTGATAGCATGAATGCGTCATGCCTGTTTGAAGATATAACTGAGTATGGTACCACTTAGCAAAACAGAATGTAGGGCTAAGTTCCCTATCTGTAATATCACGCAAGACAAACGCTTTCTTCATATTGTCATCATTCATTTCTTCACACCCCAAACCATAAAACGTTCATATTGTTTATCATTAGGCCCAGCAAACATCCACTGAGACATGCCTTGTATATACTCATTTTCAACATTACTTATGTACAAAAAATCCTCAATAGTTTTAGAACATCTAACATGCTCTTCATTGTCGAAATAATTATTGCCTTGTAAAAAGAAGCTAGTACCCCTTGGTACATTGTTCCACCACATGTCATAATCATCCTGTCGCAAATGCTCAGTTACAGTATTTATCACAACAGAGGGTATGATAGGATACTTGTACGTTGCACAATCAGCAGTAACAGCGGTTGCATTGTGTTCTCTAGATATAACATCATTAAACACCCACTCACACTGCGGATCAATGTCTATACTATATATCCATTCAGGATTAAAGTCAAGCGAGTCTAACACCATTTGTGTCAGTACGCCATACCAACCACCGAAGATATACAACGGGCCTCGCATGTTAGGCATCTTTTCAAGTTCTATCAGCAAACGAGCCTTACTCTCTAGCTGACTTCCCCAGAAACAATCCATATATCGTTCTGCTAGATCGGGATGAAATCTAATAAACTTCATCCAGCTTTCGATTGTGTTAGCCTTAATTTCCATAATTTACCTGAAATTCTTTTGCAACTAATGAATGATATATTGGACCAGGGTGTAATAAATCTCTACCTAAATTACTTTGACCTGTAGATCTGAATGGCTCTTCCCATGTACGCAGAGGCCGTGTAAGACCGTCTATGACATCTTCAACAGAAGTTTCAAGAATGTCTAGTGACACATTGTGAGAATCGCAAAGTCCTTTTATAGCATACAACGCTCTAGACTTTGATATAGATGCTTCTCTTTCATTCAAGAACCTATGAGCATCTCCAGGAAAATAACGTCCAGTAGACCAAGCACTGATTGTATGGTACATGTGAGGCTTAAAGTCCATGTTAAAGAATTCACGCCGCACTCCCGGATTTGTGAGTAAAAATACATGTTTGGATTTAAGTATAGGTAGCCAATACTGCAAGACTCTAAACATTGTTTCGACGCCACATGCTGGTGCGCCTAGGTTGTAACCATGCATGTCGAGCGATTTACTTAATACGCTTGGCCAAGTTTGATCCGCTGTCACACCTACGCCAAATGTAAAACTGCAACCAAGTGCAATGAAGCTATCAGATTTTATAGGATGCAAGTCATCCCCTCTGAAACCGTGTGAGTTTACTCTATAAGTTATTGAATCTTCGTCCCAATACTCACTATTGCTTTCTTCAAATTTCTTCTTGGTATCCGGCGGGTACCAGTCATAAGTTTTTCCATATTGCATGCCATTAAATAACGGAATACAACTATCAGGATCAAGATCACTCATTTCCAAACCACACAATCTATAGGATTCATTTTGTAATTAGTTTCATTCAAGTCAATGTAATAAACATGTTGTAACATCTCACTCTTAGGGTCAACCTGAAACAACCATCTTTCATCATGCTTCAAGCGACTCCAAAAAGGATCGTCTTGTAGATGCGTGTATCCTGCAGGTGTTCGCTTCTTTTGATAGATTGCATTCAACGCTCTTTGCTTGACATCATGTGTCCAGTAGACACAATCATAATCTCTGTCAGTAGCCCAGTCAATCATGGCAGGTAATATAAAACGTGTACCTAATGCCTGATTTCGATATTGTTTCAATGCATGAAATCTGCATGCTCTAAAAACTTTAGCGTCTTTCGTAGCATAATGGTCTTGTTCAATTACACCAAGTGCGGCAATCTCATTTCCACCAGTAACATAAAAAGTCTTACCATTCAGATTATCAGGATCGAATTTAGATTCTGCTAGTGCTTCATTTCCTTCTGCAAAAGTAGCCTGTCTGAAATCTTCAACTTGCGATCTTACTTCGGAAGTGTATTCTCTAACCTCAAACATTCTATATCCTCTTGACCACCCAATGTTCCTAACAAGTAGTATCTGGGGTCGGTGCCATTATGAAAAACTGCATGTTTATAACCAACATTTAAAAAGTATGCTTTACCCTCTTCCATCTCATAATCAAACTCTTCGCCTCGGTTATAAAATCGATTGACTACGCCACTGTTACCAGATATAGGTATTATAAAACGAACCGCGTATGTTGTGTTGTAATCAATATGCGGAGGTACCACACACCCTGGTAACATTCTTGACATTCGCAACCGTATGATAGGTGCATCAAATGATGCGCTCAACGTATGCATCAAATCAGTGCCTTCATAATGTTCAAGCGGTTTGTGCCAGCGATACTCATCCATTGTAGGATGTATGTTTGTATTTCGTCGCAACTTGTCTTTTGGTGAGAAACTTGTAAACGATGCAGTAGTAGGTTCATCGTCTGCTTCAAAGTCAAGCCCTGTAAGATGGTAATGCTCAATAAGTCCTAGGGTAGAGTCTGCAACTTCGCCATTGTTCACACACAATCCGCCATGAGCGGTATAATTGTCTTGCCATCTATGCATATTCGCTGCAAGATATGCAGTGAATACATCCATATTCACTGCAATGGGCAATTCTGCGCAAAAAGGATACTCTCGCTTTTTATACTTTAGCATTTCGATCAATCAGTCTAATAAGCTGCCCGCCTATATCAAGAGTGTGCCAAAGAACCTTTCTAGGGTCTGCATGATGGGGTGCATGGAAGCCTTCACCAAATGTAATTACGCCAACCCAGATATCACTATGCGCCTGTCTATTCCTGTGCGAATATGTAAACACTAGAGAGCCAATAAGTTTAGCAAGTCCTGCAGGTGCTAACCAAGCGTATATCAAAGCAAACGGATCAAGTACAAACAATAAGTATGCCCAGAAAAATATGACAGGCCAGTAGTATGCTACTTGTAATCTATATCTGTTATTTCGCAGCATGTCTCGGCACAATGAGAAGTCAATCTTTGCCATTACTTGCAAAAAGTAAGCACGAAACACGCCTCTGTAATACGGCGAATGTGGGTCAAGTTCAGTGTCTGTGTACTTGTGATGTTCTCTGTGATTTGCAACCCATACTATCGCAGGGCCGACCATCATAATGTGAGCAAAGAATGCCATCGTAAACTCAAGCCATACAGGACAGATAAAAGAGCGATGTGATAAAAGACGATGATATAATATCGTAATTGATAACATTATACAAGCATATATTGCAAATGTAATACCGAACTGCCAAGGCGTTGCATGCATGAATAGAGGAACGACAGATAGCATTGCAACTATCTGCCCTAGCAATAAAGTCTGTGGTAAATATCTACCCATTATTGATCTCGCCTCACTGTTTTAAATTTTCGTATTTTACCATTATAAAAAAGCATCTTAAACCAAGGAGTATTCCTTTTCATTTTAGGAAGCGTGTATTCTACCTTAGTACCATCTGGTCGCACCCAGACAACATGGTATCCTTTCCATCTTTTAGATGGATACCACTCGGCTCGACCACCGTACTTTATGAGTTTCTCAAGCGTCCAAAAATAACAATTATTTTTTTTTGTAAACAACCTCACAGGCCATACCCAAAAGAAAATTACCATCAAGATACATGTAAATACTTTTCTGTTCATGTATCTATTTATCTACCTATATGACGAACATCCTTAGTAGGAATAACTTGATATGCGCCTTTGTTGTATGCAGGTGCAACTGTGAAATTCTTAGAAACTTCCTGCTTGTATGATTGATCTTCATCGGGCTGGTATTTAGTAAGCTCAACTGATTTATATTGGGGGGTGTCTCTTCTATAGGGTGTATCTCTACCAATAGAGTAACTAGTCAATTCTTTAAATTCAGTCTTGCGCTTTCTAGGCTTTGACCACGCGCTTGTCTTGCGCTTTCGACCAGAAGCAGTGTGTTGCATTGATCCACGAAATGATTGCATGTTAAATGATCTTTTTTATAAATAGAACATATATTATACAGGAGGCGATACGCACTGTCAACAGTTAATTAACCAAAATTGACAAATAGGAGTCATTATTATGCGCCAGGCGTATATCCTTTCAATATGTCTATTCATAATGTCAATGTCAGTTAGTGCAGAAGAAACTACCACTAACATCAACAATACTACCGATACTACGAGTACGGTAAACTCAACTTCAGCGAACGCAAACACTAATACGAATACCAACACTAATACGAATGCTACAACGTATACCGGTGTGAACACTAGTACCAATAATAACACGAATGCAAATACAAATGTAAACACATCGACCTATAACGGTACGAATACGAATACAAACACCAACAATAATGTAAGCACAGTGACGGGAAACAATACCAACGCCAATACGAATGTAAACACATCTACGGTAACTGGTACAAATAACAATACTAATAATAACACCAATAACAATACAGTAAATTCTACTAGCAACTCAACGTCGAATGTAAATCAAAATCAAAACGTGAATAGCAACAGCACTAGTGACAACACCAACAACTCTACTAGCAACAACAGTAACACAAATACCAACAATAGCACTTCAACTTCTAGTTCTGCGGTAGAGTCAAAGAATGAGAACACGAACAGAAACGAGAATATCAACAAAACTGAAACAACTGTAAAGTCGCCCCCACCAAGTGCGATTGCACCGAGCATTGGTAGCTCATACTCGCAAGACTTGTGTACAACAGGAATCAGTGGCGCAGTTCAGACTCAGATATTCGGGTTCTCTGGAGGTAAGGCTATAAGAGATGAAAACTGTGAACGAATCAAACTTTCCAAGACCTTGTATGACATGGGTATGAAAGTGGCAGCAGTGTCTCTCATGTGCCAAGATCAACGAGTTTGGAACGCAATGAGAATGGCAGGCACTCCTTGTCCGTTTGAAGGTACTATAGGCGATGATGCAAAAGACAAGTGGAAACTCAACCCTGAAGAATTGCCTAAAGGCGTAGAACCTAAAACAAATAGGTTAGCGTCAAATAAAGACGTAACTTATAATATCTACTCTAAGGAAGACTTCTGTGCTAAGAATCCTGAAGAAGCTATTTGCAACTAGTTTAATTCTAGCAGCAAGTGCAGACGCATACGGTGCCGCTGACTATTTAGATCCAACAGGCATGACCCAAGTTATGGACGGTGCGGAGTACGATGACGCTACTGTTCATATCCACTTGGGTCACAACTTCCCATATTTTGGACACACGTTTACCGATGTATGGATGTCTTCTAATGGCTTCCTAATGTTTTACGATCCAACAGTCAATGTAGGAAATCCTAACTACAACAACAGTCTTTGTTGCAACGGACTAGATCTCGCAAATATGACAGAGATAGGCGCGTTCAGTTATATGATGGCACCGCTATGGACTGACTTAATAGATAAAACTATTGGTGATGACTCTGGGTATTTTTATGACACAGACAATGACGGGTCCTCATTTCTTTGGTACAACGTACACGAATATTACAACGACAACACTAATACATTTCAAGTAGACCTGTATCCTGATGGCTCGTTTGATTTCATTTATGATGAGGTTGATGTCACAGAGCATGCCACGTTTATAGGATTCACTGGAGACGTTACCTCAAACGCGAATGATCTTACCACGCTACAGTATGAGGCGCAAAGCATCGACGAATTTGGACTAAATTTCATTGATCAAACATTCAGTGGTGGTAGAGCATGGTACGGAGATGACGGTGGGTATGGTAACATCGATTGTTCAGACCCTCTGAATGACTCTAGCTGTTCAGGGTACGATGATGCATATTTTGATCAACAGTGTACAAATAATTCTCTCTATGACTCACAATGTCCTGGATATGCAGATGCTTTTTACACACAACAATGCAATTCAGATCCTTTTTACGATAATAGCTGTTCAGGGTACGATGATGCATATTTCGAGCAGCAATGCAACTACGACCAGCAATATGATTTTCAATGTCCAGGTTATATCGAAGAAGTGTTCGAGGACCCGACAGAAATAGCAAACGAGTTTGAAAGTTCACCGATTGACAGTGGTATGGACACCGGAATGGACGACGGATCGACATTTAATGAATTTGGCATCGAAGAGGTAGATTTTTCAGAACCTCAGATGGAAGACACGCTAATGATGGACGAATTTGCGCCAATGGAAGAGTTCAATGAGCCAATGGAGCAACAATATGAAGAACCTCCCGTGCAACAAGAACAAATGATGCTAGTCGAAGAGGCATTTGAAGAAACGATGCCAGAAATTGAAGAAATTTTCGAGCCGGAGCCAATTGTTGAAGAAGAAATCGCAATTTTAGAAGATTTAGAGATTACCGAGGTCTTTGAAGAAGACATAATAGAAAAACCAGTAGCCAAAACGCGAAAATCAGGTAAAAAACGAGATAATAGTCTAGCAATATCAGTTTCAGTGAGCATGGCTAACAATTTAGTGAGCAATTTAGAGCAAACCGCGATTTCCGAGAGTGCATCAAGTGAAAATGCAGTGTCAAGCAGCGATTCTGCGTCAAGTTCTCAGAGTTCAAACAGTTCACAGAGCAGTTCGGGTAGTAATAGTGCAGGAGACGGTTCAAGTCAAGGATCTTTTGCAGATAACAGCAATGGAAGCAATTCAGGAGCATCGGAAAACGCTTTTTCAGACATCTTCTCTTCCGATACAGCACTATTCATCAACATGACTGGTGAAACCTCTTCTACAGCGTCTGACGGCGCTTCAGATAGCGATCAAACATCGATTGTAACAGAAGATGTAGGTCAGAACGTTGCATTGGGAGACGCAGCACCAATTGGATTTGCTATTATCCCACCCACAGCACCAGAAATGCAGGTAGAGGTAGTTCAGGTCAAGTCGCTTGCTGAAAGAATCGCTGATCAAGTAGCAGCAAGCAAGCGAGAGAATTCAAATGAAATGGCAGTTGGGCAGACCTCACTGATAAAAACGCTTGCATCAGGTGTTGATGTTAGTGCATACTACAATGTAGAATATTCTCAAGGAGATCAGTTCTACACAAGCAAAGATATTTACACTGGGGTTATAATGAGAGATAATGTCAGAACACACTATAACATGTTCTCTAAAAGTTACGGGACCATGAACAAATTAATAAGGAGTCAATATGAGTGAACAAACAGAGATCGAAATTGGCGGCGTAAAACTCAAGGGCGGTAAAATGCTTGCAGTTGTGATGGCACTATCTACCGCAGTAGGTGCATTGTACGGGGGCTTTGAAGTCTACAAAGACTACATGGATATGAAAGAGCAGATATCTACATACGTTGCCCCAGACTTGTCTGAGATCAATCAAGGCATCGCAGTGTTACAGGAAACTGTCACATCGCAAAATACTACAATTGAAGCACAACAAAGCATGATTGTAGGATTAGAAAAACAAATGAATACGTCAAACGAGAGCCAACTCAATTCGCGTACTATCATGCAAGAAAGTATAAATAGAATTGATGGCGATATGCAATCAGTGTTTAGCGATTTGCGAGACAATGGCAAACGACTATACGAATTAGAAGTGAACACCAATAAAGAAATGTTGGATATTAGAAAGTCTATCAGTACGCAAATAGAAGAAGCACTCGCAAACCCATTATCAGGTAGTTAATATGTCATCGTTATCCCCAGGAGAATTATTCAAGTACGATTGGCGTAGAGAAATATTTCTTAAAAAATACAAAAATAAAGAACCCTTTGACCTAGTTGATGGCTCAAAGAAAGTCTTTATACCGAATAAAGAAATTATAGGTATTGTAGAAAGAGGTGTTAATCCATCTGCTCTGACAAAACTAGGTTTAGTGACTTCTGATGGTAACATATATGCGTTTAGTAAATTAGAAAAGACAAAAGAGTTCGGCGGCAAAGGTGCTGGTTTTGGAACTACTAAAGAAGACATAGAGTTGACTAGTCTGCAAGAGCAGATACTGGCGTTAAAGAGTAAACTACAAAGTGCGACTGTGCCAATTAGAGTAGGCAACAAGACATATAATATTGCAGGTGCTGCGTCCACGCCGGGTACACCTAAATCTGACTTTCACTTAGTTGATAATGATGGTAAAGAATGTGTATGGATATCACACAAAGATGGTAGATCAGCAAAAGACATTCAACAGTGGGGTGGCATGACTGAAGCGGCAATTAAAAATCTTCCAGAAATTAAAAAGTTTGCTAAGGATGTTTTTGATAAGTTTGATGGTGTAATACCCAGAGCCACTACTGTAGCAAGAAAGATTAAAGATTCTGGATTAAAAAATCTATCCGTGTATGGAGTCGATTATGGTAAGTCTCTGGGACAACAGAATGTTTCTATCCTAATACAAGGACCGGTGAAACTTATTCTGTTTGGAAAATCATATAAGTTTGCTAGTAATAATATCCATTTGAATGGAGATTCTATTACAGGAGAATTTGAGCCAGTATTGATGGCAATGTATAAAGGCGATAGAAACAACTTCAATGTAAGAGGCGCAAGATTTGCCATTCAAGGGATAGGCAGTAGAAAAATTACTGAAATGATATAAGTTCTACGCCAGCCTGTTTTAAAAATTCAATTCCATCAACAGTGCGGTATGTTCCTTTATAGAATACTCTGGTGATACCTGACTGATAGATCAACTTCGCGCAGTCTATGCAGGGTGGCAGAGTGACATACAAATCAGCCTTATCGCCACTCTCAGAGGACCTCGCTAGTTTAGCTATAGCATTAGTCTCAGCGTGTAAGAC
>TARA_R110000823_G_scaffold90335_3_pt1 | contig 12473 bp, 12 predicted proteins | sample TARA_R110000823 | Tara Oceans TARA_R110000823 (sample SAMEA4397722) | marine metagenome | biome: Polar Biome; feature: [DCM] deep chlorophyll maximum layer (ENVO:01000326); material: water (ENVO:00002006), including particulate matter (ENVO:01000060) such as... | depth 20 m | reverse complement strand
TAGCTCATCATCCTTGCAAGTTCGTCCTCAAGGTTCATTGCGGTGTCCCTTTGGTGGGCCGTTGCTTTTCGAGGCTCTGTTTCTTTCGGAGGTCTTCAATTAACTCGTTCAGCATATCGCCGAGCACAACAATAGTTGTAGACTGTTTTTCGCCATTCACCTTGAGGTGTGAACTTTGCAACGCTTGCAAGCCACCAATAGTATCCATGCTTTCTAACACTTTGGATTGCGGGAGTTTTTCCGATAAACCCAAAGCGCCTGTCCGTTTCAAATTCGCATAGATGGTTTGCTTCATAAAGTTAATCTCTTTCAGGCTCATAGTCTTGTTGGCGTCAGCAGTAATGGTATCGTTGACAATTTTCATTGGGTCATACAGTTCACCCGTTATGCGGACTCGTTGCTTTTCTGCTATCAGCTTACTGTGGAGGCTATTGACTTTATTCTGTTTTACCTTGTCAGCGGAGCTGGGGTTTATCATTGACGGTTGAAGCTGCAAGCTGGTGCGGTACCTAGTGACAGACTCTCGCGTAGCACTATCGTTCGCCGCTACGATCTTGACAAAATAGGCGCCCGCATCATTATATGACAATTTCCCCCCAATGAATTGATCCGTCACGTCTCTGCGGCTCAGGGTGAACTGAGTCAGCTTCTTGTTCAATTCATAGAGGGTAGCCCCGCTGCTTGTAGGTACACCGCCGCGCATCAATTGGCCAGTTCGTTCGTAATCCGCGTCAGCGCCCATCAGACGCAATCTGTCCCTGGCAGCCTGCATGTTACTCATGCCTTCCGGGCCACCCTTTCCCCATGCGTCCATAAAATCTATGTTAGCACTACGGACATCGATAGTTCGTTGCCTTTCAGCGCGCACATCTGCTGCCATTTCCAGAGTATAGGCTTCCTGCCCACGACGCACCACCTCTTTCAAGGTGGCAGCACGCTGCTCATCATTCATTGAACGGTGGAGTCCCTCAATGCGTGTGCCGGAGAGTTCGCCAGATAGCACTGCATTGTACCGCTGAATGTTCACTGTTCCGTTAGGGTTCTCCACATAGTCAGCAACAACACCAACACGCGCCGCCTGCACGGCAGTATTGAATTGTGTTAGGGCGGATTTAGCCAGCCTTGCGTCACCGATGCTAAGGGCCAACTTTAATATCATGTTGCGCTGGCTTGTTATGGAAGCTTCAGACGTTGTAACAACCTGATCGCCTGGTTCAGAGGCATCTTCGAATTGGTCGCCACCTTTGACGAAGGTTACTGCATCTGCGATAACTTGGCTAATTGCTTCATTTACCATAATTGTACGGCGGGCCTCTGCCTTTTTGGCAAGCCCAGTAGCGTGCACCTTGTATTGCATGGACGCGACTGTAGCCAGACTGGCGCGTACTGCCGCAGCAGTGCCTGGAGACGCTTGCGCGACTGCATCACCTAAACCCTTAATCACATCATTCATCTGCGACGCATACTGATCGATCGGGACTTCCGAGTTGATGACCTTCGCGTGCATCTGGGCGAGCTCGGTTCTACCTGCCGCCTCAACATTCAAACGCATCGTGGAGAGGCCCTGCGCCCGCGCTGCCCTACCGAACACAGTAGTCATGTCACCAGGGGCCTCTAGCGGCTCACCGTCTTCCTGTGCTTGCTTGATCTGCTCGATTGTCGGTGCATTCTCAGCGCCGTACTCTGCGCCTTGGGCGGCAGCCTGCTGGTAAGCTTGGCGGAATGCAAAATTGGCAATACGGTCTAAGCCAGCCGAGAGGATCTTCCCGGTGGCCGCCGCTGCCTGTTGCGGCGCAATTGTCAACGGCTGCGGTGCCGCGATCGTTATGCCGGCAGGCGTGTATCTTGGGAGTGGCGCCAATTCTTTGTCCTCAGTCTAGATACGATCCATGCCCCAGGCAGATTTTATATCCCATGGCTGCTGGACTGGTGTTGTGCGAAGCCCTAAGGAACTAGATTTCTGGAGCCCGCCCAGGAGGCCGCTAGTCAATGCAAATGCACCCTGCGTCCTGTATGACTGTGCTGCGCTTCGGTACGCGGCCTGGTTCGCCCTGCCAGACAGTCTGGCCATCTGAACATTCTCTTGGGCCCAATTGTACTCATCGATGCCCTTGCCCAGTGCGTATTCTGACAGCGCCCCAGCCGACCCGCTGAAAGGATCAATGCCACTGGCAGCGCCGCGAGCGTTTATCAGCGCCGTTGTTTCAATCGTGCGGTTCATCACTTGTATGGCCTGGCGCTGATAATTCATCGACTGCTGGTTGCCTTGGACCAAGGCATTGGTTGCCTGTGTTTTCATTGCCTCGGATTGTGCCGACGCAGTGGCAAAACCGCCGATGCCGCTGGCGACAGTACTTAGCAAGCTGATTGTCGGGGCTGCTGCGGCGATGGCCTGGCCGATTGTACTTGCGGCAACGGCCGTATATGCCGTCCCGACAGTGGCCGCAGTCGATGACGCCGCCCCTACAATCGCTGGTATTATTAGTTCAAGACCTGACATTTATCCCACCGACAGTTTGTATTCAATACCAAGGACCGTAGCCTTTAGCGGTTGATTCTGCGTAATTGTGATTGCGGCCTCGCGATCGTAGCCAAGCAGGCACTCAACCTTCTTAAGGCCGGTGTAGCCTACGACTGCACTGTCAAGGACGTCCTCGCCGAACTGCCGGAATGCAACATTGCGGCCCTGGATTGTCAGGCTCTGTGTCTCGTACAGGTCAGCCGTAATGTCATAGATCCGCTTGCGTGTGCTGCGGATAGACCCCTGTTGCAAACGCGGTGCGGCTGGAAGCGTCTTAATCGTGATCGTATAATCTAAACCAACCTGATATGACGCTTCTGCGGCGCGGCCAAATGTAATCGCCCCAGATGTCACTGTCTTATCAGCCCCCACAATGCCATCGCGGACCACCTTAACAGTCTTACCTTCAAGGTAGGACAACCCGCTGACACCGTTTGTCGATGACCCAACCGCAGCCCCCTTGGCACAGTCAACAAGCAGCGTCTCGTCAAAGATCTCGACGTAATAGTTAACGCTGGTGTCTGGTAATGTTCTTTTCACGACAACATAAATATTGTCTGTATCGACACCGACGGACAAGAAATTGCCATCAGTCTCCCATTCTGATGCCGCGATGACCTTCTGCGAGCGTAGTAACGTGTAGCAGGCGATCGTCCCGTCGTCGTCGTTCACGATCAATAAACGATCACCCTCATCTGTAGACGTTGCCGTGCGGACAGCCATCTCGGATGGAGATCTTAATAGGTGCGAAGATAGCAGCGAGATCCGGGCAGATGTAAACGCAGCCTGCGTGTCTGCATAAATAAACTCTTGCAGCGCCTTCCCCTGCCTCTGCACAAAGATCGTCCCGCCCTCGACGTTGACAACGCGAATGCCTTGACGCGAACCGTTCTCTGTCTGGAGTTTCAGGAAGAAGTTTTGCGGGGTGATAGGGTCGTCGCCAGGCTGCGGAGCATAGAACTCGCCGCCTGTTGCGAAGATTTGCAAAGCCCTGCCTGGGTACAAATCGATGATCGAGTTAAGCTGGCCAGTGTCTGCTGTCGCTTCAACGCTGTCATCTGCTAGTGACTCGCCGGGGTTGAAGTCGAAATATTGACCGACACGGCTGCCCCAAATTGTTGATGGCCTTCCTTTTGACCCGCCGAAGTAAAGACGGCCCTGGTAGAATGCGACACTACGCGGCCAGCCGCGAGCCGTAGACCACACTGGCTCGTAGAAATATTCCGCAGTATGGTCGCCACTCACAATTGCGTCTGTGCTAGGGAACGGGACACTGGCTTGGACCTGGACAGATGTGTGCGTTAAAAACTTAATTATTCTGGCGCGTCCAAACGGTGTAGCATTGATGTATTGATTTACGCTTTCCCCGGCATATGGAAAAATCTTGTAGCTGTCCCCCGCCAAAGGCGCCGTATCCCAGGCGGGATAAAGCGTGGCAACCTTGGTTGCGCCATCGTAGTTTATAATATTGCGAGATTTGAAGTTCTCTGTGCCGCTAGTCATGATGAGGCACAAGCCGTTAAATATATCATCGACAGCACTGGCTGCTGCCTTTAGCGTCATCGTTGTCGTTGTGGCAGCTTGCGATACTCCAGTGTCACTCGTATAGGCCGACGCGTTAATTGTGACTGTTCCGGTTGTCGCGCTCGGTGTTATTGTAGATTCAACACGCTGGATTACGCTATCATAATTGTAGTACGGCACATTGGTCAGCGTCAGTGTGCTGGATGTCCATGTGCTATCATTGCCACCCCTAAATATCTTTACCGGCGCAAGATCTTCATGCACAACAATCAGCGTGTCGTATTGCTGCGTCCATGTCATTGTCGGGATAATCGATGACGTAATGTCAGCAACAGCAAGGTAGTCATTGCCACTGCCATTAATGTCTGTGACAAGCGCCCCGTCTTTGAAAACGCGCATCTGCCCAGGCGTGAAAACCAGCATGTAGCTGGTGGCAACGGAATACTCAAACGCAACCATGCGGACGGCCTGGCCCGCGTCGCTTGGGAGGGACGCAATATAACGCGAGCCAGGCCGCCGCTTCGCCCCACCTTGGGGCTGTATTGTGATATTCTTGGCAGTAGCAAGGGCACTGCGGTATTGATCGATATCAGAACGTGCGCGGAGCTTCGGGTCAACCTCGCCGCTGGTAAAATCGTTCTGGAGTGTTGTTATTTGCATTCAGCCCCTCACCGCCACGAGGGTAAAATCTTCAATTGCCTGCGGTGGCAGGCCGCCATCGATGTTCATCGCAACACGCATCAAGCCACCGCGCATGTTATCTGACGCAGGGCCAAACGCCATTGCATGAAAGTAGTCACCTTTTGACGCACTATCAGCCACAGGGATAGAAAATGCAGAAGCCAACGCCGCCTTTAGTGTGCGGACGAAATAGGGCGGCATCTTGCTCTCCTCGACCTGATACTGGTGATCGATCCAAACAGCTTCGTAGTTTGTGAGTATCCTCGTGCCGTACACTTCCCAGCCAGTGAGAGGACGTATGCCGACAGCGGAGCTGTCGAATAATGCACGCGGCTCGCCGAGGATATCACCTGGCATGGCGTAGGCGTACTTCCATTCGTTCGTAGGTGCAGCCGCCAGGCGGGCGAGGGCAACCTTTTTCATCGACCACACCCAAGGATACTGGGCGAGCATCGTGTCACGGATATCATCATAAAGACGATCGGCGGCCTGCGCTGCGTCAGTGCCTTCGCTAAACGACGAAAGCGGGGAGGCGCCCAGCATGATCATTGCGTCGGAGCATATCGACAATTTAGTGTAGCCGGCAGCCATTAGCCTTCCTTCTTAGCATTGCGGGCAGAGATGGTTCTAGCCTTAGCCCGCGTGTCCGCCTTGCTACTTACGCCGCGACAGCAACGTAAGCAGTAATCTCGTTGCGCCGGCACCGGTCAATGCTGGTAGCGCAACGAGACTTCTTATATAGGAGTCGGCTGGGGTCCACGCCCAGCCGCCCCTACTAGTCGGTGTCGGTGGCAGAGACGGTGGTGCCGTCTGCGATATCGACAACGGTGCCGCTGTTGGCGTTGACATAAGTCAGCACCAAAGACGGTGTAGTGGTATCGTACACAAAGACGATGTCGCCGACATTAACAATCGTTGCAACGTCATTGAAGTAGCCAGCATTGTTGACAGCCGCCTGCGCGTCAGCCGTTTTATAGCTGTACATCGAAGGAGCGTTGCCAGCCTTAGCCGCGCTAATCGTGGACCAGCCAGTAGAGTTAAAAGCCATGGTCAGTTATCCCTATGTTTCGCGGGTGGTGATAAGGCAGATGCCCTCATCGTCGATGTTGATCGCGCCAGCCGAGAACATGCCATTAACCAAATACGAAGTCTTTTCAGCAACGTAGTTGATCTCCGAACGCATGGCCATACCAACGCCCAAACCAACAGCGTCCTTGTGAAACGCATAGACAACGCGATCCAGAGAGCCGTCGATTGCAAGGCCACCTTCAGTGCGGTCCCCGATTGTAACAAACTTGAACCCAAGGAAGGTGTTGATCTCACCAGACACAAGAGCGCGGACGCTGTTGAAGTCGGCAGAGATAACTGCAGTTTCACCCAGTAAACTCTCAAGAGAGTTTGCATGGATAAGCATGACACGGCCATCCATAGGCACGTTCTGCTTGTCCAGCAGAGCCTTGGCGCGGCGCAGTTTAGCGACGTTCAGGCCGGTATCTGTGCCGCCGATGTCATTGGAGACAGTCAGCGACGACGCCGACCCAGCCAAGGCACCGATGACAAGCTGGTCCATGCGGCGGCCAACGGCAGCCGAAACGACCTGCACCAGTTCACGGCGTTCGTCGAAGTTTACCTTCGCCTGGTGGAAGACATCCGAGTACTCAGCAGCGTTCCAGTCCTGCAATGTGCAAGTGACCTGGCTGTAGCTGATGTTCATCGGGGTGATATCGGTTTGAGGCACGCGAAGTGTTGCAGAACCTTTGCCGATTTTTGGAAACTTTACACTAGAACCTTCGACAGTGCGCTCGCGGACAAGACCAACAAGCTGGCGAGAAGCCTGATAAGCCTGCTTGACTTCTGCGTCGAACAACTGAACGAAAGCATTGGAAATGGCTTGTGCCATGTCTATACTCCTTCAAGATTGATAAATAAGGGTTCGTCGCAGAGGGTAGCCGGTGATCGGGCCTCGGCTTGGGCAATAACGATTGCCCCCAACGGGCACTGCCAGTCGCGGGCTGTATAAATACAGGTGACCGCAATATAGCTATATCATGGGCCAGACGAGAAGTCTAGCCCTTGATATTATTCGCCGTAGGCTTCCTCAAAAGCTTTTTCGACCCTGTTCCGATACGACGCATCTGTCGCATACCGTGGATCTGCAATCATGGCGTTAAGGTCGTCCTTGCTGGGCCGGTCAGACACGGCAGCCACATCGACCGGTATCCGCTGCATGTCGCCATAATACTCGCGCACTTTCATTAATGCGTTCAGACCTTTGGCTGTACCGCCCATAATCTTGAACTCGTCAAACTCATCGGCGGACCAGATGCCGCGCTTGACCATATTCTGCCCCCAGGCCGCCATCTCGCCGATGATCTTGTCAGCGTTCGGGCCGAGCTTTTGTCTCTCAGCGTCCAAGTCAATACGCATCGACTTCTGGACTTCAATCTGGCTGTCGATGTAAGTCTGTGCCAATTTCTGGAACGCTTCTTGACTTACGCCATTTTCCTTGGCCCAACCTGAAAACGAACCAACCAGTGGGTCATCATCAGGCACACCATATTCTGACATGAACGAAGTATCATAGCTTTCGGGAACCTTGTGCCCGCCCTTGCTGAATCTCTTTTCGAGTTCTGCACGGGCCTTCAGAGCCGACCCCAGGTCCGGCGTCCCATCCTTCCAGTATTTCTCTGGCAGTGCCTCAAAGTTTGGTTTGCCATCTTTATATAGCGTCTCGCTAACGGAGCTGATCCACTGCTCTGTGCCCGTGTTGTCAGGCGCAGCCGGTGGGGCCTTCTCTCCCTGAACGTGCGAGATAACTGCCTGCTCTGGTGCCTCTTCCTCCTGCGGTAGATCACCAATTAGACTTTCTTCATTCATGCCCTTGCCCTCACAATTCGACGCTCAAGTTCGCGCACCAGACTGTTCTGTCCCTCTCGTGCGTACCCGTAGGATGCGTCCTGCCCCGGCACCCATGCCGGAGCTTCAATCGTCATGCTGCGAAGCCAGGCCAAAACCTTCCGACCCTCTTCACTGCCAAATGTCTTGGAGATCAGGATGTCAATATCCTGCTTCTCTGGTGGCCTGTCTTCTCCAGACTGCGGCTCGAAAAAATCCCACCCCTCCATAAAAACCCCTTACACTTCCTCTAGATCCTCGCCCGGTAACGGTGGCTCTGCTGGTGCCGCCTGGCCTTGGTCAGGTGCCCCACCGCCGGCCTGTGCGCCGGCTTGCGCTACCTGCATCGCCATCATAGCCTGCTGCTGCTGCTGCATCTCTTCCATCTTCTGCCGCCGCTCTTCCGGTGTAGTGCGGACGCGGGCAGGGATGCCAAGACTGTCTGCAATCATATCGACGATCTCACCAGGCTTCGATGCCACCTGGCCCTCTGGCCCCATCTGCTGCGAAATCTGGTACCATTGCATAGTCTTCTCGATCTCACCCATCTGCTGCGCTTGAGCGATCGGCGCGATCGGGACAACCTTCACCTCAAGGCCGTTGACCTTTAGTGGCAAATCGATCAGGCCGGCCTCGTCCATGATCTGTAATGTCTTGGTCACAACTGGGACCATGGTCTCGGTTATGAGGCGGCCAAACGCAGACCCCAAATTGGTGGCCAATTCTTTCATGCGCTCCGCGATTTCCGTTGCAGAACGCGCCGACATCGTGTCGGGTGGGAGCGTATCGTCCAGCAACATCTTCTTGACGGACATACGAATGTCTTGGAGGACGAGCTGGGTCACGTTGAAGTCACCGGCACGCGCCAGTGGACGCAGGCTTTCGCCCTGGGGGCCACCGTTGCGGGCCACGGGGATAATCGCACCGGGGACAATCCGAACCGTCTGTGGGTTTAGGACGCCATCGTCTGCCGCTGTATAGACGCCGGCAATTGCCAGCGATGCATTTTTGAGAAGCAGTTCGACCGTCTTGTTTAGCGTCTTGATGTCGGGCAGTGCAGCGACCAGGGGGCCGCGACCATAGACTTCGCCGGCCAGTTTGCTATACCGCGATATGATCCAAGGCGAGAACCGCATATTGCGGTGTACAATCTTCGCCTTGTCCCGACTGAATATCACGCAATAATGCCACTCGTCTTTTTGTGTGTCATGCGTCGTTGTCTCTAACAGGTCAACGTCTTCGGTAGGGCGCTCGACCAGCATACGCTTCAGCGTATCACTTAGTTCAGCGTCAGGCCACGTTGCCTCGATCGTCTCAACCTTTAGACGCAGGCGCCGGTAGACGTTCTCAGGGACGCCATCAACACCTTCATCGAACGCCAAGAGATACTCCGGCACAGGCTGAAAGCGAACAGGCATGTCGCCGTTCCCCGGCTGCACCATCATAGCAGCGGTGCCGACGGTCAGGTCTAACAGGAACTCGCCCATGGCGAGATCAAAATTACTCTGGCGGAGGACCGTGAAGAACTTATCTCCGTATATATCGAGGGCGGCTTGCGCCTCAATACGCCGATCCATCGGGATGTCTGGGCCTGGTTCGAGGCGCATCCACCGCCCATAAGGTGGAAACAAACCTGATTGCAGGCGGTTGGCAAATCGTTGCGTGCTGTGGATAGCCGTCGAATCGAATACCTTGCCCATCTTCTTCTGGCCAGGCACGCCGCCCTCATATGCGCCGTCATATAAATTGCGCTGCGGCAATGCGTATTCGTAGCAGTCCTGATAGATCTGACGCCAATTAAGCTTGCGGGCATATGCGCCCTCGCTGCGCTTCAGCAGATCTTCGACCGTTAGCGGGTATTTCATCCGATCAGACCTTTCGACCGCAAGCCCAACCGCTGCGCCATCATACCAATTTCGCTTTCAACCTGTGGCCCCGCCTGCGATAGCTTCTGCTGTGCCACAGGAACCGGCTGCACCTTGAACTGCGAAACTCCCGAATCCACTCTAGCCGCCGTCTTGGTTGCCGCTGGTGCGTCTGTCGCCGCTGGTGCGTCTATTTCCGCTGGTGCCTCCATAGGCATGCCGTCTGTTTTCAACTGCGTAAGATTTTTATAAACGTATGAAATTGGTTGTGCATTACCATCTTTATCGTAAAAGATGCTGGGGTTTGCAACGGCCGCCTTCTCAAAGTAATTGGCAGCGATACCGTTTGGCGTTTCCTTGCCCATCCGTATAAGGCGGGCCGCGCCAGATGCACCAAGGAAATGTGCGGCATACAGTTCGCCGTCTGTTGGCACAGTGCCTGTGATCTGTGTGATCGTCTGGCTATTCTCTTTTGTCAAGGCAGCCGCCATGACTGCGGCCCACTTCTGGTCGTAGCGGCTAGTGCCTTCCGGCATCTTGACCAAGGCGCCATACTTGGCGGCCATACTGTTCCATGTGGCGTCGGTGAACTGGAACAATCCGCCAGCACTGCTGTTTGGGTTCTTCGCGCCAGGCCTGAGACGGCTTTCCCGCCACGCTGTTGCCCGCATCAGCGCAGGGCTGACGCCGAACATTGTGGCGGCACTATCGATGTCTTTGTAAACGCCACCAAGTGGGGGCGGGTTAGGGATAGCGCCACCACCTGCACCCGCTAGCTTGGCAAGATGCGGCTGCGCCCATGCCGGGAATGCCTCTGGCCTTACAGAGTCATACGGTGCCCCTGGGTTTGCACCCCACATATCCGGGCGGCTGCGGGTATCTATGTGCAGCGTCTTGCCGCCCTTATAGATCCCGATGCCCTTTGCACCAGCGGCGATAGCCTGCGCCAGAAGATTTGACTTTTGCTCATCGCTCAAATGCGCGATAGGGATGTCCAGAGCATTGCCATGCAAATGCTGGCTGCTGCTCGCGCCTCCGACCGCACGATTCTTCTCAATCGTCCGATGCCCTGACGTGATGCTCAGGTCAGGCAAGGTCGAGTTGCGCTGGATATATGTAAGCATGTTGCGGGTCGGTTCGCTCAGCTTACCTAATTCCACGCCAGGATTGAACGTGAAATTTGTTGGCATTAAGAACCTGTGCCAAGAGTAGTTGCACCGGACTGGCCCAGATTAGTCTGGCCTGCGTCGGAGCTGGACATAAGCTGGCGCATTCCGCCGGAACGACGGGCCGCACCCATTGCGGCTATCTGGCGCTCCTTATCAACGAGCTGTGCGTCGAGCTTTGTCTGCTGCTTCTTCTGCATTTCAAGCTGCTCCGCCTGAATCCGCTTTGCGCCGCCACCTCCACCGAACAGTCCAGACATTAAAATATCCTTGCAAGCCGAACGTAGTCCCGTTTGTCGGGGCCGTATGCCTTCATAACCCCTTCGCTAGTGAAACCCAAAGATTTGGCATATCGCAATGCTTTCACATCGATTGCGTCAACGCTCATTTGCAATCGATGTGCATTCAAGCTGATAGCATCGATATCAATCTGATATCTGGATTGTCGTATTGTTGTTATCGGATATCTTTCGATCCGATATCCCGACAGGAACCAGCACTCATAGACGCCTGGCCATAGCGGCCTATAGCCCCAAGAGCAAGCCGCCCCCTCGCCTTCAATGATAACCGTCTGCCCTAAGCCGATCGCCTCTTGCTGCTTAACCCGTTCTATATAGTCGGGCATTATCTCCATGTTCCGCTGCTCTGCCTCGCGGATGTCGATCGCCTTGATATGGTACCATCGAAATGGTACGATCGTGATCTTTGGCATCAGAACACGTTGAAGTCGGATATCGCCATGAACTGGTTGCTGGTGGGGCCAGACTTGCCGCGAGTGATGTACTTGTGCTCGCCGCCGCCCATCATAAGGTAACCGAACGCATCGCCAACGTGGGAGTGTTCGTTCTTGTTTGGGCTGTCCTTGAACCGCTCATGGCCCGCACCGACGGCGACACGCTTGAAGTGATAACCGCCGGCAAGTGACTTCCTGATCCTGTGGCAGTTCCTGTCCACAAGCAGGCCGGGCTTGCCGTTCACCAGGCGCTGCATCGGGGCGGCACCTGCTTCGCGGCGCACCATGAAATCATTTGAGGCCGTCGGACGCGCCCTCAGGCCGACCGATTGCAAATGGTCGAACGCCGTGACCTCAAAGATCTCGTCCCTCTTCATACCGGCCGGATCTCCCCAAATAAAAATTTGGGACAACCGGAACTTCGTGTTGATCTCAGACAGCAGCATGTGCGTGAACTTCTCCAGCCCCATAGAGAACGCCACAAGCTCATGGACGACATGCCAGCGGCCCTCGACCTTCTGCCCAAACACCGCCGCCGGCGTCAAACCAAAATCCAGCCCGATGTGGACATCCTCGCCCTCACGTACCTGCAGGTCGCCAACCATTGTCGAGTCATCGTACTCATGCCAGACAGGGCGTCCCTCCTGCACATACACATACTCGCCCTGCGCGTAGCACCTGATCCAGTCCAGGTTCTTGCCAGAGAGCATCTGGGCGTAGTACCCTGGCGGCAGATTGTTGACGTTCTCGGCTGATGGGTTATCCCGCCAGAACTTGCCCGCAGAGAAGATCGCCTCATCATCACCGAAGGACTCAATCACGCCGCCAGGCTGCTTGAAGAACGTCCACTTGTACTGCCCCTTGATCGGCTCCTTCTCAGCCAGGCGGTACCACCAATGGTCGTCGTCCGTCGGGTTCGTATCCATCCAGATGCCACGCCATGTGGGGCCGCCGTGCGCCTTCGTAGGAAACCGACCGACGCGATGAGTCAACCCATCGATCACCGCCTTTGGCAGCTCCCTGGCCTCGTTCACCCATGCGCCGGTCAATTCCAGCGACAGCAGCTTACGGACATCCTTCGGCTGATC
>TARA_R110000823_G_scaffold108957_1_pt1 | contig 12474 bp, 11 predicted proteins | sample TARA_R110000823 | Tara Oceans TARA_R110000823 (sample SAMEA4397722) | marine metagenome | biome: Polar Biome; feature: [DCM] deep chlorophyll maximum layer (ENVO:01000326); material: water (ENVO:00002006), including particulate matter (ENVO:01000060) such as... | depth 20 m | reverse complement strand
TGGCTCTGGCTCTGGCTCTGGCTCTGGCTCTGGCTCTGGCTCAGGTAGTTGAGGAATATTTGAGTAGCCAGTGAAACCACCAGTAGCATTGTCCCATCCGTCTTTCATAATATGTGTTCCGTCAAGTAGTGTTTCACCTAGATAGACCCAGTCCATAAGCATATGCCTACGGCTTCCTGAGTATGTTCCATTTAGAGTTAGATACAAGGTATTGATAGGCTGCGTCAAGGTGGGGTTGGAGTCATTATAATGATAAATCTTTTTGCGCATCTCTTCGTATGGCTCAGCGTTTTTGCCGTTTTTCCCAAAATTTACTCTTGTATTGCTAGAAATTACTACACTTTTAGGTGAAATCTTGTGAATACGATAATAATGCGTTTCAATATGAGTGCCACACGCACCGTCATTATAGCGCTCTTCTTCATATTGATACCAGCCTACTTTGTATTGTTCCATTATGCTAGTATTATCAGTTTTAGACTCGTTCAATTTTTCTTTTTTCACAGAGTGAGTGTTCTTATTATCGTTCATTATGCTAGTATTCTCTGTTTCAGGGATTTTCAACTTTTCAGCAGAATCAGAGTTCATTGTCTTTTTATCGTTCATTATGCTAGTATTCTCTGTTTCAGGGACTTTCAATTTTTCGGCAGAATCAGAGCTACTGTGGTTCTTCACCACCATCCATTGTATAGTTTCCTCCGCCAGTGTGTATTACATTACCGAAGCCGTGTTCCATTACAGCAGGGTTCTCGTCTAATCGTAATACTAAAAAATCATATCTCTCAGATGAACCGAGTGTGCCGTGATACTTATTAGCGAATATTTTTTCACCACCAAAGAATTCAGAGTATTCTTCCATTATCTTTTTGTTTTCTTTCTCATTAGAAAAATGTGATAGTATAACAGTTGTAGCATTATTCCGCAAAATGGGAGGCACAGAACGCAGAGACTGAGTATTGAAAATCATTAATCCTATATTATAATGCCTGAATTTTGTGGCTAGTTTAAAAGCAAAAGCATTATCTTTTAGATAGCCAATAAGGTCATCAAAAATAAAACCGATAAGTGGTCTGTCCTCTTTTGGTTTTTCCATTTGATTAGCAACAATCTTTCTAACAATGTTATCATCGTATTCGTCAAAGGTAGAGAAGTCATCGTCTTTCATATACGCTTGATTGATAGGGTCAGCAAACATCGTAGGTGAGAATACATAAGTATGGTCTAGTGTATCTCTGTAAAAGTTTTCATTAAAAAAAAGATTAGCCGTTCTAACAGTTTTACCTGCTTTAATAGGAGCGACTTGTAAAATCAGCTGTGGGAACTGAGGCAAGGCTTCGTCAATATCTATTCCGTCATATGCTGGGTTCTCTTGATTTACCACTGGTAATATAGTTAATTTTGACATTATAATATATCTTATATTATAAATAATAAATAAATCTTATGTTAGAGATATTAAGACAGTTATACCGCAAACTAATGTTATGGTGGTATCCTGAGTTATACTCTCCGTTATTAACAGAAGACGAACAACAGAGCGCGTCGCGCTATCTACCAGCAAGTATATTATCGCCTTGTTGTTCCAAAGATTACGCATGTATGTCAGAGCTTACAGTAGCTCAATTATTAGCAATGGATAAAGTTTAAAAATTATTAAATAAATAACCATAGCGAGAACTACCTGACCCTTGATGTAGTAAATCACTAGCAGTTAAGTTCTTCTTAGGTGTTGCCGCTGGTCTAGAAGCCGATAATTGACTTCTCTGTTCTTCTAGTAATTCTAATTTTGCTTGTCTTTTTATTTCAGCTATTTCATTCTTCTTTGCTTTTGCTGAACTACGACGCGCCTTTTCCGCTCTAACAGCCTTCGTAGCAATTGCTTCTACTTCCGCAGCATTAAGCGCTCTGCTTCTAATAGGTGCTTCTGATTGAAGAACAGAATTCATTTCATTAGAATCGCCTTGTTTTCCAGCTAGTATTGTAGCATTACGACGAGCTGTTTTATTCTTAGCAGCCACACGCCGTGCTTTTTCAAGAGCAGCATATTGTTTTTTAGATATAAGTTTTCCATTTGCGGTAAGTATCTTATCGTTATCTATTACTTGAACTGGCGGTTCTTCTTCTTCACTAGCCTCAGTGTTCTCTTCAAATACTTTCTTTTTAGCTCTGCTCTTTCTTTTAGGCTTTGCCTTAGGCGCTTCTTCTTCTTCTTGTTCTTGTTCTACTGGCGGAGCAATAACAGCTTTGCGTCTTCTACCTTTTTTAACAGGATTTAAGTTAGGCTCTTTAAATATATCTTCGTGTTCTACTCTATTTTCGTCTGGGTCGTTATATTCTTCTATGGCTAATTCATCCGAATAGATTTCATCAGGGTCAGGTTTAGCTTGGGGGAGTCCTCTTTCCATATTATTACTAGATATATTATATTCTGTGTAGATTTTCTTTTAATAACTCTACAATGTAAAAAAATGAAATTAATAGATTATTACTCTATTTTTGTCTCTGACGAATATGAAGAAGAATATTAGTTCCTCCTACATTGGTATTACCAGTTCCAGCCGCAGGAACAACAGGGGCGCTATTCGGAGTATCAGGTATTGTTAGGTTAGGGTGATGATTTTGAAACTGAACAGAGGGCATACCTTGATATGTTTTAAGTCTAACTGTCATTTGATTAAGGTATAAAGGGTCAGGGTTGTTTAGAGGAGAATATACTAGATTGGATGGTTCATCAGTGAATGGTTCTCTACTTCCTACAAGAGCAGCGGCAGCAGTCGTAGGCATTTTAATAGCACAAGGTAAATAACTGCCTTTAACTAGCACTCCTTCGGGATTTAGAACCATATAGTTTTTCAACATAAGCTCAGGAATTTCAACGAAAGTTTCTAAGTATTGATTTCTAACTTGGTTGCCTTCATCGTGATTGATAATGATACCTGAAAAATCGTGTAGGGCTACCTCAGCATTAGCTGGAAGAATAAGTGGCTCAGAAAAAGGAACAACAAAATCATAACCTCTGTTAGTAGCACCTTGAACTGTCGCACTAGTATTTTTAACAGTAGGAAGTGATTTCAAACATATTGTAAAATCTGAGTTTTGGCGGTCATCTCTTATATCAGACATAGTATATACTCAGAACATATTTAAAAAATATATATTTTTTTTATTACAAGATTTCTATTGTAGCTTCTATTCTATCGTCATCTGTAAATTTAACACGAGAATGTGTTGCGTCTGTATCATATTCATCGTCATCAAAGTTAAACTGAAACAATGGTAGAATAGCCGTAGGAGCTAAAAAATTAGAACTTGTAGTATAACCACAGGCAGAACGGAAACTAGTAGCCATATCTAAAATTATAGCAGGGGTTAAAGCTTCGCTTTCCGCTCCTTCAAAACTAGTGAATAAATCATAGCGTCCAACCAAATTATTTGATGATATTGCGCCGTCATAAAAAGCACCTAAGGTAGTATAAGCTAACGCAGAGTTTATTAGTAAATCCACTGTTGAATTATCCACATCTACGCCATTAAAATATAATGTTGAAGCCGCAGATGTAAAGTGAGCCGCTATATGACACAGCGTCCCTTTTACCTCTGATATATCGTGTGTTAGTGTAGTAGTATTTATACCATTATAGTATTCTAATTCTAATATTCCAGCATTAAAGCGCATCGTGTAGCCTCCTGTCATACCAGTTTCTGCGTCAGCATTAGAAAACACAACACCATTAATAGTTGTAAAATTAACTACTCTTTCGTCTGAACTGGTTGAAGGACTATAATAACTGCTCATATACGCTTGGTCTTTCGTTTGAACTGACTGAGGTAATGTCATTTCACCAGTTCCGTCATTAAATAAATAAAAGTTTGAATAATAATTAGTATTAAATCTCCGTATGGCTGTTTGTAAAACTGGCGCAGGTAGTGTTCCTATAATATCTGTTCCAGCTCCACCAATCAATGACATACATTCTGTTGCTCTTCCAAGTAAATCACCCACTGCTCCTAGTCCGTCGCTATAATCACTAGAAAAAATAAAGTATCTCGCGTAAGGGTCGCCAGGAGTTAATACATTACTTATTAGCTGTGAATGGTGTGAGTAAAAAGGTGGGGCTTCTCCGCTAGTTCCAGTATATTTATCAGGAGCTCCTATATATAACATAGGTAATTGTTCAATAATACTGATTACTTTGATATTATTAAGAGAAGCCATATATAAGTATAACGAACAAACGGCTTTACTGGTTTGACCGTGAAAAGAACCAGTCGGTTCAATAAGACAAACCGAGTGGTTCATTTTATAACTAAGAATAGGACTTCTCGTGAATGAAGGATTGTCGCGTAGAATATTATGTCCGCAACCTCTCTTTAAGGAAAACAAAAGATTAATTAACATTGCTATATTTATATATACAATGGATAATAAAAAAGTTCGTAAATCTTTAAAAGAACAATCACTAGGCAGAGCGAATGTAATGGGTTTTAGCCATTTAGCGAAAGCAAATGTTGGTGATGATGGTGTCCCCAAAAAAGTTAAAGTAAAACACGCAGAGTTATTTTCTCAAACCTCTACAAAAAAGAATGCGAGACGACCTAATAAAAGAGATAAAGGAAGAGCTAGTGAGACAAAAGATAAAAAAATTCGCAATATATCTCAAAAGAGTAGAGAAGGGGCAGCGGGAGGTAGATTGGGTTGATATTGAAACTGATGACGATAGTTCAAGTGATTTTGACCCTGACTCCGAAGATGAATCAAATAGTAGCGACGACAGCGATTAATCAGCAACTTTGACATAATCTTTCTGTGTTGCTACGCTATGCCCCATCGAGTCAGCGATGTCTTTTTTATAAGAGTAGCCTTCTAATTCTTTTCTAATTTCCTCACCGAATTCAGACGATAAGAAGATATGCCGTAGCATTGTAGAGCTTACTTTCTTCCCAGTGTGATTTACAAATATTCTTGTAAGGTATTTTGATATGCCGTTCTCTGATAACGGCTCGTTATTGCGGTTAAGCAGTAGTATCCCACTGCCGTTAATGCGGAGCCAATACCGTAGTAATAATTTAAGAGACTTGGGAACAGGTAAAACAATCTCCCCATAGACCTTACTAGTTTTAAACTGATGAAGGCGAATTTCCATCCAACCCTTAGCAACGAGTAGCCAATTAGAAGCCATCCGTTCATCTTTACTTAGAGCAGAATAATTATTTGGCGTAATAACTTTTACAAACGCATAGTCATTTCTAACAGGAGGTAAATGTGTGTAAAGAGATACTAGCACTAAATCTTGAAACACACCTAGCTCTGCGTCAGTTAGGTTTTTATCGTGAGTAATCTTTTTTCTAATATGAAGTCTTTTAACATCTTGTTCTAATGTAAGTCTAACAGATAAGACTTCTTCCCAGTTAATTATTTTGTCCTGTTGTTTCTCTGTATATTTATGTGCTTGAACGCCTTGCCTATAAATATCAGAGGCTGCGTTTCTATGTTCTATAATGTCTTCAAGAATGGAAGGTTTATTCTCACCAGTATAGCCAACACGGCACATTTCACACATTACATTGTAATAGTTTTTAGCGGTATTAATATTGTAATTACCAATAAGTGTAAATAAATCAAATCGTTTATTAACCATACTATCAATACTGCCTTCATTAAACTCTTCATCCATAAGTGTCATTAATTTTTTAGTAGTTGAGGTATAACTCCTGTGGCTATTAGCCGAGAGGTGAGGTTTGTTTGTAGTCCAAAATTCTTCTGGTGTCATAATACTAATTAACTATACTTTATGCTGTCTTCAATTCTTCAATTTTACTTTCAATTTTTAAGGAAAGTAGGAATAAAAAGATATAAAGACTATTGTATATTAGAGTCATAGAATGAAAGGCACGATATACTCAATTACGATAAACGACCGAACTTACATAGGAGCTACGACGAAGACTCTAACACACAGACTGAATAAGCACAACTGGCGGCTTAGAAACCAACCAGAAAGAACAGAACCTCTTTATAAATATGCTAGGGAATGTGGATTAACCACATTACTCGGAGATATTATTGAAGAGTGTGAAAACACAACCAAAGAAGAACTAGATTACCTAGAAGGAGAATATATCAAAGGAATTAAACCAGAATTAAACAAGAAACAAAATCTAGGTGGTAAATCTACCTCACCAGAATATAAAAAGGCTTATGCTAAGCAATGGCTCTTAGATAATCCTAATTATCAAAAGCAATGGTTCATAGAAAACAAAGAACACTGGGCTAAATACAGAAAAGAATACCGTGAAAAACATAGAGTTCAACATAATATGTATATGCGAACATACAGACAAAGAAAGAAAATTAAAGAGTTAGAAGCCAAAGCTAAATCCCCTCACAATATACCTCTACTAAAAGACTGGCTAGAAACCCTCACGCTGGTAAAAGACGAAACTATATCTACGAGCAGCTAATTCGTCGCCAGTAATATATGGTTTTCCATTTACTAATGTAGGTTTTAATCCTAAGTGTTTATTATATTTTTTTTGCTCTTCTGTTTCATAAATTTTAGAATTACAGTGTTTTATCTGAGGATTAAACAATAATATATCTGTATCTGTTATATTGAAACCGATTTTATATTCAGGCAATAGTAAGTAGCCTCCTTCGTATTTTCCTTGACTAGCCACAACTAATCCTGAGAAGAAGTTAGGCACATTTCCTTTATCGCGATGAACTGCGGTAGTGAAGTTTTTGTTAATAGTTATAGTGGTGAAGCCTGTATTAAATAAATTAATGTGCGTCTGTGCTTGAATAAACTGCCTCGTCCAGTGTTCAGGCAAGAGAAGTTCAAAAGCCTTATCCACAGCGCAAGTGTAGGGCATTAATTTATTAACACTATCTCCTCCTATCAATCTAAACTTCTCTTTATTGTTAGACAAATTACTACTATTTGTATTAGGGTAATAACCGACAGCAGAGCTATATACTGGATTATTTATTTCCATAGCTCTTTTACCATCAGTCTTTACACTACCTTTGAGTATCATATAATTCTTTCCTTTTGTAGAGTGTATAGCTCTATCAGGAGCTGGTTTTCCATTTTTGTATGATTTATAGTATTCAAGAGAACTGTTCGGCTTCCCTGCTGACAATCCGCGTGTTCTAGATAATTTACAAATCTTCTCAACTTCGTCTAACTCGTTAAAGCTCATTAAAGGTAATATATTCTTTTCAAATTTAGCAATAACTACACCTCCTACTCTATCAAATATTTCACAAGATTGATTAATAATATTGTAATCACTTATATCGTCAATACTCTCGGCTAATTCTATATCTTGAACTTTTCTAACACTAATATTCATTTGTAATAGTCAAGAGATTAACTCTTAAATATTTTCTTAAAGAATATTAAGATATTAATATACTGCCTATTATAAATGTCGCAACCTAATGTGATACCACAACCGACACAAAATAGTCTTTACTTACAGTCTTCAAGAGCAGACAGCATAGAATATATCACAGGAGGTGATAGCGTTGGATTAGCTGCTGTTTGGACTAATACATTTAATGAAGCAATTTCTGTTAATCCAGGAGATAAACTAACAATATCAGCGGCTTCTCTTAATGCCGTAGGTAATGAAGGTGGAACTATTGAATTTAATGGTCAGGCTACTTCTCGTTCAAAGCGTAAGGCAACTAAATTAGTTTATGATAATAAGGCTAGTATAGAGACTGAACTTTATAAGTCAGCAGACGGACAATACTATGATTTCTGCCCACCTACATTAACAACACATTCTCCCCCAGGAGAACTATACACAGTAGGAACAAATATGACTGCTACACCTAATAGCACGGCTTCAACGAGAACTTCAAGATATAATCCGTATCAACACGACGGAACAAAATATACTCTATGTGAATGGGATGTAGCGCCAAGAACATACACAGGGTTCTTAAATACAGCAGCGGCAGCAACACCTCCGCTAAGTGCCGAGCAAGACCAACAATATATGCCTAATATGTTATCAAATGATGGTGGATTTTATACAGGAATTATAACGGATGGAACAACTAATGTGTATCAATCAGCTCTAACAAAGGCTTTGGTCGCGGCAGGAGCTACACAATCAGGTATGGATGGTGCTTTCTCTTTAACAAAGAACTTTAAAACTGTTAAGAACTATGTATCATTAGATATACCAGTAGGATATGAGAATCCCTCAGCCATTGCTGGTTATTTAACACAACAATTAAATAAGACAGAGGACATACAACAATTAAATCCTGACTTAACTAGCACAGGATTTTCTTGGGCTAAGACAAGACACCAAGATGTAATATCAGTTTCTCTTGATAGTGCTACATTTAAGAGAGTTCCAGCCGTTCCTATGATTGATGTTTATAACGCACGACGAGACAATATGTTAGTTAATCAAAATAATCTTAGCGCTGCGAATCAAATTATTGCTATGTCATTTAGTAATAGTCAAATATTCGGTAAGTATGAAATTTCTACTACTAAGGAAACAACATATAGCGACCAGTGTTTTAATAATCGTTCTCTTGATATTGTTAATACACAGACTATTGATGGGGCTGGTGATAGTAGTGAGCATATTGTGTGGTTGCCTTATGCTTCTGATGCGGAAGTTCAAGGAACTAAAAACTTATATGCGGTTTTATATAAATATGGACAGACGAGTGTTGGACGACAGACAAATCAGTTCAATGAGAATGCCCCTAATGGAGTGGAAGGAATATTCGGCTTTTGGAATAATGACGATGTGATTGATGGAATAAATGAAATTGACTCCACAGGAACTAGCTATCTTAGTGGAGGCGGAAATTCTGGAATGGGCGGTCATAACGCACAAAGAGGCTTTTGTGGGCAAGTCCTAGCAGGTGAGCGTATATACAATACTCAACCATACGCAGTAGAACCTAATTGCTATTTAGTTCAACCTAATACATTCTTTGATGATGACAATACTGAAAATCCTTATGACTATATGAAGCAAGTTCTCTTGGCTAATCCTGAGTTAATTAAGAAGGGTCAATCATTATTCAATAAAATATACTATGGTAATAACACAGAGGCTAGTTCTGCTGCTGGATTTTCTGCCGTAAGAACTGGAACTACTGTTGGTGGAATGATGGAACAACACCCAGCACTAGGAGCAACTTTATTAACAAAAGCTGCTTATGACGCGTTGCTTCCTACTGATATAATACAAAAGACTGGTTCATATGGTTGGGAGGAACAGGCTTATATTTCAGCAGGTGATTTTGGAACTACTAGTAATAGTATTATATCATCCCCAGTAGGATTGAATGGTGTAGCCGCAGATACTCTTACTACTGCGGTAGTTGCTGATATGATAAATCCTACTCAGGAAGGTAAAGGTCGTGTAAGGGGATTTACAGGAACAGATTTGGATACGAATGGTAATGGTCAAGATTGCTATATGCTAACTAATATGAGTTGGGAAGATTTTACTAACTTTTTTAAGCAAGAAATGATTGATTACTTCCAAGCACAAGAGAATGCTACAACTGGCTACATGCGTCCTACTCCGTATAGCAAGACTGATAAAGTAATTACTTTTGATAATCCTAATAAAACACCGAATAGAATGCTATTACATATTGATAGACCAGCAGACCAAGACTCTGTGGATATAACGAATGATTTTCTTGGTTTTGATAACGCAAATAGTTTTGTAGAGGGGACATACACTACTATGGCTGGTGAAAATGGTAGAGGTGCGGTTGCTGAACCTGCGGCGGCATTATATCATAATACTGAACTTACATACCAATATATATCATATGATTACAGCGCCAAAGATAAAGACCGCACGAGTGAAATGAATTCGCAAGGTAATGGACTTGATAAAATACTCTTAGACGCACAGGGAATACCAATACCTACACACGGATTTATTTATAAAGGATTTTTCGGAGGTTCAGCTTATGTTGCCTTTAAACTATCAGGAGAAGACCCTGTTATGGATGGATATATGACTAGCACAGATTTAAGATTAGGTCATACAACTATTAAGATAGATAATACAAATCGTGGTCTTAATATTGGTTATTCCCCTAGTTTCAAAGGAGTATTTAATATGGGTATGACTCTTAATAATGGCTGCCCTACTTGGTCGCAGAAAGATTTAACCATAAGTGATAGTATTAATACAACAAAACAGCTAATAAATTCCTCACAAGGTCAAATGCCTCCTTTACCATATTTAAGAGAAGGTCAAAATATAGGCTTCATAATGTTAGGAGCTAATAATCCGAAAGTAATATATGACGATACTGAAAACAAATTCTCGTTTCAAGATTTACATACACCACAAATGATGGGAGATGCGTTTGACGCAGGGGATGTAAAAGTTGATACATCTAAACCTACTAACGCAGGAGGTTCAGTTAAAGCCTATCAAAATCCTAATGAAATAATTTTTAAGGGAACTGCTACTGACGGAGCAACAGTTGGGTCTAGACAGGACGGTATGGGTGCTAATAACTACTGCGGAACTCCTTATAATGAGAACGGCGATTTAGCCCCTAGCGACCAAGCAGGAACGGCTTTTTATTCACTACAATTAGTTCCACAGGAAAATAACTTCGGTTTAAACTTTGACTGCGCACCCTGTGTGGCGAAGAGAACATTAATGGGCTACATTCAGGATAATATGTCAGGTGTATTCTTTACAGATTTTGGGACTAGCACAGGTTCAAGTTTCTTAACAATTCCAAAGGATACATTTGAAGGTTCATTATGGGATAAGCTAGGTTTTACTCACGGGGAGCTACACCCTATCTCAGGTAATCGTAATACGAGACCTCGTGATTTAAGAAACAACAATCAATTCTTCACATCCAATCCATTAACAACAGGAGCAGAAATTCTAGGAAGCGATATGATAAAATATAACACAGGAAGATTTAATCTACCTCTCTATTGCTTAGGATTACCTAGACTAGCCGACGCTGGTGGCACTCTATCCTATGGTAATTTACCAGTAGGCGCATACCCAGCGAATTTTTCTATGGGCGCCCCTAAAATCATAGCAACTTCAACCAGCCTAGTAGCATTTAACTTTCCTAACAAGAGTGATAATCCTTTTTTCCTAGTATGCTGTGATATAATAGGTGGTCAGAGTAATTATGTGGCTGGTCGCTCAGGTAGTAGAATGAATGTGGCTGGAACAGTTCAAAAGTATTACTCAGGCACTGATTACTTTTATGGGGTTGATGCTGGAACAGGTATTACATTTACAAATCCTTCAACATTTTCTAGTATTAAAACAGTTATTCGCAATCCGTCAGGACAAATCACAAGTTCTCTTTCTGGTCGTTCCTCAATTATTTACAGAATAGATAGAATTACCCCTCAGCCAATTCAAGCTCCACCAGCGGATACAGGAGGAGGTGTAGGTGGTATTAGAGGTAATATAAATCCGTTGTTAGATATAGTTAGAGCGCAAACAGAAGCATTACAAGGGATTGCTCCACAAGACCCATTAAATGAAGCAGAAGAAGACGGAGTTGGTGTAGAGATGGGAACACAAATAGAAATAGCAGATGAAGTAGAACTAGGAGCAGTAGCAGGACAAACTATACCTAACATTCAAGAGAACACTGAGGCTCAACTAGCACAAGAAGCTAAAAAGGAAGAAGAAATAGCAAGACAAGTTGCGTTGAGAAGATTAAAGGTTATGAAACCAGCAGCGAGAGGCGGTGGGGGTCTAAGACCAGGAGCGCCCCCACCAATCAACCCTGTTCAATTAAGTGAAGAAGAAGCAAAAGATATAGCTAATATATCCTCTGGTATAACTGGTGAGGAAGGGGAAGAAGAAGATTCATAAATAATTAAAAATAAAATATTGTATAGTATTATAATGGATAAGGCAGAAGAGAAGAAGAAATATCAAAAAGAATACTATGAAAAAAATAAGTCAGAAGAGAAGAAGAAATATCAAAAAGAGTATTACGAGAAGAATAAAATGAAAATATTAGCCTATATGCGTTTATCATATGACAAAAAAATAGCCACAGAAGGGAGAACACGGAAGCGTAAATATGTTCCCAAAGACTATAAAGAGAAAGAAACAATTAGATTTTATCGTTTTAGCACACCTAGAACGATTACTTGGTAATATTTAGGTCTTGTATCCAGTCTTCAAGTTTCTCTTTATTGTATGAACTTTTATTATATATTATTCCGTTTCTCTTAATAGTTGCTTGATAATATGGTTTCCCTTTCTTATATTGTTGAACACGAATATGTTTAGCTCTTGTATTTTCACAGTTCTCGGATGATGTAGCCCAACGGAGATTACTTAATGTATTATTTTCTCTATTCATATCTATATGGTCTATCATAGGCTTATTATCAGGATTAGGAATAAATGCTATACCTAATAATCTATGTATTCTAAACTCTTTTCTAATTTCATTTTTAA
>TARA_R110000823_G_scaffold179701_1_pt1 | contig 12528 bp, 13 predicted proteins | sample TARA_R110000823 | Tara Oceans TARA_R110000823 (sample SAMEA4397722) | marine metagenome | biome: Polar Biome; feature: [DCM] deep chlorophyll maximum layer (ENVO:01000326); material: water (ENVO:00002006), including particulate matter (ENVO:01000060) such as... | depth 20 m | reverse complement strand
AGCAATGAGCGCGGCCTTGTCTCTGCTAGTGTTTTGTGTACTAATCTTGAGCAACTCTTTGACGCTTTCGCCGTTTGTCAAAACGTCAACTATTCTGCTCACGTTTGCCGAGTTAATTATATTTTGCACACCTTCTTGAGCGCGAGACAGTATCGAAAGCGGGTTAGGGTTGACGACCGTTTTGGCAATCTCTCCACCTAAAGAACCGGGTTCAAGCATTTCCTTGCCCGCAGACTGACGAACAGTTGTGCTATTGAAGTTTGAAGCGCGACCTGTTGCCTCGAAAACATCAGCAAGTCGCTTGAACGCTTCCCATTGCGTTGTTGTCATGGCACTTTTCAACCTTGCCATCTGCCTAGCGTCGCCAACCATATCGGCCCAGAATGTCAACGGCTGGATGACACCTGCTTTTGTCGGGTCTGACAATTGGGACTTATACACACGCCCAGCTTTTGACCATTGTTGTTCTAAATAACCTCGCAAGACGCCATTCCAATTCTCTGCGCCCGCGTCTGTCTTTAAAATTGACTGACGGACTCTGCCAATCTCTGACGGAGATGAACCACTAAAAAACAACCGCCCCATTTCCTCGAAGTCCTTTAACTTCTTGCCAGCTAAAGACGGTATCATGCCACCTTCGGCAAGGCCCTTTTCGCTCATTAATTTAGTCCAATTCTGACGGGCTACGCCGTATGATGGGACTTGTGTGTCTAGCTCAGAAAGAAGTTTGTTTTTTATCTTCATATATCGCGATGCAAGTTTCCCCTTTCCAGAAGTCACCGCCGCGCTTATTAAATCGTCCAGCGTTTCCTTCACGCCATCCTGCAAAACCTCTAGGTTGTTTTCGTATTTTACATGATCCACAACACCGCTGGGCGTGTTCCTTTGCTCAACAGTCATCACCATGTCGCGAAGCTGCTTTATGCCATCTGCTGCGCTGGGGAACTTGCGCTCAGTTTCAAGCATAAAGTCAACGACAGGTTTAATATTAACCCCGCCTTTGGCTTCGGCTTCGGCGAATGCTCGTGTATATAATGGGCTACCTTGGTCAGACACATCCTTGGTTAGTTGCTTCTCAGCTTGCTGTGCGTTTTGCACAAGCCTGCCACCAGCGACATCGGGGCTAACATCAGGTCCAAATTCTTTATTAAGCATACCGCCAAATGCAGCATCAGACTCCCCTGCACGATTTTTGTAGAAGTCTGCCATGCGCTGGCTTTGTTCTGGGTAGTTATCTACAGCCATTTGCTGTGCGCGGAGCTTGGTAGAATTTGACAATTCAGCAGGTGTTAATCGAATATTCGTGCCGTACTCAGTGTTAACTCTCTTTAGCACTTCTTCTAGTGCGTCCATAGCAGCCATGCCGCCGCTGCTCAACATTGAATTTAATTCTTTACCTGCTTTTGTGGCTGCTGCCTTTGTTAAGCCCTTGCCGACGAGCAATCCCGCAACAGTGGATGCAAGGTCAAGCCCTGCCTCGAATACAATGCGCCCACCAGACGGTTCTTGATCCATGATTAAACTAGAAAGCGCTTCACGCGCACCTTGCCCAGACGCTGCGCCAGTGATGCCACCGCCCGCAGCACCCGCTGGTCCTAACGGCATCCCAAGGATTCCACCAATCGCGCCGCCAACTGCTGGCATTGACGGGCCGACTCCCTTGGCAATTTGGTTCATAGTGCCAGCCTCTACATTATAGTACCGCCCATCTTCGCCCCTCGCAAAAATGTTTCCATTGCTGACTGCAAGTTCGCTTTCTGGGACACCCATCTCATTCGCATAATAACGTAACCGCGATTGCGGGTCGTTTGCTAATGACGCGACTCCAACATCCCACGGCGATGCCACCAGCGGGCTTTCTGCGTCATATACGCGACTGCTAGGCGCGTCAGGGTCATAGACGTTGGCCGTTGGTGGCGCTTTTCCTGATGCCGCTTGCGCTGCGTCGGGTGCGTCTGGGTCGTAAACTTCGCCCATTATTTGCCCCTTACTTTATTCCAGCCAGCAACTCTTAGCTTTCCAAGATCTGGGTGGATGTAAACTGTGCCTTCCTTTAAGCTGTCGATATCAGCAGATGTCTTTGGCTTTGCATAAATTCCGCTGCCGATTTTAGCCAACTCCTCTTGTCTTTTCCCATACCCAACATTTTCATCCATCAACTGCCGTTCTGCGGCAAGCATTTTCTCGCTCTGCCTGACGCCTTCGCGCATTGTCCAAGCGCCGATATAGTTGCCTAGCTTTGAGTTCCCAAGATCAGCAACAGATCGACCGAAAAGTTTCATGTCGGCGTCAGATGAAGAACCAGAGCCACTGACGCGCATTCTTGGCGTGATGTATGAGATTTGCGCTAAGAGACTTTCTTGCTGCGCCAATCCCGGTACTTCTTTGCCAAGCATATCTCCAAAAACCTGCTTGAACGGCATTGTCGCTTCTTGCCATTTGCCAGTCTCAACGTCAGTCGTTAGCAATGTATCAATAAGCGTGTTCATGTTTGGCATTAGATTCTGCATTGGCAAGAGGAGGTCTGCTTTCGCATTCCACCTATTGATGTCGCTTTCTGCCCAGTAATTAGGGTCGGAGTTCCCCGGCATTATTATTTGTGTCCCGCTAGACGGCGCAAGAGCCTTCGCGATTGCCGCATCGCGCTCGACTTTCGTTATATTGCCAGCCTTAAAGTCTGCGTTAATTTTGCCTATGGGCGATCCAGCAGTTTTGGGCTCAATGCTTCGCATGGCATTTGCAGTCAACATCTCATCGGTCATCGGCATAGGCACAGTATTGCCAGCCGCATCCTTGCCGCCCATGCGCTGGAAGTTTCTAAGGCGATCCATTGATTAATTCTTGCTCTTTGGCCTTTTTCATTTTCATTTCATAGAGTTGCCGCTGCCGTTCAACTTCTTGCATCTGCAAGTTGTTCTGACGCGACTGGTTCATGCCTTGTGTCATTCCACCAGCCGCACCGGCCAAGACTTGAGCCATGCTGTTAGGCCGCGTGGTTTGCCCCATAAATGGTGCCACGCCCTGTAACGCGCCGCCCATGATGCCGCTGAACGTATTCTGCTGCTGTTGCGGTGTTTGAGCGCCAGCGCCCTGATACATATTCTGCAACATATCTTGGAAAATACCATTTGCCATTAGCTAAACATCCCCAAAAGTCCACCAGCAGCAGCCCCCCAACCGGGCATTCCGAACGACTGGCCAATCTGAGAGCCAGCCAATGCGCCGCCTAATGCGTTGGCTCCGGTGTTGTTATACATCGGTTGTGAGTTAGTCTTAGTGCCGCCGTAGTTGCCCGTAACGAGACCAGAATACCGACCTAGCTGATCCCAAGGTGCCTGTTGTGGGAAGTTAAAGCGGTTCATGCTGTCTTGCAGTTGCTGGCCTGCAAAACCTTCACGCATCCCACCGACATTGGCAAGCTGTGACATATCGTTGTAATCAGATTGCGCCATCGTCGGAGCGAGTGTTGATGCCTGCATCATGTATTGACGCTCTTTGTTGTATGCGTCTGACCCCATTTGACCCGCCATATTGCCAAGCCCGCGTGTCAGGGTGTCTTCTGCCCTGTTTCGGGACTGAGCGTACAGGCCAGAGCCAAGTCGCCCTGCACCAGCGAATGAACTGTCGATGCCCGGTGCGATTTGGCTGTTGAATTGGTCGATCATTGGCTGTTGAGCGCGTGTGATGTTCTCTTGCAAGTACGGGTTTGAGTTCATCATCTGACCAGATGCTGCTTGCTGCATTGTATTCATGCCAGCCTGTTGCAACGGCGATCCGGCGAGCGCCCGTTGCTGCATCATGTCCATTGCCTGATTGGTCTGTGCGCTTGGGTCAACATAAGTGGCGTTGGGGTAGTATTGCGGTGGGGCGTTGTTGAACGCGTTCTGCGCACCAGAGAAAATGTTCCGTAAGTGCTGCTGCTGCGGTGCCCAAGGGCTATTGTCTGTGGTGGTTACTGCGTTGCCCGTCTGCTGGCTACCTCCAAACAAATCGCTAATAAAACTCATAATTAACTCCTAACCAATAATCGCATATTTAAACGTGCGGTCTGTTTGCGCGTTGTTTGCGTGTGTGACTGTGAAAGTTTGCTTGCCTGTCGATGATACATATATCGTTCCGGCTCCAATCTCAGCCGCTGCGTTGGCTGTCGTTGGCATGAATAATACCACAGAATTGGCACCGCATCTAGCATCAATAGCCGCAGTAGTTGTCGTTGAGGCCGTTAATGTAAACGTGCCACGGTTGTTTGTCTTGCCGTCCATAATCTGACGGATCACTTCGTTCTGTGTTCTCTGGTTCTGCTCTGTCGGTTGCAGCGTTCTATAGCTTGTCATCTGACACCTGCGTTAGCTGTTACGGTCTCGCAGCCTTGAGCAATAGTCCAGTCGCCAGTGCATTTCATCCTAATGCGTGTGTAACGCCCGTTTGCGCGTACTGGGGCGAACCCTACGGCATTGAGGCTAGTGACTGCCCCATAAGACACCGTTGTATCCTGCTGGCGGTTTCTGGTGCCCACTTCGACGGTTGTTGTTCCTTCATCGATCAGCGGCCAAACTTCTGTAATGATTGTTCGCTCGCGAGGGCTTTCTTGGGTTTCCTTAGTGATGAACTCAGCGTCAAGATTCTCGCCCGCCAGTAAGTTGAGAGCATTGGAAACCATTACGCCCAACGCCTTAAACCCTTCGAACTGGATGCGAGCGTCAACTGACATCGTTGCGCCTTCAATATTCGTAGTCAGTGCGTCAAGACTTTCGAGCGTGTAGCCTTCTGAAAGAACACTGAAGATGATGTCATGTTCGATTTCAGCATAGGACCAACGCCCAATCTCGAAATCATAGATGATGATCCGGTCAGGCTGGTCGTTCGCTGCTGTCTTGGACTGGAATGACCAAGCAACAAACTTGTTTTCGTGGTCGATGGCTGCACGTATGCGGCTGGATTTGCTCGCATCAAGTTCTGAGAAGAACCATTGGTCAACTTTCTCGTTGCCGACTGGTGTGACTTGTTGCCCGCCAGAAATTACATAGAAGCCGTCATTGTCTAAGAAGTAAATCCGCTCACCATCTCGTGCCGCTGCATTCGGCGTGTAAAGGCCCTTGTCGGGAGCAACGTCATCAAACTGGAACACCAATGGAGAACCGACATAAGAAATTCGAACGATAGACCGTTCAAAGAACACAACACCATATTCGCCACCGAACACTGCTTGGATTGCGCCGCCGCCGGGTGTGTCTTGAAAGTCAGATTGTGTTGTGGCTGAGACGGTGTAATCGGTATAGTCGCCAAGGGCAGACCATCGCAACCTATTCGGAACTGCACCATCCGTCCCATCAAAAGTATTGCCAAACACAACGAAATCACGAACCGTGTCAACGTAACGCGCCTTGAACGCTGTCGTCAGGTCTGCAAAAGCCGTCGCTGTGTCAACGTCTCTGTATTGCGGATTGTCTACATAGTTTGTTGCAATCTCAATCTCGCCGTAGTTTGTGAAGTCCCAAAGCACTGCTGTAGCTGTGTAGCCGCCAGCTTTGGACTTGTCATCAAATGCAGTGCCGTTTGAAACATACAATTTAGTGTCGTTGCCGACATATATTTGTGAATCGCCCGCAGTGTCAGTAGTCGCATGACCACCAAGCGCCTGACCATCGATGGCTGCGGAAACGATAGCTGGCCCAGCGAGAGGACGAAACCCGCGAGGCGCAGGGAGACAGTTTAATGCCTGAATGCATCCGGGATTGCCTAGCTCTGGCTGGTCAGGCATCCACTCGTTGAGTTCGATTATAGCCATTATCTGACAGTCACATCGACACGGGACACAAGAGGCCCAGCGCCAAACGCGGACCGCTCTTGATCACCTTCAAGTCGGTTGATCGCCCGGTCGTAGAATGTAGCCCATGTCTGAATGTATTGTGTGTCTTTGAGGTATGGCGCTGCTTGCATAAGCGTTCCATAAAGATATACGTCTATCGCATATGTCAGCAGCCAGTTCGTTGGCGCGTCATCTGATAGAGGAGGGACTTGGGCATAGTATGTGATTTTAATGCCGTATGCTGCGTCTGGTAACTGACCAACATGGAGATTGTCACCGATAAGCGCATATTCAGAAGGGATGCCAGATGTGCCGAGCGACCAATTTAGCGCGAGAGTGTTTGGCGTGACTGGGGTTAGCACGCTTTTCGGAGATGATTGCACAACGGCTGAACGTAGCTCAAGGTAGTCGCTTGGCAGCGCTACGGATTCAACGCCACCAGTTAAAGTGATTGTGGTCTGTGTCTCTTGCTTGCGGTGCTTGATGTCGCCGGTAAATTGAGCTTCTGCCAATGCAATGAACTCAGGCGTCCGTTCTATAATGTCAGTGTCACCAGTACGAACAAGCCAATTATAAACAGCGGTTTGAAGTTCTGAATAATTACTAATTGCCATATCGACCACTTTCAAATTCGCTAGTTAATAACTTGCTTTCAGATTGTACACTAATTTTAAGTCCTTTGCCACGACCAAAGCCTATAAGGTATTCAAGGTTAGGCCGCTGCATTGTGTATTTGTCGTCACCAGAGATGCCGTAAAGTTCTATTTCTTTGTATCCGTCAAGTATGGCCTTGGCTAACATATACGCGATGGAACTTTCGAGATAGCATCCAAACATCTCAGTTACTTCGTCCAATGGGTATATATCAGAATTAGCTATCGGCTTTTCGCCAATAAAATAAACCAATGGCAAGCATTCAAGCCGATCCTGATAATTGCTATCCTCGTTAAGAATAGTTCGCCAATCTTTGTGCATTTCAAAGTATACGTCATGTGTCAACGCACTGCCCCAAGGGATGGACCAAGTCTCAATGCTGTCAGGTGCGCTTATTGCACCCGGACCCAAGCCGACTATCCCGACACGGCTCATTCTTACACCCTATCATTCGAAGTGCGGAATGCTTTAAAGTTTGAATCGTTGAGGAATTTCTTCATCTGCGTTTTGCGGTCTAAGCCCATGCTATCCCAAAGCGCATACATTTCATAGAGAACGTGCATTGGAACAGAAGCAACGTGGCGCATATCTTTGCCGCGCCCAAGGTCGTTGTTCCGCATCTCTTTTGTGTACTCAAGGTGATTGGTTAAGTCTGCGCTGTTTACAACATGGGTCTTGCCCTCATCGTCAAAGTGCAATGATGTGTCAATGCCGCCTGAGTTTACTAGATGTACTTTCTGCATTATACGTCTACCCGGTTGCCATCCGCGTTTATCGCGGCGGTAACATCGTCTTTGGTTTCTTTCGCAGCGCCGTAGCTTATGAGTGAATCGGCTTCCTTAACGGGTAGCGCAACGATGTCTTCACGGTAAAACTTGCACTGAGCCGCCCAGACGTTGTTCACAACAATGCGAACGCTTTTGATCGTTAGCTGCGGCTTGGAGTGATTAGTCTTTGGCATGTTATTTCCTTAAAAGAATGGGGGGCCGAAGCCCCCCACACTATTAGTTGCTTGTTAGCTTAATGACGATTGTGTAAGCAGCAGACACAGTGCCAGTAGATGCACCATCTGTAATAATTTCGATGGCTTGCCCTTTCTGGACAAAATTTGCGGCTGTAGGGATAGCCGAATCAACGTCACCAGCAGCAGACGAAGCTGTTGCAATGGTGAGTGCCGCGCCTGTTACAGCAACGCCGCCCAGTTCCATCGTGATAGCTGCATTAGCAGCGCCGATTGCACCGTCGATAACTGAGGCAAAGTAAACAATCTTTCCGTCAGTCGGGGAGACAACCCATACGCTACCAGCCGTAGAAACGTCAGTTTCCACAACCGTCAACACGGTATTGTCTAGAGTTAAAAAATCGCTCATGGTTTTATCCTATCAGAAGGGATGGGGAGCCGAAGCCCCCCACCATGTTAAGACGTTGTTAAGTCAGCAATGATGCCATGTGCTTTTTCGTTGCACACTTCCAGCGTCCATTCGCAGAGCAACTGCTTCTGAGTGCTGTCACCAGTTTTTGCAAGATCAACAGTGACCATATTACGCAGCGTGGAATACGCTATGTAATCATTCTCAAGCAAGTAGCCTGTGCGACCGCGACAGTTACGAGATGGGACGATTTGAATCTCACCGAAATCGGAAACGTAAACGTCTGCCGAAGCGATGATCTTACGGTCATCAACATCTTTGTACTTCGTAGCAACACCAGTGAAGCCAGAAGCCACACGCTTGTTAAACGGTCCAACATAGAGCGTGTCAGGTGCGCCGCCTTCGTCCCAGCATGACTGGTGAACGTCGAGCAGCATTGTCTCAGTGAAAGTACGCTGAGTGCCGTCTGTACGAGCATCAACTGAGTTGCCCGTTGGATCAGAACCACCACTGCCAGCGGATGTGCTGGTAAGGATGTACGTTTCCATGCCGCCTACTTGACGAGCAACGGTATCAGTGCCGACTGCTTTTTTTGTGTTTGAGAACATCATCAATTCGATGTCTGTCTTCAATTCACGCCCACGCTTGACGAGTTGGTAAGCCATCTCTTTGTCACGGCCTGCCTTGTTTACGGCGTCTTGAGTACCGGAAACACGAACAACCTTGTCTGAGATTGCTGTGTAGTTGTCCAAGCGGACTGTTGCAGTTGTGGCGTCAGTTGAGGCGTCTGAGCCTTCAATCTGTACGTTGTTTGCAGCAGCAGCAAGTGTGTCTACTTGCCATTCATGCTTGATTGCTGTGGCAGATGTCTTTTTCATGGATGACATTAGTGGGGTTTCCCACGGTGCCACGTTGAAGATTACGTCTGCAAGGTCTTCACGATTGCCAACGGCATCGTATGTTTGGAATGTATTAGTTGGAGCAGCCATATTAAGGGTTCCTTTTTAGGCTATGATAAAAGCGCACTAACCGCGTCATTCACAGAACCTGTTCGCTTCGCACGCTGCGTTGCGTCGGTACGTTGCTTTGAAACCTTCTGAGACTTTGACTTCTGTAGCCCCGGCTTCAAGACCTTGCCCTTTGGCTTTACACGCTTGTCCGCTGCGGGTTTCCCCTTCCCGGTCATCTCATCATATTTACGGGCTTTGTCTGCCATGATGACTGCTCGGGCATCGTACATTCGCGCCAATTCATCCTTTGAATAACCCAAACCTTCCATATATGTCTCGACTTGGTGCATATACTTTGGGTCTGCTTTGACTTCTGGAATCCGCTCAAGAACAATCTGCTTTTGTGTTTCCGCGTATTGCGAAAATTTAGCTTGGTTCTGTTGCTGTTTTAATTGTCCGAGGCGTTGCTGCTCTGCATTGACCGCTTGCATTTCTGCTTGTCTGGCATCGTGCATTGCTTTGCGCCGCGTGTATTCAAGGGGATCATTTTCGGCAAGTTCTACCCAGTTTGGCTCGTCAACAGTTTGTTGATTTGCAAATTGGGATAGCATTTTCTGTAAGTGTTCACGTTCAGCATTAATGGATGCAAGGTGCTGCTGATATTCTTGGGAATGCTTTTCGGCTTCCTTTCGGTTTTCAGACAGTTCTTGCATTTTCTTAGTGTAATCAGATTGGCGTAAGTAGCCCTTCTCGATTTCGTCAAGAGGAACTTCTTTGTCGCCTAGTAGGACATACGTGACATCTTCGTCATCGGCTTGGCCTTCTTCTTCATACTCGCCTTCGTCTTCGGCTTGCGCTTCGGACTCTGGCTCGACTTCTTGCTGGATTTCATCATTATTGATGTCCTGTTCTAGTGGTTCAGCAAAATCCTCTGGTTCAGCGTCAGGTGTTTCCGTTGGGAAGTTCGACATAGTGCCAAGGAGGTAATCCACCGCTTGCGTGGTGGTTGTCATCGGTCCAGTCTCCGCCAAGGAGTTGTTGGCCTTATTTTGGTCGCTCATAATTCAGTCCAGTCCTATAAAGGTTGTTGGCTGTTAAAAGAATGAACGGCGTTTGCCGCTCATCATCGTGAGTTCGTGGCTAGACAGTTCGCCGTTGCTGATAGCAATAGCGAGTTGTTGTTTTACCAATCGAACAACCTTGATTGCTTCCGAAAAGCGGAAACGTCCCAAGTCATCTTTCTCTGTTGCAGTGAGCATGGCGTCCAAATACTGGCGCTCAACTTCATCAAATGCATCTGAGAGAATATCGTTAGACATGAGCGCTCTTGCTTCGTTTGCGCGTCGAATGTCATTCTTTTGTGCTATTTCGTTCATAATAAACCTTTATCGATTACCCGGATGAAAACCCCAACCATATGAGGATGGTTGCATTGAAGGCGTTGGATTCCATGCCCACTCTTGAACAGGCTGCGTTAATGCAGAGCCGGGGACGTAATTAAATTCAGGAACAGGGATTCCGCTGGCGGGGGATGTCTTTGCCATCATTGCGCCAACATCAAGCTGCGAAAGGTCAATGTTTCCGCCTTGAGATAGTGGGTTTGCGCCCATAAAACTGCTTGCTACGGATTCAGCGCCGCCATAATTATCGCTGTTAACCCCAGCGCCGGAGTTCATGGTGTTATATATTTTGTCCATAGCATAATCCCGCTGGTCCATGAACGGGTTGATTGCAGCGCCCAATGTATCGCCCCAACTCAAGCCATCAATCCCAAGCTGAGAAAGCTGGTCGTTTAAGTTTGCCCGGTCAGTCAACCCAAACCCAGCCTCCGCTAGAGTGCCAATCGGACTAAATAGGCCAGCTAGTCCAGCAAGTTTCCCACCCGTCTGAGACAGCGATGTGCCAAAAAAGTCATTCGCATTTGACGCATCTGTACCTATTAAATTCCCAGTTGCCTCGCCAAAGAACGACGACACATCACCGCCAATACCGGAAAGATAATCACCAAAGTCCGTGCCAGCCTGATCCCAGCTATAATTGCCAGCAATTAACTGATCTAAAGCAGATGTTCCGCTCCCGTCGCCATCCATAGGGTTATCCATGAAGTTCATGAAACTATCTTCCCAAGGGGTCCCGGGAATGTCGCGCTGGATATTCGGCGTTGCGAAGTCTGCCATTTGGTTGCCAAGGTTAATTTGTGCTTGCCCGCCAATGATGGATGGCATATCGCCGGGGTCCATCTCGGGTATGGCAGGAGGTGCATCTCCAGCGAATTGACCGAGCATTGAATAGTCAACGGGCGGTAAATTGTATTGGTCGTTGTCATCCCAATAGCCAGTTTGGATTCCGTTTCGTGTAGGGAAGCCACCGCTCGTCTGTAGTGAAAAGTCTGTGCTTGGGTTGAATTGCTGGGCAGCGGCTTGTTGCTGGGCTGATACTTGCTGTTGGGCAGGAATCGCTGCCTGCTGCGCTGGTGCCTGCTGCGCCAATGCCTGTTGGGCTGGTGCCTGTTGTTGCGTCGGTGCGATTGCCTGCTGGGCCGCAGCCTGCTGTGGAGGCTGTGACTGATACGCTTGCAACTGCCCAAGGTAATCTTGGTAAGCGGCTTGGTCTTCTTGTGAAAATATTGAGTTTGGGTCTTCGGCGTACATATACGCGCCAGACCCCGGACGCGGGCCTGTTGGCGCATCCAGCAATCCTTGCTGGCTTATGTAATAGTCAAAGTCCCACGGGTTATCAAACGGGTTAAATTCAGCTTCGCCCCATGTGTCGTTCTGGTTATACAGCGGTGTAAATTGAGGCAACGTTGGCCGCTGCATCATATTTTGATACGACTGCGCCTCACGGGGAGTGCCGCCACCCTGCTGGAATACTTGATATGCTTCGTTGATAATGTCTTGAGCGCCAGCGCCTTGCGTATTGTATGAGCTTTGTAGCTGGTTCAGCACCGCGTCAGGCGAAGCATTCTGATCCATGAATGAGAACCAGTCCTGCTGTGGCACCCATGAAAGAAAGTCTTGGTTCTCGTTCCATGCGCGATTGTCTACAGGTTCAGGCGCGTATTGGTTGGTCGATAGGTCTTGCCCCATAATGCTCTGCATCCATGCAGATGCTTGCGGGTCATTGGCTAGGCTGTTCTGGTCTGCGCCTGCAACACCCGCTGAGTTTGGAATCCCAGCGGCCATGCGGTCATCGTCAATGCCTTGGAAATACGACGCATTTGCTTGGTTGCGCTGTTGTGCATAGTCGTTGATCCATGACTGATTGCCTGCGTTGGCAGCAAGCTGGTCCTGATACCCTTGCGTCCTCTGTCCACCAGACCCGTAAAGTTCACGCAAGTTTTGGAGTGCGTTCTTTGCGCCCCTGTCTTGCATGGTCTGTGAGAACCACCCCGTTATTTGTTCAGGCGATTCTGTGACATCACCGGCTAAAAACCCAGTGCCTTCTATAGCGTTCCAAAGGTCAGTGTCATAAGCCAAATAAAAAGTTCCATCTAAGGGCTATGTCGCTTCACAGCGAGGATTTGATAGTACCATATCAAATTGTAGATAGCAATAATCAGGTCAAAATTAACAACGCAAGCATTTCTTCTTCTTCATCTTGCTCGTTCAAGCGCTACAATAGCCCGCCCAAGCCCTTCAAAATTAAATACAATAAACTCATTTTCTTTCTCCTCAACCGTTGTCAGGTTTATTAATCTACTTTTTTAGTTCTTTATGATTGTTGCCTCGCGTTGTGCTTGGCG
>TARA_R110000823_G_scaffold314455_1_pt1 | contig 12559 bp, 13 predicted proteins | sample TARA_R110000823 | Tara Oceans TARA_R110000823 (sample SAMEA4397722) | marine metagenome | biome: Polar Biome; feature: [DCM] deep chlorophyll maximum layer (ENVO:01000326); material: water (ENVO:00002006), including particulate matter (ENVO:01000060) such as... | depth 20 m | reverse complement strand
TTTAATATTTCTATATAGTCAATCACAAAAAGGGGTTTGAGAAAGAGAATCATGATTAATCAAAATAAAGAATTATTGGATTCTCGGGGGTTGAATGACGGATAATTAATTTATAATCATATTTAATAATTTTTTGAAGTTTCTTTTCTTCTAATTCTAACTGAACCTGCGGACTTATCAAAGGTTTAAACACGATATTTGCGAAATTAATATCAAGATTCAATAAACGACAGCAACGGCGAACGGAAGGGATATCTCCGAATTGCTTGATATAATCCATATCATCCTGAATTTCTTGATAAGAATTATATTTTGAATTTTCTAAACAATAGTTTGATTTAGTATATTGAATAATATATTTCGCAATATTCATGACATTATTTTTCTCTTTTGTTGTAAGAATCTTTTTCGGATTATGTTCCGATAAATATGTCTTTAGTAAAGTTTTATTTTCAATATTATAATAATTATCTTTAATTTTGAAATTCTCATTTAATAAATCATTTAATTTATCTTGAATATCTTTCTTATTATCTTGATGAGAGAATACGATCGGAAGTTCAAGAAGATTAATTAATTCAATTAAATCTGTTTTTGAGTGGGACTTGTGAATTAACATTTATATAATATCTTAATATATTTTATTTTTTAATAATAAACGCACTATTTTAAATTTCTTTTGATATAATATAAAATGGTTTTAACTACTCCCGAAATTCGTAAATTGATTCGTGCTCATAATGTCTTAATGTCTATAAAAATCCCGGTCGGTTCTAAACGGGACGATATCATCAAGTTAGTGGAAACTAACGGATATGAGATAGATCATGAGAATAAAGCACTTATTCCAAAAGTTAAAATGAAACGGAGACCAAAGATAGATATGAAGAAGGCGGATTCGGTGCTTCCGAAACCAAAAACAAAAGAAGAGAAAGCGACAGCAAAGGCGAAGCGTGATAAAGATAAATCCGTGAAAGAAAAGGATCTTAAACAAGAAGGATTCAAATCCGGAGCAGCACTTCAAAGGGCAGTAAGCAAACGACAGGCGAGAAAGAAGAAAAAACCTGATGAACCAGTTGAACCCGACAAACCTTTAGCGATTGCTGATAAACCCAAAAAACGCTTCGCGGTTCAGATGGCACAAAGAACAAGATTGAATAAAGATTTTAAAGAGAAATATTCAAAAGGATCTATTTCGGAAGTTCTTGAATTCGGGACTATGGCATACGCCCGCAACGTGTCTCCGTCTCAAGTTAAAGAGCGTTGTAAAAAATTAAAATTAAAGAATCATCCTGATAAAGGTGGAGATGAAGAATTATTCAAAGCAATTCAGGAAGCGTGCGATATATATATTGAAACCTTTAGAACTATCAAATAATCTATTATTATTATGATAATATCATGTAATATACTCGTTAATCTATCATTATTAGTATTTAAAGATAGATTATTACCCCATTTAGATCTATTTTCATCACTAATTTTAAAATTAATTATAGATCTATCTCTTTAAGTAGTATAATAATAGATTAATTGAGTAATATTGCCTTATTTACATGATATAATCATAATAATCATAGATTAAACTGGTTTAAAGGTTGCTTACTATTATATATATATAAGTAAATAAACTAAAATGAATTTCAATAATCTCCCTTCAGAAATTCAAGAAATTATTTTCATGAAGAATCGCGAATGGACACAAAATGAAATTAAAAAAAATAAAATTAACTTCAGAAAAACTATTGACCAACTTCGGGAATATTCTGAAAAGATTTATTATTCTTTTGATGATGATTGGTCTCCGCTTGACCCTGAACCCGAACGGATTGAAGATCCTTCTGAACTTCTATATATGATTAAGCGTTGGAAAGTTGGATTATCTCCGCTCTTTTCTGATTCGTCAGATTCAGATGACGAATGATTCATAATCCTTATTCATGAATTCTAATTTAATATCTACTCCGATAAATTCTCTTTTTAATTCTTTTACTCGTTCTCCAACTATTTCATTATGAGTTGTAAGATCTAACACTAAATCATTTTCATTTGAATATGTTTTTATAAAGAAGTCAATCAGGTGGTCGCTTCGAGTTATTCCTTTTCCTTTTCCTTTCCGAGTATCATACTTTAAAAGAGTATTCGGATATCTCCCCGTATGACCACCTTCAATCGTCTCTTCTCCCCACCCTTCAACTTTACAATCGCCGAAATAACTTTCTTTTCCGCCATACATTACATTCCTTTTTTTATGGAATTCAGTACCAATCATCTGCGGATTATATGTAGATGGTTTTTTATAATAAACAAACACTTCTTCGCATTTTCTTAAGGGTTGTTTCTTCGCTAAAAAGAAATTAGTTGCTAAATTTTTCTCCCAGATATAATGATACTTTGGAGTTTGATATTTTAATAGTTCATAAGTGAAAGGCATAGACGCATGAAGAATTATCGTTCCTTTCGGTTTTAAAACTCGCCACAATTCAGGAAATAAATTCTCCCAATCTAAAGGTTTATCCCACTCGGCACTCGTAATTCCGAAGGGCGGTGAAGTATATATTAAATCAATTGAATCTTTGTCTATCGTTTTGATGACTTCATGAATATCGCCTTCAATAAATTTCATTTAATATTATATCTTATATTTTAATCTTAAGATTCAAACGCTTAAACTTTCAAACCCCTTTTTGTGATTAACTATATAGAAATATTATTCGCAATTCGGGGTTTTTTGCTTATTTTAGAATCATATTAATTATCTATGTTATCTTAAATTGATGGAAATTCCTGATAAAATGCCGTATTCTTTAGAACAGATTTTATCAGTCAAAGAAGTAGATATAGAAAAAATAAAAAGAGATTATCAATTATTAATTGAATGGAATGCCGAAGTGAATCAGATTAAAAAATGCGGAAATAAAATCATTAATAAATATCAATTCAGAGAATTATTAAAATGTAAGAGAGACACTAAAAATTACATGACTATTTATGATATGTTTAATAATAAACTTGAAGATGATCTATGGCAACAAGTCATCAAACGAAAAAGTTATAACCGAACTAAATATCCGAAAATAAGAGAAGTCTGGGAAACGCAACAAATTAACAAGGGAGCAATTAGTTTTTTTAGTTCTGCTAACGCTAAATATATTTATAAGAAATATAACGCGAAATCAGTATTAGACCCAACAGCAGGATGGGGCGGAAGATTACTCGGGGCAACTTCTCTCAATATTAAATATACCGGATTTGATACTAATACAAATTTAAGAGAAGGATATGATAAAATGATACATGATTTAGATTTGAAAAATGTTGAAATGATTTATCAAGATAGTTTAAGTTATGATTTCTCTAATTTGGAATATGATTTAGTTTTGACTTCTCCGCCTTATGTAAATCTTGAATTATATGAAAATATGAAACCTTTTGAATCTATAGATAATTTTTATCAAGAATTCTTAATTCCTTTAATGAATAAATGTTTTCAATATCTTCAGGTTGGTGGGAAAATGTGTTTTAATATTTCCCCCGATATGTACGAAGAATTAATTGAACAAGGATTCCGAGAATGTCATGATAAAGAAAATCTAAAACAAAGTCTAAAATCCAAAAAACAAAGATATGATTATATTTATATCTGGAATAAAGAAATTAATGCGTTTAATTCCCAGGAATAAAATATCTTAAGATAATATAAACATGACTCAATTCGATATTGATTACAAAAAAGGAAAAGAATCCGAAATATTAAGTCTTCCAGATCTACAAAGATTATTTAAGAAAGATCTTATTTTAGACCCGGAAACATTCGCTCATTTTGATTATCATAAAGATAATATTAAAGTTGAATTAAAAACGAGAGATGATATTCAAGTTATAGAAGATGAATATCATTATACAACAAGAGCAGGGAGAAAAATGATTTTAGATTCATTATATTTTGATGCTCCCAAAATGAGATTCGCATATCAATATAATAAACATAGAAGATTAAATAATGAATCTGAATCAGAATTCTTTATTGTTTGGAAATGTAATCATGAATATTTTTACTGGAAAATAAACTGGGATAAATTAGAATATTATTCTGAAGAACATAACAGAGATTACGGGCACGGATATAAACAAGTAAGAGACATTATTAATGTTAGAACTGAATTTATCAAGCGTCTTTAATATAGACCTTATCCATTACACCAACGGAATGACCCATCTTATTCGCAAGGTCTTCCTGTTTTTCTTTTAATTTTGCGAATTCTGTTCCTTCTCCGAAGTGATGACTGGCGACGATTTTTCTCATGAGCGTTGTTGAGATATTCTTGTTCAAATATTTTTTAGTTGTTTTTAAGAGCAACTGACTGATCGCATTCCGAGATAATTCTTTACCAGTTGAAGATACAAAAAGCGGATCTCCGTATTTTTTACCTGTTTTTCTAATATACATATTCAGAATCTTTTCAAGATCTTTCGGAATATCTATTTTCTTTTCCCCGTATTTTTTACTTGTTTTATATTCATTATAAATACCAGTCATAGAATTCTTATTTTTTACAAGATAATTTTTATTCTTTTTATCTTCTTCAGTTAATTTATTATATTGACTTTTTGAAATTAACATTTGCCCGCTCATATCGTTGCGAGTGGGGATCTGAATTAAAAAACTGAATATTGTATAAACCATCAGCAACTCTTTTTCTTTTCCGGTTAAATTTTCTTTCTTTTTTAATCCTTGTTCTTTTATTTGATTTTCCATCTTCTTAATCATCCCTTCAATTTCAGAAAACTCTGCGAAATTCTCTTTCTGTTTATCAGATATTTTGCCGTTAGATTGGTCTTCTTCATATTTATTATTTAGACCATCTCTAATTTTTTGATATTTTTCAATTAATTCATTATATTTCTCATCATGATTTAATGCTAATAGTAAAATTATAATAGCATTATAAGAATTTCTCTGACTCGTATAATGTTTATCTTCCAATTTTTCCGCTACATTTTCGGGAGTTGATAAGAAATCATAATTATCCGAATCAAATAATTTCTTTAATTTATTCAGATGAGTCTCATATTGCTTCACGCTATTTTCTTTAAGATTCGGACGAGACTTCTTAATATCAGCATTTAGATTTTCTGATTGTATTTTCATTATGTTATAATAATATTTAGATTATTAATTTTAAATATAAATAATTAAAAAAGATAGTTATTTTTCTCTCATATATTTTAGTAATTCGTTATTTGAGTTCATGTATTTTTGCGTCCAGTATTTCAATTCAGTATGTTTCTTATATTCTTCCAAATATAACTTTTTATAATCTGGAGTCCAAAAACATTCTTTAAACCAATCGGCGATCCACGATTTCAGAAAATAACTCATTTATATATAGTTTAGATTTTATTTTTGAAACCCCTTTTTGTGATTTAATTATTAATAAACTTATTCGCAATTTGGGGTTTATCAGAGATATGCTTCGCTTTTGAATTTACGCATTAAAGATCTCAAAGTGTCCATCAGATAGACGAGCAACCCGAAGATATTCACAATAATTTCTCATGACCGAAACATAAGCAGGATAATCTCCCGATAAATGTACTTCAAGACCCCGCTGACCGACTCGCCCGCCCGTCAGTTTGGTGGAGAGATACTGGAATCGCCCATCAAGTCCGCCCGTTTGAGTATTACCTGTCCGCTGGAAAATTTCATCCGTAATTAAATTACCTTGTGCCGAGAACTCACTACGGGAAAGGAAAGGAACGCCTTCTGCCTGTGTAGTCATAGTAAAGAGACGAGCAGGATTATCGATATCAGAAGTATATTCAAATCGGTCATTATACCGAATATTATATTTAACAACTCCGACTCCGGTTCCCGCATCATTATCGGGACTTGATGCCGTAGCATTCGCCTGCGATAAAATAGTTGATTCAGTTTGACTATCATCAGCAAGGCAAGAAATAACTCGGGGAACAACGCGGTTCGCCATTCCGAGATTGCGAACAAGACCGGAACGAACGCTTGCTTCAGAAATAGTTGATTCAACCAAACGATAATCAACAAAACTGAAACTCATGTTTTTATTTTTATTCGCATATTGTTCCATCTCGTCGCCCGATCCGTAGAAGATGTAATCAGCACAGAATTTCAAGTCGGGGCGAGATATTGACGCCGGAACAAGAAGAGTGTCTCCATCGCCAAGTTGAAGACGAGAACCAACTGTCGGATAAAAAGTTAATTCAATATTAATCGGTTCAGTTATCATGTAAAGGGGGAGTTGATGAGTTTTAAGGAAGGGAAATAAATCCGATAAATCAATAGAAAATGTTGGACATTCGGGAAGAGCAAGATTATCCATCTCCGCCCAAGCGGGAACATTACCAACTTCCGCCCCCGCCGGTGCTGTTGAAGTATATTCATATCCGTTATCAAGTCCGTATTTCGTAGCAGATACAACAGATCCAGGAGTATATCTGAATCCATTATTCATGAATCGCCCAGTCGTATATTGTTCGCGTTCTTTATTGTTTTCATTTTTAATCAGAGAAGATTTAACAGCATGAAGTCCATCCCAAGAATCTAATTCATTAAGAACTTTATTTCCAACCTTAAGAACTGCCTTTTTAACAACCTGGGCAACGCCAGTCGCAGGATTAAAAAAAGCACTATTAACGCCGACGCCAGGTTGAACGCTAATAAAAATTTTAGAATGACTATGAAGGAAACCCTTATTTTGAAGAGTGAATCTGGCGAATCCGTCGCTCGTCGCACTACCTTGATTAAAAATAACCGGTTCTAATAGATCGGTCTCTAAATTCATTTCATAATTTACTGGGACTTTTGAAAGTTGGACGAAATCCGGAATATCATTACTATCGCTCATATTTTATATTAATACTAATATAAAATTATCATGAAATAAAAAATTAAAAATGTATTAAGTGAATAAAATAAAATTACTGAACCAACTGAATGCCGGTCGGAGAATAAACAAGAGTCGCCTTCGCCTTGAAGAAAAGATAAACGCCGATCGGATTATCAGTAGATAAATCACTATCAATAGAAATTCCAAACTGCTCCGTTGAGAAATCTTCACCAGCACCGCCGAGTCCATATTTTACGCCAAGACCCATGACCGAACCGCCTTCAGGAATATTCGCATAAGAATCCGCGTTCAATAATGTTCCCATCAGATAACCGCGATTCATATTTTGCGTTGATAGAGTTGAACGATTCTGATTATATACCGGAGCGATAGCATCATAAAGACCTTTTACAATCTGCGGATCAGGAACATTCGTATCGGGTGCTCCGACGATATTTGCTACATAATCGAATTCTGCCGGATATTTTGTTCCCCCCTTTAAGAATTGAACGCGATTAATCGGGGCGAGAGTACCCGTCTGATTCGGAGCAACGCCAGTTTTAGCATTAGAAGGATAAGTCGTTGCCATAGAATCTGCCGTCAGAGTGTTAATATTAGATACAGGCATAAAATTACAGAATACCGACAGAAGATTTTTAAGGGCAAGAGAATATTGTACTTGAGCATTAGTGGAATTAATTGAAGTATAGAGAGATGTAATTGTATTAAATTCATAAGTCCCCGAACCTTCTCCGCTGGTCAGTTGTCCGGCAGGAATATCCATGATCTCGCAACATAATTTAAGATCGGACAGACGATAATGTGCTTCTGCCTTCGCAGGCGGAACTACTCCATCTTCAAAATATAAAACATTAGAGTCCGGAGCAAGCATAATTTCAATCTGAATTCCCCCGAATGCGTCAGGACGAAGATTAATCATATTTCCGGATTGGAGCATACCGCAGGGGAGATGAGCAGAAAATGATTTTCTCTCCCAAAGCGAAGCAGCAGGAGTCTCTATAACGCCCTGCCTGAAAGCATCAGAATTCGGCATAATTAAACACGATTCGCCAAGATGACCAATCTGATCTTGAAGAGACGAAGTAGTTGCCATATATGTATTTAACCATTTTGAATAATGTCTAATTTGTTCGCAGATCATTTTCGTGCGATGAGATCTAATAGTAAGTTGATCTACAACATTAAAAATTCCAAGACGAGAATTCATGTTGAGATTATCTCCCGCGACCGCTTTCGTGGGTGGAGTGTTATTATCCGAATATACATTTAAATCCCCGACGATTCTAATAGTTGAAGGGTCAAGAAGACCTTCCTGTGCCGAAATTGTAAAACTTAATACCGGAAAACCATTCTTAAAGGATATCACGCCGTCTGCTGGAATATTATCCGGTCTGATTTCAATATATCTTGAAGTTGCTGAAAGATCACTCATTTTATAATAATCAATATATTATAAATTGAATTAAAAAATTAATAAAAAAAGATTTATATTTACATGATACATCTGGAAAATATACCTTATTTTTGAAACCCCTTTTTGTGATTAACTATATAGAAATATTATTCTCAATTATGGGTTTTGAATTTATAGAATTACTTCAACAGAATTCTGTCCGATTCTCAAACGGCGAATACTGAAGACGAATGAGTTGAAAAGTTTATTCTTGCTCGGTTCAGTTGTTCCCGTATATTTAAGAATTACAGCGAGATCTTTTCCGCGTAGATCAAGAACCGAATTATTAACTCCGAAACCGCGACCGAAAACAAAGTTTTCATTAAACGCTCGGAACGAACGGGGGACGATTCCTGCGTTATCTAAACATTTCTCAATTTCGTACAAATGAAACGCGTCTATACTCGCCCGTGTAGAAATCTTCGCAACCGATACAGGACGCGACGGAACAAGACGAGAATTAATTTGATACTGAACGGATTGAAGTTCGTCGCATATTCCGCTCATGCCGGATCTACTTGATAGAAGGCAAATATCATCTGGATCTACAAGACCACCGCCCGCCGTTGCCCCGAGAACATTATAAGTGCCGGTTGAAGAAATTAATTGAGCAGAATTATAAACAGAACTATCCTGCGGAATAACTAACAGACTTTTCGCCCGAGAATTCTGGGCAAATATCTGAAAAGTTGTCTGCCGATCAGTATTAAGAATAGAATGTTTATAATTGGTTAAAGTATGAATATCAAATTCAACCGCTTTTCCTTCCCTTACCTTCTGAAGCATTCCCTTTTCATAATCCGGGTCTAAATGAACCTGCGAAATTTGAAGAGAAACATTGCTCATGAGATAAGTTGCGTCGTAAAGTGCTTTATCTTCAACCGCCGTTGAAAAGAGAGAATCTAATTCAGAAGTAATCGTCCCCGTGACTGTTCGGGCGGTTTCAACAATTATCTGAATCAGTCCGCTAATGTGAGCGTTGATTTCTTTAATCTGTAAAGTTCCGCCGAATGTTCCTGGGACTGTTGCGTTATTAGTAGAAGCACAGAAATCAATAGTCTCACCAACTACAAACGGAAAGCGAGAAACTAAATCTCCGCCGGCATCCGTATTTACCAAATTATTCTCTTTTGAAATAAAGAATGTATCAACAAAACCGGCACCAGCAGTCCAATTGTTCGGTGCGGCAACATTTCCGTTGAGAGAATGAAAAACCGGATTGAGCGGAGTCCGACGAGTTCTTAATACAGAATCTAATTGTTTAATAACGCGTTCAGGTTCATTTAGATCAATTTCAATATATAATCCGTTAGTAAGCATGATCGGAAAGATAGAATCATTATTCGCGAAAATACCAGTATGAAGCGGGATACAACATTTCGCAGTCAGGAAATCAGCGTCCGTAAATGTATTAGAAGGAGCAGTGACATTCTGATTTCCCGATGTTTTTCTGAAGTAAGGATTCGTTTCAGTATCGGCAACATAACTCTGCGAAGAACCCCGAGTACCGCGATTCGCGATAGTGTATGAAGTTCCGCCTTCGCGAAGGGAACGCATATTTCTCATAGAATCATCCGAATCATAATCATATTTAACCGCTACATAAGACGAATAATCATTTATTTCTTCAAGTAAATTTCCGCGTGTTCCATCATATATGCGAATATTTTTGATTAAACAGGAACCACCCATCTGATCCAGTTGAAGACGCGTCGGAACTGTGCCGGCAGCAGAAGGAAGAGAAAGTTTAACTTCAAAATCAAGATAAGAATCCCGACCGCTCATGAATTTTGTTGAAGGATCAACATTAATCTGAACGACTTGCCCCCCCGTATAACTTAACCCATTTTCAGAAGGAATTGAAATAATCGTTTCACCGATTCTCATCGTATCATCTGCTTTCCAATATGAACTCATTTATAATGTTATTAATATATAAATTATAATTAAAAAAAAATTAAAAAAGTTCATGATAGTTTAATAGTTTAATAAGTCCTTCCCGTAGTTTGAATTTCTTCCGGTGCTTGAGCGACTTGAGTTTCTGTTCCTTGAGTTTGAAGAGTTTTATCTGCTGTCGTTTGTTTTCCTTTATCAATTAATTCACCAACTTCACCAATTCCCGCTCCCGCTAAATCAAGAATACCACCGAACAGAGCAAGCGGAGCACCAATACCAGGAATTAATCCGCCAATATCAGCAATCGCCCCACCAATTTGTAAGGCATTCGAAGTCTCACTTGCCCAATTATCTCCCGCAAGATGAAATCCATGACCACCTTGAAAATCTTTATATAAATCATATCCGCCGATTGCTGAAGACCCAATAATTCCGACTCCTTTCCCGAGTGTTGCTAATGCGTCGTCTCCAACAACACCGCTCAATAATCCCTTCGCTTCCCCGCCTGCTGGTGCTGTATCAATTCCTTCAGATTCAAAAACTCCGTCCCCCGTATCTTTTAGACTTGCTTCCGTCGCAGAAGTGGGATTAGATCCTGTAGTAGTACCATCCCGAAAATCTTTATAAGCACTAATTTTATTTGGAATATTACCGGCAGACCATATTCCGCCGGTTGCGTCTTTTGTCTGTTGTAGAGTTGAAGCGGTTGATTGAGTTGCTTCTAACCCTTGAATTTGAGTTGCTAATTGATTATTATGGTCAGATACCTGCTTGTTATAATCAGTAGTGCTTCTCATTCTCGCATTACCTTCTGCGATTGCTCCGGAATTCGTGGATAGTAAGTCGCTCATTTATATTGTTAAAAATATATAAAATATAAAAATAAAACAATTAAAATTAATTATTTCATGATCTCTTTTCAAACTACTTTTTGTGATTAACTATATAATAAACTTATTCGCAATTATGGGTTTATCGGAGATATGCTTCGCTTTTCATTTTGGATAAATTTGAGTTGTGAATTGTATAAATGCGTGCGGTGGATTTTCTGATAATTTCAAATATAAAAATGAATATCTTTCCTTATGTGCTTCTTGATACATTTTTAAAAGATTCGCTTCGCCGTCTCCTGCTCCATCAGAAGAAGGGAACATAGATCCATATTCTTCAATAATTTTCATGAGTTCTTTTTGATTCTGTTGTTTCGTGATAATAATATCTGTTGCGTTATTTCTTATTAAACCGGATACTGCCCGAAATGATTGTGTTGCGATTATGAAAAAGTCAATATAGTGTCTGAATCGCGTGGCGAAAAATGATAAGGCGTTGTTTTTGCTGAAATCTTGAGTTAATATATCATCAGCAACCAGGCAAAAGGTCGGGCGATCTATTGCTTCATACTGCGACTGACTCGTTTTTATATCTTCTATTATTTGATCTGAATATTCAGAAGTCGCATCAAAATATTTATTTAATAGTTTTCCTTTATGACATGAATGAAGAGTAGAACTTACGACCTTTACTATATCAAATTTATCTAAAAACATTTCAGGGGACATTAATAAATTACAGATAAGATTCGATTTGGCACTGCGAACCGACCCAATTATCAAAAGTAAGGAAGGCATAGACGGAAGATGCTCATGAATATCTTCAAAGCGATTATCTTTCTCTGGATCTTTTACTTTATAAACTTTCGGTGCTTTCTTCTTTTTCGGTTTAGATTCCATTATATACTTTAATAATATTTTATTATTATTAAACTATTTCTTAAACTTTCTCAAACCCCTTTTTGTGATTAACTATATAGAAATATTAAACGCAAAAAGGGGTTTTCTCTTCACTTAATAAAATATAATAATTACAAATTTGGGTTTCAATAACAATTATCAAATCTATTGCTTCCGTCTTTGTATCTATAATTAGATCCCCCCGTTGCTTTATTGATTGTATTAATCATATTTAATCTTTCATTTTCAACTAATTCTGCCTTTTTCTTTTCTGCTTTCCTTTCTTTTCTCATCGCTTCATATTTAATTATCGCATCAAGTTGAGCATCTTCTAAATCTTTTTTAGTAATTTGAGAAGTTTGTTTAATCGGTTTAATAATAGTTTCTTCATGATCCGAATCAACTTCTTCTTTTAATTTCTTAACTCTTTTAATCTTTTGTTTTTTCAATAGATCCTGTTCTTCAATATCAACTGCTTTCATTTTCTTCCTTTCTTCAGCATTCGCTTTTCTAACTTTCATCGCTTTATCTCGTGCGGCAAATAATTTTGCCTTATGTTCTTCCGTCATCGGTTTCCGTTTCTTTTTCTCCTT
>TARA_R110000823_G_scaffold201784_2_pt1 | contig 12598 bp, 26 predicted proteins | sample TARA_R110000823 | Tara Oceans TARA_R110000823 (sample SAMEA4397722) | marine metagenome | biome: Polar Biome; feature: [DCM] deep chlorophyll maximum layer (ENVO:01000326); material: water (ENVO:00002006), including particulate matter (ENVO:01000060) such as... | depth 20 m | reverse complement strand
AGGTCAAAACCTCTTGGCAGTCTAGTTGCATCAGCCGCCATCATTGGATGGACTGTGAGTGCCATAGAATCGATTCTAGCACGTAGTTCAGCATCTATAGCCTTTTGCATGTTATAACCTTTCTCTGCAATACCTCTACCCCAAAATCTATTAGGGATAGTATCATATTGAAAAGCCACAAAGCATCTATCTTTCATCATATAAGGACTAGCTACTGCCCTAAGCAATACACCGTCATTAGCAATGGTTACGATAGCCTCTACAAGGTCTTCATCTTCGTACTCGTCATCATCTTCTGAGTCTATATCAAAATCTACTAACTCTTCACCATCTTCTAGCTCAATAGGTAAGTATTTCTTAGGGACTAGACCATGGTACTCTACAATACGTACTTTACCTTCTGTTTCTGAAGATTTGTTTTCACCTTTTGCATGAACATCAATATCATCAGGGTAGCCACCTAGATTACCTTCTTCATAAACACCAGATATCTGTTTAGATTGAACTGAATGTTTAGGTACGTCCATAATATGTGCCATACCAAGAGCTTCTTTAATATTTTTGGCTGCTGTATCAATTACAAACTCTTCAGGTGGTACAGAGATAAGCTGAACCGAGATACGTGTATTAGGTTGACCTACACCTTCTTGAACACTGCTGTAGTCATTAACAGGAGTAGATTTTACACTGTAAGTCTCTTCCTCCTCTACTACAATCTTACCAATACCAGTACCGTAAAGCGCACCGTTGAGGAATACCTCAGACATAGCTGCTGGAACGCCATCATTGTTAAGGTCTTCAAGTAAAAGCTTACGAAAAAGAATCATATCTTCTTTATCTTGGTCTTCCACGTTGTCTGAAACGTCAAACCACTTGCCTTTACCAAATGTAGCTTCCTCAAGCTCAGATACTGCCATTTCTACTGCTTGTTGTAGAGCAGGGCTTATTAGCTTACTACGTTCACTATCTCTTGTCTTGTCACCAGAGTCCCAAATACCTCGCCATAAACGGTAATACTCAGCCCACTTATCTTTAAAGTTAATATCACGGTAGTTTTCCCACTCTTCTACGTGTTCCATAACCCATGAGACTAATGCTGATTCATTATTTTCTTCTGTTGAGGTTTCTTCTTCGTCATTATTATCTACAATTATAGATGCCATATATGTTTAATATCCTGATAGGTCGTCTAAAGGTTCGTATTCATCGTCATAATCACCTGTTGCGTATATTGCACTACTAATCTGGTCAATATAAGCCAGTGAATCGATTAAATCGTCATGTGTCATCTTATTTGGAAAGTCAAGCAGTTGGTCAGTAAGGGGCTTGATATAATCTGCACCCTCCTTAAAGTAGATACGACCATTCTCAAACCTACCTTGTAATGCCCATGTAATACGTTCTGTTTTCTTTTTGCCACCATGAGTTAAGTCTACTACATTAGGGTATGTACCCAACCTTCTCATTTGGTCTTGTAAGTATGGCATAATAGCATTACGAAGAGAACCTTTCTCAATACCTAATGCAGCTGGTTGATACTTTTTAGCTGCTTTTATGATTTGTAATGATGTTTCCCTTACGTCCCACCTACCATGTATAATATCTTGTATGAACCAACCACTAGGGCTAACCTCTACTACCGAGATAGCTGTCTCATCAAGCCTATTAATCGCAGACTTAACCATACCGTTGCCATCACCGAAGCCAGCAGGGTCAACAGTAATATATATCGTACCCGCCTCTGGAGACTTTTGAGCATATTTCCAATCCTTCTCCTTAAAAGCTAATCCACCAGCCGCTTGAAACGATGCTTCAAACTCCTGTCTAAACGCTTCCTTACTCATCCTTAACCTAGCTTGAGCAATCTCTTTTGGGTCAATAATAGGGTTATCTGTAGAGTTAAATTGAAACTGTTCCCATTCTTCTAGCTTAGCGGCTTGTAGCCATAAGTCGTAAAAGTGATTCTTACTGTCTGGAGTACCTATAAATAAGGCACTTCCTTTTGTGTCTGCTAGGGCAGGAGATATAATTAAATCCCAAACTTCCGGCTTCATAGAAGCATACTCATCTAGCACTACATAGGCTAATGATACACCACGAAGCGTGTCTGGTCTGTCAGAGCCTTTAAGCTTAATAGTCCTGCCATTCACTAGTCTTAGGGTTGCTGTGTTCTCTAAGGCACTGTCAATGATGTCTGAGCCTATATCTTTTAATAGATTCCACATGATATCTTTAGCTTGCCCAAAGGTGGGTGCTACATACCATGTTTCTTTATTCTTTAGGTTAATACCAAAGTCATTCTCTTCTTTAAGGGCTTCAATAAGAAGCATTACAGCAGATAGATATGATTTACCACCACGCCTACCTGCTGCACATACCTTAAATCTGGCATCACTTAGGAATATCTCTTGTTGTTTTTTATGTAACTTAAAATCTAAACTTGCCATTCGATATTCCTTTTAGTGTGCCCATTTGGGTTATACACCATATTAACTATCTATTTAGTACCCATACCACGCTTGTTAGATTCAGCTTTTACAGCCTTACCTAGAGAAGCTGCTTTAGGCACATCTACAGGACCTAATGTAGACTTAACCATTTTACCTTCTAATTGCATTGCTTTGTTCATCATTTTGGAATACCTTTGTTTTTAGGAGTTGATTTAACTGATTCTACTTCTTTTTTTAATTCTGAGATTAAAGCTGGTTCTACTTCTAACCAACCTTGTCGAGCTAACACTTGGTCATAATGGTCTTCACTTACTTCTATAACTTGCTTACTAATTCTATTTTTTACTTTCATATTACCCTTAACCTCTCATGCATATACTAAATTAACATTTCCACCGTTTTAGTGCAGCAGCCTTACGTGTAGGCTTACCTTCATCATCCTTCATAGGTCCTTTTACTCCTGACATACGGGCACAAAAAGACTTTTTACGCGCACCACCTTCCGGTTGTGGAGCTTTTAGATTAGAGCCTGTTGCTGCATTATACTTTGCACGCCCCTTAGCAGTTAATCCCGCACCCTTTTCTGTAGATAACTTCTCACCACGTCCTACGGACAGCACAGGAGCTTTCTTTTTAACTTTAGCCATAATAGTTAATCCTTCTTATTTTTATTTTCATCACTTTTTACATCAATTACGTTAGTGTCTGTTTTATCTAAATGCTTCGGTAATTCTAGGTTTCCTATATTAACACTAATAGAGAAACCCTTAGAGTTCTCAATGTCATCAAGGTCAATAGCTTTTGTTGTAGGTAGTATACGGTCAAGTAATAACTTAGCCGCTGTCATATCACCATCTAGGGCTTTCTTAACTACAGCTTCTACTACCTTCATACCATCCTTTAGTAGTTGCTTCTCAAACCCCTCTCGAATCACCTCCTTAAATATAGTTGTATTGTTCTTAGCACCTTTAGGTCTACCTACAGGAAGCCTAGCAGTTGCTTCTTCACGGCTTAAATACTTACGATTAGGTTTCTTCTTTGGTTGAATAACATCTTTAATGGTAGGTTGTTTTAGTTTAGGTTTAGAATCAATAGTCATTGTTTTTCTCAATTAACTTTAGTAATAACTTATCAATCATAAAGTTATCATGTTTGTTAATTATAATAGATTCTCTAAGCTCTTGTTGAAGGTTAGCTATAGTGCTATTTAAATTATTAATTTCATTAAACTGAGCTTGATTGTTTTTAGAGGATATATCTAAAGCTTCTCTTAGTTCATCTGCTGAAGGTTTAGTTGTCGTATTAGAGTTTTCCATATAGATGGACTCCATAGTTGTAGGTCATAAAGATAAAAGGGGTCATAAGAAGATTTTGATTACAGCTTGGCTTTTCTAAGATATCTTAGAAACTTCTTATAATTTATTAGAGAAACTTAGTAATATAAATATTAATATAAAAATATAACTACTAAGAACTTCTAATAATACTAAATAAGGAGGTATTATAACATGTATTTACACTTCTGTCAAGACTTATTTTATAACTGTATAATACTTATACCTATTTAGTTTCTAGGAATTTCTTATAATTCCTTATCTGCGCATATTAACCTCTTATTGGCTGTATACAACCACTTATTATTTCTTTTGCTATTAAATCTTCTTAGTATCTTCTCGTGGGGTTGATAATGATTCTTATTAAAAACCTATTAACTTTAGTTAAAGTCAGAATTCTCCTATTTTGTGAGTGGGGGTTATATACAACTATAAGCCACAGCCCCCAGACCCCCTCCCCCCATGCAATTACTGTGCCAAACAAAGCTGGCATGTTTATTGCTAGTCCCTAGGTGGCATGATACTTGCTAGGGATTCCTTGTGACTTACTTGGCACGTTACTTGCTAGTGACTAAGGTGGCATGGTTATTGCTAGAAGGAGATAGGTATCTCCCAGAAGTTGAAAGGGGAGAGGTGAGGGGAGTAACCATTAGACTACATTGGGTATCATTGTCAACTATAAGATAACCATTGACAACTACCTTGTGACTATGCTATTCACGCACGTGCGTTCCTTTATATAACACCATATAAAACTAATTGCATCTAATTACAAATGAGTTGTTGACACTGCTATTAGTTACTGTATAATTCTATACATCAGGTAAGCAATACAGTTTACCCAGTCATTAAGGATTAATCACCATGAATAAACAAGACTTAACAAGATACAGTGACGACGAACTTTCTTTAGTAGTATTTAATACAGAGCGATTATATGTTATGCGTACTTCTGTAGACTTACTCGATGAGATAGCTATGTTCTTCTACTATACACCAAAGCAGTTAGAAGTATTAATCCACGACTTAGAAGAAGAGTTTACAGTATGACTACTATCAACCAAGCATTTAAAAAAGATATAGAATTATGTGGTAAAATGTTATATCAGTATGGTACAATTACTCATGACTTACGTGGTGACACTGACAGATACTCAGAAGTACTATATAATAAGGTATTGTGGTCTATTAATATGGACTGTGGTAACATTGTATCAGTTGGACATAATATAAATAGTATTAAATAATAAAGGATAAACACCATGAAACAATCAATCACACAATCAGACTTCATCGATGCCTTCCATAACTGTGGACGTGGTGAACAATTTACCTATGACGGTCTTAAAGCTCTTTATGACTTCCTCGAAGAGATGAACGAAGGTTCTGACTTTGAGTATGAGTTAGACGTTATAGCTTTATGTTGTGAGTTTACTGAGTATAGTGACTTTGAAGAACTACAAGAAAACTATAGTAATATAGAAGATAGGGAAGAGTTAGAAAACTCTACCTTAGTTATCAATGTTGGTGTTGATAGTTTTATCATTCAAAACTTTTAATAAAAGGATAACACCTAATGAAAATAGCACTAATACTACTGGCAGGCTATCTACTAGTCGACCTACTAACTAACACTGTTTACATTGATATCTACAGTGATTTAAAACAATCAACACCTTACGAGCATTGTGTAGCGGCATACAGTGGTACGCCTAACATAAGTCAATGTGGTGAACTAAGGATGGGAGAGGAATAGATTATGATTATCCACAACAACACCAAACTATTGAATGACCAAACAGTTTCCATGCTATTTGAACAGCTACACGGCAACTCAGGCATAGTATCATGCCCGCTTGGAAAGATAATCTATAAAGAGCGGTTAGATGGCACTATAGACGCTACTAGCCAATATAAGAATTATGGGAGATTAGATTAATATGACTGTTTACGACGACGGACAATTTAGCATATATTGGAATGGCAGTAGCACCTTTAATGTGTTTATGAACGGTATTAATACCGACTGCTTTACAGTCTACGGTATAAAAAGTACCTATGATGCCGAGCAGGTAGCTAAAGAGTATGTAGAGAATGATATATTAGGAGAGGAATAAGATGAATATTAAAAAAGAGTTATTAAAGAGCATTGATAATAGTAAGGTTATATGTGCTGAGATTATCATTGGCTCTGAATACGATGATGAAAGGGTTTTTATAAGATTAAGGTTAAATTACTCCGCTACAGAATTTGACAATTTTCTTAAAACCCTAGATTGTGAGTATAATGACGGCTACGGTGAGCAAAAGCTATATGGTGTAGTCTGGCTTGATTCTAATAAATGGCTTGAGCGGGGTGAATATGATGGTTCTGAGTGGTGGGAAAAAAGAGAAATTCCAGCAATACCCGCTACCCTTGCCTACCTAATACAATAATAACGCTCTCTTGGAGCATATAGAGGTACTACAATGAATAATTCAGATATGCCAGCAATGCCAAGCAACTATCAGTTTACAGAAGATGGTGAAGTTGTTGAAACTATAGCAGCGAATGGACTAACAAAACGTGAACACTTTGCGGGGTTAGCTATGCAGGGTTTGATGTCAGCAGATACTAGCTTTCAAATGAGTAGGTATGAAGTTGCATTTGAAGCTGTGAAACAAGCAGACGCGCTACTAGCAGAGTTGGAGGATACAAAATGAAACACAATATACAAGAACATAATAAAAAACTTAAACTAATCACACAAATAGACAAGATGCTATCCATCATGGGAGAGCCGCCAAGCCTCCTTAATCATTTAGCGCATACATACAGCCTAGATGCTATTAAGTACCAGCACGCGTTAGTAGAAGAGCAACTATATTACAACAAAGAGCCTAATATAAACTTTTATATCCGTGATATACTAGAAGAGTTGAGAGCATGAGTAATAAAAACTGGATTACTTTTAACGGCAATCATTCTTTCCGAATCCCTGACCCTGTGCCAGAAACCGTTCCTGATGTTACTATGCGTAACGGTGCTAATGGTGAAACTATAATAATAGTTAAATTCCCTGATAAAGAAATTGTTAAAAGGAATGTAAATAATGAAAACTGATAGCGAAATAATACTAGAATTAGAGATACATATTCAAGACTTAACTAATTCTGCAGTGATACATACTAAGAAGCTAGTAGGAGCTAACTTAGAGATTGAGCGTTTAAAGATAGAAAGGAATATAGTTAAAAAACATATTAGGGGGGAATCTACATGAAAACCATGCGCTTTAACTGCATCTGTGGTAATGTAGCGTACTATATTAATAATAGATGGTCATGCAGATGCGATGACCCAAAAAGGAAGGTATAAAGATGATTATTAAAAGCGATAAGCAACTACCAACATTTACACCAATCAACATCACCGTGACTATTGAGAATATTGATGAAGCCCGTCTATGGTATTCAATCTTTGATAATGAAGCTATAAAGAGCGCTATAGGTTATGGTAATAGCGTAGATTTAAGATGCAGTCTTACAGAGTTCTATTCCTATGATGCTGAAAAGGAAATAGAACAGTACTTAATCAAAGCATTTTACGATAGATATAAAGAAGGGTTATTAGAGCTTATTGATACTGATAAGGTAGGGTAGCTTAGGTTATACCATAATAATGGCTTAGAGAGCCTCTCAGGAGGCTTAAAGGGCATATATAATTACATAAAGGATATGATACAATGATTATACTAGATGATATAGATGACAGTGAGTTTTACGACACACAGTACGCAGACGATTTTGATTTAGATATTATTACTGATGCTGATGACGGAGAATGGTTCTATTTAGAATATGTAGAGCAAAGACTAGTTATATATCTTAATGACATATAAAATAAATTTGACAAAGGTCGTAAAATATGTTACTATACTACCTTAGTAGGAATTATTAGGAGTTATTAATTATGAATAACAAAATAAATAAAAGTAAAAGATTACATGATTTAGTGATTAAACAGAAAGAGTTAAAGAAGAAACAGATTAAAGATGTAGGTTATTATTATCTTAATAAGGAATTAACAGAGGGTTATCATTATGACTATTGAACAGCAACTACTAGAGGCTAATGCAAGGATTGAGGGACTCGAAGCTGGTTATGCGGATTGTAATAGACAGTTGCATAACATGGTATTACAAAATAATAAACAAAGCATGGAAGATGGTTCTTGGCTCTATGACTACCAAGACATTAACGACCACTATAGGGTGTTAAGAGAACCCCCTTCTCAATCCCTAAAACTACATGATGCTGATGTTATTGAGAGGTTTGCTATTTACTACTTAGACAAAACAGGCTCAAACATTGGGTTCGGGGCTGAAAATTATGCAAGGCGGCTACGCAACAGCGTTAAGGAAGGTGAGCAAAATGACAACTAAAGAATATATGCCAGAAGTGGGAACTGAATGTGAATTTTCAAATAAAGGTTTACAAAACTGGAGAGAGGCTAAGATATTAGCCATTCACGCTGGATACGCTTGGATTGAGACTACTATTGGCAAGGGAATAGGTACTTATCAAATATCAAATTTAGATTTCAGACCACTAAAAACACAGCAAGAAATTGAGCGGGAAGAGGCTGTTGAAAGGATGGCAATTATTGGAGGTAAAGGTCAGAGTATTTTTACTGTCACCAGTATTTGTGAGCAAATATACGATGCAGGCTATCACAATAGTCCGAAGCTGGGTGATGAGGTTGACGCATTAGAGACTATTCCTACATTTTTGGCTGGGAGCTTGGACTTTCAACTACATGTCAGATTTCTTAATCTTAATTACAAAATCTACCCAAGAGGTGATGTATAATGAAAGTAGAAGTAGTAGGAATAACACAATCACGCATAGAGGGCATTGATGATGCTATGGGGCTAGTAGCTTATTGTGCTAGAGTATCTAATCCTGACAACCAATTAAATAAGAATACTGCAGGACTTCTTAAGTACTGTCTTAAGCATAAACATTTTAGTATCTTTGAAATGGTTAATGTGGTAATGAGCGTAGAAACAACACGGGACATTGGAAGGCAGATATTACGCCATAGGAGCTTTTCTTTTCAAGAGTTTAGCCAAAGGTACAGCCAAGCACCTAATAAGATAGTGGAGAGACAGACAAGGCTACAGGATACCGTTAATAAACAGAATAGTTTAGAGTGTGGGGATAGGCTTAAAGATGAGCAGTTCAGATACATGCAGCATATTGTATTTGACAGGGCTCAGGAGAAATATGACCAAGCATTATCCCTAGGCATTGCCAAGGAACAAGCCAGAGCATTATTACCTGAGGGTTTAACACAAACCAATATGTACATGAACGGAACACTTAGAAGCTGGCTAACATTTGTACAGGTACGATGTGGAATAGAAACACAGAAAGAAGCTAGAGATATAGCAAAAGAGGTTACACGGTTAATAATCATTGACTTTCCTTTTCTTTCTGATATACTAGCTCCTTTACTAGAGGATGATTATAGCGCAGAGGTTTAAAGACTATGAGAAAGAAGTTTAAAATAATGTATCCAGAAGATTATCATGATAAAGAAAAGGCTGGTAAACCATATCATCCGCCAAGTAATAGCATGGTAGTTATGAATAATCAAGGCATCTTCTTTGAGTTCTGTGGTGAACCTTATTACCCATCCATAAGACCCTTGAAAGATGTGTTATACAGCTATGATGTGGTGTGGAAAGATTGACAGAGGGTTTAAAGACTATGGGATTAAAAGACAAAGGTACGCTACTATATAAGACAAACTGCCCAGAGTGCGGCAGTAGTGACGCTAATCAAGTGTATGGTCACGAAGATGGCACTACAGATACTTATTGCTTTGCCTGCCAAGCGTATGACTTTAAAGATAAAACAACAAAACGTCTTAGTAATAAGGCAGAGGATGATAGAGTGGAAATGAAAGATATAGATAGCTTACCTAGTCTTGGTATCCGTAGTGTAAAAGATGCAGTAGCAAGTTTGTTTGGCGTTAAGGTTGGGTTTAGTCCTAATGACGGTAAGACAATCACTAAACAGTTTTACCCTACTACACGAGAAGGTCAGATTGTAGGTTATGAGGAGCGTAATGTCCTCTCTAAGGCATTTACTTCTATCGGAGACAGAAAGGGGAGTGTAGAGTTATTTGGTACAGCCCTAGCCAAGCGTAATGGCTATAAGAATCTATTCATCACTGAAGGTTGCCTTGATGCTATGAGTTTGTATCAGGTTATCATAGAGAATACACCAGCAAAGTTTAAAGAGTTTAAGCCATCAGTTGTATCTTTAACACGAGGTGTGACTAGTGGTCTAAAGGATTTGATTAATAACAAGGACTTTATAGACAAGTACGACAATGTAACATTAGTACTAGACAATGACAGCGCGGGTTTGAAGGCACAGAGTGAGATACTTAAGACCTTTCATAACTTCAAGGTAGCGGAACTACCATTAAAAGACGCCAATGCCATGTTAGAGGCGGGTAAAGGCAAAGAGTTATATACTGCTTGTATGTGGAATGCGAAGCATGTACGGCAGGGTGAAGTTGTTGAAATAGATGATAAGTTTATTAAATCTATTTTAGAAAAACCAGTTATGGGGTTATCTACTTGCTGGAAAAGCTATGATAAACTTACTTACGGGATTAGACCACACACAATAGTTACACTAGGTAGCTATCCCAAAGCAGGCAAAAGTATCTTTAAGACAATGCTAGTGCATCATTTAATATCTCACCACAAAAGACCAGTAGGAGTATACGATTTAGAGGTTCACCCAAGGAATACCATAAAACAAATAGCTTCACACGAAGCAGGCGTAAACTTCTTAAGACCAGATGTTGAATATGAGGATGATGTACTACTTAAATCATTAGAGATTTTTAACAGTAAGCTATACCTATATGATAGGACAGGAAGTAGGGATTGGGATGATATAAAAAGCTGTATTGTGGAACAGCATTTATTGGATGGTGTTTGTGAGTTCTTTATTGACCCACTAACGGCACTTATAAGCCGCTTTGACTCATCCTCCGCTAATGATAAACTTAATGAGATTATGACCGATATAGCAGATTTAGTTAATCTTTACCCAATTACAATATTTTTATTTAGTCATGTAAATTCACCTAAAACAGGTAAAAGCCATGAAGAGGGTGGTAGAATATTAAGCTCACAATTTACTGGTAGTAGGTCAATGGAAAGATGGGGGCATATTGGTCTTGGGCTAGAGAGAGATAGGTCAGACTCATGTCCAGAAGATAAAGTAAATGTATCTAAGATAGTGCTACTTTTCGATAGAGATTTTGGCAATTCAGGAAGTTTTGAGTTAAGATATGACCCCGATACCACTAGGTATTTGGAAATGGATAATAGGTACGGAAGATGATTACTCAAGAGAGATTGAAAGAGTTATTTACTTATGATAAAATGACGGGTATATTTACCCGAAGGACGACTACTGGGGGACAGGTTGCTGGGACAGAGATAAAAGCTCTTAATGAGAAAGGGTATGTCAGAGTAAAGATTGATAGGGTTGAGTACAAAGTGCATAGATTAGCTTGGCTCTATGAGTACGGGGATTTCCCCAAAGACCAAACAGACCATATAAACCAAGATAAGACAGATAATAGGATTTCTAACTTGAGGGAGGTTGATAACTCAACTAACCAAAGGAATAGGAAGTTGCCTAAAAGTAATAAGTCAGGTTATTGTGGAGTATCTTGGCACAAAAGGTCTAAGAAATACTATGTAACCATAGCAAGCAAGTATTATGGCTCATTTGATAATCTTGAGCTTGCAGGTCTGGTAGCCTCTGAAGTATATAGTAAACTAGGTTATCACGAGAATCACGGGAGAGAGAAGTGAATGAATATGTATTTGACATTGAGGCAAATGGCTTAACACCTGATAAGATACATTGTATAGTTGTTAACGACAGTATAGGTAGAGATTTACTAGACCAAGCAAAAAGGTATGATTTGGTTATAGGACATAACATCATCCAGTATGATATACCAGTATTAGAGCGTATCTTAAATATTACCGTACAAGCTGAATTAGTAGATACATTAGCCCTTAGCTGGTATTTATTCCCAAGCAGGACTAAGCATGGTCTAGCTAGTTGGGGTGAAGATTTTGAAATACCTAAACCAGTAGTAGATGATTGGGAGAACCTTACTCCAGAGGAATATCTTCATCGTTGTAAGGAAGATGTTAAGATTAACACAATGTTATGGGAATTACAGAAGCAGTACCTAATTGATATTTATGGCAGTCTTGAGGAGGCAATGCCACTCATTAGATACCTTAGCTTTAAGATGGATTGTGCAAGGTTACAAGAAGAAACAAAGTGGAAACTAGACGTACCTAAAGCACAGGAGTTACTAAAGACCTTAGAGGATAGACAAGAGCTTGCTAAGGATACGTTACAATCCGTAATGCCTAAGGTTAAGAAGTACACAAAGAAGACTAGACCTGCTAAACCTTATAAGATTGATGGTAGTCTTTCAGCTACTGGTTTGAAGTGGGAAGCAGTAACAAAAGAACATAACCTACCATTTGATTATGAGGGTGATATAGAAGTCTTTCATAGCTTACAAGAGCCTAATGCAAGTAGCTCTAAACAGATTAAAGATTGGTTATTTGATTTAGGATGGCAACCAGCTACATACAAGTTTATAAAAGAGGAGTTTAGTGAAAGAAAGATACCACAGATTAAAACAGCAGATGGTGAGCTATGCCCTTCTATAGAGCGTATGGTGGCTAAACATCCTGAGTTAGCTAGTCTAGC
>TARA_R110000823_G_scaffold107221_1_pt1 | contig 12661 bp, 14 predicted proteins | sample TARA_R110000823 | Tara Oceans TARA_R110000823 (sample SAMEA4397722) | marine metagenome | biome: Polar Biome; feature: [DCM] deep chlorophyll maximum layer (ENVO:01000326); material: water (ENVO:00002006), including particulate matter (ENVO:01000060) such as... | depth 20 m | reverse complement strand
CCAATCCAATAATTCAATTAACCTTGGATCATTTTTATCCTCAAGTTCTTTTACCTGCTCTACTAAAGCAATGATATTTAGTTTAGCTTGGTCAAATTTTTGATATAAAATGCCCACTTCTACGAGCATTTTTCTCGCTAAAACATGCTCTATTTTATAATCACTCTTACCTTGAGTAAGTTGGTATAGGTTATTAGCATATACCTTATATGCATCATAATTACCGATTGCTTTAGATGCATCAGCCAGTGATTTGGTTAATCTAACAGCCTGTTTTTCTGGTAATAATTTAATATTTATACTTTGTGCAACATCCACTAATGATTGCTGACGTTCTGTTTCTGTTGAAAGTTTTACATCAACTTGTTTGAGCATATTCTCAGCGATTTTTAAGTTGGCATCTGCCAATACCGCCTGTTTTTGTGCCTCTAACGTTGAGCTATAAACTTTAACGCCACTCAAGGTAATTGCTGTAAAAATAGCAGCAGAAGCAGCTATAGCAACTTTATTGCGTTTAAACCACAACTTAAAGTTGTGTAATTTATTTTCATAAGCTTGGGTCGGTTTATTCTGTATAAATAAAATAATGTCTTGTTTAAACTGGGCGACTGTTTCATATCTTTGCGCCACATTTTCACAAGTCGCTTTTTTAATGATAGCTTTAATTGATTCAGGCAGTTTTTTATCGGTGTAATCCTCCTCTATTAATAAATTTGGATCTTGCTCTGTCATGATAAATTTTAACACCTGACCTAGACTAAAAACATCCGAAGCAGTGGTAACTTTACCGCCTGATTTTTGTTCAGGGCTGGCATAGGCAAAAGATAAAGCTTTTAAATATGCTTGATTAATAGGGTTTGTACCATCATCAATTAAACGTGCAATACCGAAGTCAACTAACGATGGTTCACCTTCTTTATCAACCAGAATGTTTTGAGGTTTAATATCTCGGTGTATAATTTGGTTTGCATGAGCATGACTTACAGCATCTAATAATTTAATAAACAGTTTTAATTTTAAATTATCATCAAGAGAGTGCTGTTTGATATAGTGATTTAATGACAAGCCATCTAAATAACGCATTACAATATAAACCGCACCTTGATCAGTTTTTCCTGCATCAAATATAGGCACGATATTGGGATGGTTTAGTTGAGCTAAGCTTTGCGCTTCATGATTTAAGTATTGCTCTGAGGTTTGTTGAAATAACTCTTTAGGAATAACCTTAATAGCAACTTGTTGCTCAAACTCACCATCAACACGACTAGCTAAAAATACGCAACCCATGCCTCCCTGACCAATCAATGATGTAATTTCATATTTGCCAATGTTCTGGCCTATAAAGTTATCACCATTTACCAAATCATTACTCAGTGACATACCATCTGAAAATAATGCCGTAAAATCGAATGCTTGATTAGATAACATAGACTCTAATGCTTTTCGGATAGTTTTATCAGAAATATTATTATCTAAATATTTTTTTTGCTCATCTGAAGTCAGTGAAATTAATTCACTAAAGTATTGATATAGGTTATTCATTTATTATTATTCTTATTCTTATTCTTATTTTGAAAGTTTATTGGATAGTTGGCTTTTAACAAACAGTAAATCTTTTTCAACCGTGGATGCTGAAACTTGCTGAATATCGGTTATTTCAGCATGAGGCACCGCACAAACGTATTTAAGTAAAAAAGTTCTGACTTGTCTGCTATGTGATTTAGCTAGAAATTTCAATTCAGAATCGAGTTCAATTAAGCGTTCCAATTGAATCACTTCTTTCTCTTCAATTTGATGAGATGAATCTGTTTTTTGATAGTTATTCTGTCTTTTTCCAGCAAGCAACTTACGAGAATGGTCAATTAAAATAGAATATATTGATTGGCTAAAATGACTATAAAAGGCTTGTCGGGATGGGTGGTCAATTTCTTTACTTTGACTTATTTTTATATAAGCATCATGGACAAGCGAAGTTGTATTCGCGGCAACATCCATTAAAGAAAATTGCTCTTCCCCGTGCTTTTCCACTACTTTATTTTTTACTTTACGAGCTAGTTCTTTAAACTTTTGGTATGAAAATAAATAAAGTTGCTCTTGAGCATGTTTATCACCCTCTGACCATTTTACTATTAAGCTTGTAACATCAGGGTTATTACTGATTGAATCCATTCGATTGTGTCCTTTTGAATTCACTACTTAAGTGAATTCTTTGTTATACATTTTATTGTACACCTAAAATAAAATATTAAAATCAGTAAGTTGTTAATAATTAAACCTAGATATTTTCTGCCTGAATAATTTCTTTTGCTCTTTTGTATTCAATTCTTTGCATGAAAGCATGCCCTGCTTCTCAATTAATCTAATTATTCTTTGGATCAAATGGGAAATCATCATCTTGAGCCGATTTCGATTTTTTGAACTTAACTTGCTTAATTTGTTTTATATTTGATTTTAGCTTGTGAATATCTATATCTTGAACAATATCGGGATAATACTCCGTTTGTAGCATTCTGTAGTGGCCAAGTTTTGCATAGTAATGAAAATCAGCAATCATTCCATTACTTTTCAAGATGTTTAATGCCTCTTTTATATATCCACGTTTTTTCGAATCTTTAAGCGGTATTTTTCTCTCTTCTGGTTTTGCATTTCTCTTACCTGCTACAGTCCTATAGTGATAACCTAAAACCATTGAGAGACGCTCAAAAGTAAAATCTATATACCCTTTAGATTGAGTTACTAGAAACTTATATAGTGCCTTTGCTCCCTCAGTATCTATTTCGGTTAATTGCTGGATGTTCATAAATTTTACTTCAGATTCTTTTATCGACTCTAGATTATATAAATCTAAAATTAATTGCGTAAAATGAACAGTTAACGACTTATTTTTAAAATCTAAATCAGAGTTAATAATTAATGTTCCCTCAACCACTTTTTTAGATATTTGGTTCATATATGAAATTTTGGTATTTTCTAATCGAGCTAAGCTACCATAAATTTTTTTAAAATTAGCATCTCGATTACCTGCACCTGAAACACCGATAGAGTCAACAATTATGCTTAAAGGTATAGTTGTGATTATAGGATTATCAACTTCATCAATCACGTTATTGATATACTGAGCGATTAAAATTGCAAACAGTGGATAATCAACACTACAATTTAGGTAACAACCTTCTATAAGAACCTTGTAAACTGTGTCGGAATATTCTCTTTTTCTAAGTAACGATTGGTTGTTTTTGACCACGGGTTCAAAAATACAAGTTCTATTGAACACATTATGCATGGGTAAATTTTTTAAAGTGGTCGTTTTATATAACATTTCCATCTACATATGATATGAATTTAGCAAAGGAAAACAGTGTAATGTAATTTTCGTAGGAAGAAAACGCTTAAACATGTTATTTTCGTAGGGAACCAATTTAAGTAAAAAAGACTGAACATTTAGGTTTTATACTACTTATTAACACACGAAAGTCTTTTAAGATTAAGACCGTAAGCTAAAAATTTATTTTTTTAAAGATTATTGGTTTTCGTTAATAATAATTAGCACTACGTAGAAAACAAAAAACACACTTAATGATCTCTCCTTTATTTCTGTATTTTTTGTTTTATGATTAACAACGTTACTGATTAAATATGGTTATTGCTAATATACATTTTCTATAAATTATTTTTTCTTATACTTTTTACCAATTCGCTTAAACTCATAACTTTTAGACTTCGAGTTGTACCATATAAATGTTGGATGGTTCGGTGCTAATCTTTCCATTAATACTTGATGTTCAGACTCAATTGCTGCTAGATCCATTGCTTCAAGTTGTAATTGTTCAAATTTTCTTTTCAAATCTACATGTAAATTAAAAATATTATCTTTAACTCTTTTTCTCATTTTTGGAGACATAAACTTTTTTAATCTTTTAAAAAGATCAGTTAATCTATTTATTTTAGCTGATAATTTTTTCGTTTCAGCACCTTCTATACAAAACCGAACTATCTGTCTTTTTATCTTAAGCAATAAACATTCAAAACGTGATTGTTGATCGTGGGATAACTCACCACGCTCATAAAGCTCTTCGCAAATTTCAGAATAATCCTGTGTCATAACATAAATAAATCTGTCAATTATTCGGTTCTGTAAGTTGTATCTCTGCGTTAATTTTTCAAATGCCTGTACTGCTTCTTCATCTGAAACAGTAAAGGCTCTTATTTGTTTTTGTATATTCATAAGTACCATCCTTAGTTACTTATCACTCTTGCAAAAAATTAAAAAACTGCAATAGCTAATAGATCTTAAAAAATAAAAAGCGATAAGCTGCTGGATTATTTTTTATTAATTTGAATTAATTTTTTATTAGGATATGTTTTTAGTAAAGGCAAGAGTAAACAATGGCACACGTATCGGCTTCGCCTGTGTGCCATTTCTTGATGAGGATAGTCCTCATGCTCCTTTAAGAATTACGAAAAGGATTTTCGAAATGAAGAAATACAAATATCAGATAAAAACAGCAAAATACAACAGCAAGAATAGTGAAATACTGTGTGAATTGAGCTTTAAAGCTCAAGACAAATCAGAATACAAAAAAATAAAAAGTTTTATTGCCACAACTTTTTTGAACCAGATAAAAAGATCAAAACAGCATTTAGTCCCCGATACAAAAACACAGCGATTGACGATGCGTTTTTCTGAGGATATGCATTTATTCATAACCTCTTTAAAACATGCTTCTGGACTTAATTATAATGATTTATTCGAAATATTAATGCGTAAAGCAAAGATCATTATTACAGAACCAGACCCTGTAATGGCAGTTCTGGAACAGCAAAGGCTAAGTGAAATAAACAAACTCAGAGCAGAATTAGCAGCAACATTTAAAAATATGAATCAAATAGCCAAACACATAAATACAGTAGCAATTGACGATTATAAAGATTTTGACCCGAATGAGATTAATGCCACATTACTAAGTATTGATTGTGCCTTATGTGATATTAGAGGTGTTTATGATCGCTAAATTTTGCTCAGCAAAGGCTAAACCTACAGTCATGGCAAACTACCTGTTAAATGACCGTTTAGATGATCATACCGCTCAATGTATTTATGGTGATAAAAATGTTTGGCTCAATAAAATGCGTGGATTTAAAGCTAATCACCCGTATTTATCATTTGTTTATGCTTTTTCTGGTATTGATTCTGAAAAACTGACACCTGAAATAGAACAAAATGTTATTCAGCAGTTTTTAGATGTTTATTGTCCAGAAATTCCAAAGCCATTTCTCAATATTTTAGCGGTGAAACATGAGGATAAGGGGAATAATGAAATTCATATTTTATTATCAAATATGCGGTATGACAGTAACAAAATGGTTAGATTCAGTCCATCTCATAAAGGGGAATATTTAAAAAAGTTACAGCTATTACAAAAGAAAATTAATAACCAGCATGGTTTTGAAAACCCAAATGATATCAAACAAACCAATACCATCATTGATACATTTAAAATGCTAAAAACCAGTAAAGAAAGATTAAGTTGCCTTACAACTTTGATAGAAGAAAAGGTTGCTGATAATCAAATTGGTTCAAGGGATGAAATTATAAAACATCTCAACCAGCTTGGCTTTAATGTTAATCGCATTGGTAAGAACTACATTTCGATTAAAAACGATGAGATGCGCGTATCAGTAAGATTAAAAGGGGTTTTCTATGGAGAGGACTCAATAAATGAAATGATCCGTTACAGGCACAATTTGAAGTCTTCTAAGACTGGTTCAGGTTTTTCACTTGATGATGAAAAGGAACTGACGAGAATAGTAGATAAGCATGCCCAAAAACTGAAACAGTCATTTTTAAAATATCAGAACAGTACTAAAGCATTAAATAAACAAAATGATATTCAACGTCAAAAAAATACTAAAGCACAAAATATAAAAATAAAATCAAGGAAGAAAAACAATGGAAAATTTAGTAACGCAATTAACAAAATATCAAGAGCAATTAAAAATATTGCACGATTTGCAAAAGATCATTTCAAGCAATCAGATGCTAATAAACAAACGAAACTCACAGATAGACGAATTACTAAAGCAAAATCAGAAACTTCAAAACTGCTTGCAAGATTCTTTAATTCACAACCAGCACCTTATACAACAACTACAGGAGTCATCATAGAAACGAATAAAATAAACAAAAATGAGTCACATACCAAAATAAATAAAAATTAATTCAGTTTTACTATTGAAAAATAATTTTCTTATGTAATTGTGTAGGTATAGGTTAAAAGTATATAACCTACTATTATATAAGGTAAAATAATGAAACCCACAAACTACGCATCTCAATTAAGAGGACACAATAAGAAATATCAACAAGACACTATTTCAATACTTAAGACGGATTTTAAGTTAATAGTCAATAAAGAGAGTAATCCCATACCGTCACTTTATAAGCTATTTTTTAGGTCAATCGCACTTATTCATATTGAGCTTGAAGAGGAAGCAATTGAAATAAAAACTGATAATGATGAACAGTACAATAAATATGTTTATCACCTTTCTTCTGACGATCATCAAAAAAATTTCAATATTGTGAAACTAATAAAACTCCAGAAAATGATCCATGATTTTGCAGTTTCTTATACTGAAGATTTAGATCAGGGAGATGAAAAAACACGCTTGAAAAAACCAGAATTTAGATCGTTAAAACCAATTCAGATCCTTGAATCATTCCACCCTGACACACAAATATATATAAATAAAGGTAGAGCGAAAAGCGTAAGAAAGCTTGGCCTTACTTCATACACAGAAATGATAAAATACTCTAAAGACATTGAAATTCAAGGTAAAGATCGAATTCATAACTGTGATACTCATTTCGATAAAATTCAATTAATTTCAGATTTTGTTAAATCTCACCGTAATTTTATAAAAACAATGCACGAACTTAATGCTATTGATCCACAAAACAGTCTATTAAAACACTTCAGAATAATCCTAGAGTCTCACTCATACCGTGTACGCTACATTGATTCAACTAATAATGAGAGCACCTCAAATATCTGCAATGGCGTTATTTTATTAGATAGTCCAGTAACAGCGATAGAACCAAACAAACCAGCAAGAAAAAGAAGGAATGATACGAAAGTCAATTTACCCGTTTATTTAACCAAGGTCTTTGTATCTGGGACTTGTTCTGACGAGAATATTCATTTTTGTTTAAGTGATGTTGAAGATTTATCAATAAGGGATAAATTAGAAAATATTATTTATTAAGAAATAACAAACGGAGTTAATTTAGTCGGTTAACCTGACACAAAAAAATAATGCGTCTAGCTATTCGCCAGTGATGAATCTGAACTTACCAGAATAACCAACAAGCACTCAGAAAAACTACAACAGGGTTATGTAAAGCATAAAGCTTGTTTAAAAGCATTAATTAATAATAAACAGACTCAGTTTCTTAGTGATGATAAGCCGATTAAAAAATAATAAAGGGAGAAAATCGTATGGACACATTAATAAAACAATTGAGCAACTTACAAAACCTGCAACAGATCATTTTCAAAAATCAACAATTAATCGTGTTGCGAGATCAGTAGCTAGAAGAATTGCTTGAACGATATTTTAAGTCAAATAAATTAGATATAAATCCCAAAAGTACAATAAACATACGCAATATTCCAAAATATAATTAATTTTCAGTACATTCAATTGGTCACTTTATAAACAACCCAATAGTAATTAGATAATGCAAACATTAATTTCAAAATAAAACATACAAAAGTGTAACAAAATATTTCAAACTTGCATAAATAATAAAAAAAACATCAAAAACAAACTAATAAAACGTTCAATAATCAACATAAGGCGTTGTTAAAAAACATAAAAATAAATACCATTTTTTTTATTTAATTGTCAATCAATTTCTACCACTGAAATAAATAAAATGTCAATAAAAAAGTTGTAAAAGCCCCGTATTTAAAGATAAAAACCAACAAAATCAGTCGACTGTGATTTCATTTTTAAAAAAAACTCTGTTAAGATCTATATCGAATTAACTAAGGCTTCACTTTAAATAATTTCAGTAAAGTCTTTTTATAAACGTTTATAAAACAGGAAATATGAACATGACGATGTTCTATCAACTTAAAAACTAAGAGGTCAAATTTTTTGGCTTCTTGAATAAAATTTAATTTTTACATAGGAAATCAAAAAATGAATACAAAGAAAAAAGATTTTAGACATCACACGAGTAAAATTTCGGTAATAACACCTGAGGCGAAAACATTTATAGATTACGAAAGAATGTTGAAGCAAGTTACAAAAGCTACTTCAGAAAAAGCAATGGAAAAAATTAGCGTTAAACATCGTAAATACATAGGCACTAAGGTAATTACATCTGACAGGGTTGTTAATTTAATGATGCATGGTTGCGAGTTAATTACAGAAACTTTTCAGAATATGCCAATTGAGCTAATAGAAAATAATAAAGAAATAGAAAACATAATAACCATGCTACATGTTCTATTTGATGAACTCGACTTAGCGGAAGTTGATAAGAAAGCCATTGGGTGCTTTTCATATCTAGTCAGAGGTTACACTCAGGTATGTACAGAGTTAGGTATGTCCGTAAACAACGAACATGGTGATGTTACAGGATTGCTAACTATCTATTTGCTCATAGCATATGAGTACATTAACTTAAACCAAGCAGCTTAAGCTCATTATTTAATAAATTAACGAGGTAATTATAATGATTTCACTTGAAGAAATTAAAAATCAGCTCGAAAAAAATGGACGATGTTCGTCTAATCACTTACTAGCATAGGTAGCAGCCTCAGGTTGTAATGAGAATTATGGTGTCAACCTTTATCAAGCATCATATAAGTTGGACAAATATGATAAAAAACTAATGTGGGGCTTAACGAATATCACTTTACAGCCTGATTTCAGTAATAAGGCACAGTACGAAATGATGGTATGGCTTGAAAGTGAGGGATGGCTAAAGAGTGCTACAAAATACGAAAAATCATAAATAACACAACTTAAAAAATACTGGAGAACCGAAAATGTAGATAAATTAGAAGATAAACAAACAAAACTTTTTTACATAAAACAGGAGTTTGCAAATGCAAGCTTTTAAACAAAATCAAGCAGAATATAGGAGGGCAAAAAACTAATAATTTTGTTCTACGCCCTCCTATATTCAAATTTTATAAAATTTCAATATTAGAGGTCTAAAAAATGAAAAACTTTAAACATCCACCCCCACTATCTAGCTATTCAATAGCTAACCCTACGTGTAGAAAAAACCACAAACCTGGACAAAATCAGTTAGTTACAATTAAAAGGTGTATACTTAATTTAATTAAGTTATTAGGTAATGCAAATCCATTTACTTTTTTAAGTAAGAGGTATCATCAATGAAACAAATTACATTACTTGAATGGGCTGAAAAAAATTATAGTAAAAAATTCGGTATAGGCACTTTGAATAAATGGGCGAGAAATAATTTGATAACTCCTGCTCCAGTAAAAATAGGAGGAAGTTGGCTAGTTCATCCTAATGCTACTTATGTTCAGAAAACTATTGAATGTAAAAGAACAGAACATGCTTTAAAAGAGTTAAAACAGTCAATACCAGTAAACTTTAAGCTAAATAATAGAACTCAAAGGATTATAAATAATGGCTAAACCACGTAACAATTTAAACGCGCACAATATAAAAAACCTATATATTAAAAAAGACAAACGTAGCAAGACAGGCTTTTCTTGCCAGTATAAAGATCCTCGCTTTAATGATCCTAGGTTCCCTGACGCAGTAAAGCAATTTCACAGTCTTGGGTCTGATATTGTTGCAGCTAAAGAAGAGGCTATTGAGCTAAATGCAGTTTTATATGGAAAGATCGCCAATGCAAAAGTAAATAGAGTTTTAACTCCTCCATCAAATACCTGCACAGGTATTCAATTAAAAGTGTGGCTTGAACAATATCTATCTTATTGTAGAAAAAAGTTAAAAAATGGAGAAATCAAGCCGAATACTTTCAAAATTAAGAAAAATATTACTATGGCTATTCATAAGGCTCATGGTGATTTATTTTTCGCAGACATTAATGTCCGTAAAATTGCTGAATTACTTAATAGTTATATAAAATTAGATCAAAATCGAATGGCTCAATCTGTTCGATCTATATATATTGATATTTATAAAATAGCTATTGGCAACGGTATTGATAACATAACCGTTAATATTGCATCTATGACAATAAACCCTGATGCAAAAGTCAAACGTGAACGCTTAAGCTTTCCTCATTTTGAAAAAATTATTGAGGCTTATAAATATGAACCTCATAGACTATCGGCTTTACTCGCTGTTATAACAGGGCAACGAAGAACTGATTTATGTTTAATGAGAAAACGTAAAGGTAAAGATTGGGATGAACGTTATAAGGCATACAGGCTAAATCCAAACCACTTTGTTAATAATGATTACACAAGCTTTGCTGATTTAGTAAAATATGCACCTTATTCATTCGTTGAAGATGATCAGCTTTGTGTATTTCAACTGAAAACAGGAAACCTATTAAGAATACCCTTAAGTTTAAGTCTGGAAAAACTCAACTTATCTGTCGGTGATGTGATTAATAAAGCTAACTTATTTAAATTCTCACCTTTCGTACTTCACCATACTACGGCTAGAGCAGTAAATAAATTGGGTGATCCGTTACATGCAGATACAGTTTCAAGAACTTTCGCCAAAGCTATTATAGCAACTGGTATTGAATATATTTTGAAGCCTCCTTCATTCCATGAATTAAGATCATTATCTGAACGGGAGTATAAAGATCAAGGAGTAAATACAAAAAAACTATTAGGGCATAAACATGAGAAAATGACTGATGAATATGATGACCTTCGTGGTTGTGATTGGGAAAAAGTAGATAGTATTTAATAAGGTAGTAACAAATTAGACTATATTTCTAGTAGCTAAATATAAGAGCTTAACTAAAACTGACAGGCAATAATAAGCTCATAGCTGTCCATGAATTGATGCTAACTTTTAACCTAAAGCGGAAATTCAGTTTAAAGGTATTAGCTTACTGACCAATGCCAAGTTGACCTGTAGATGGTTCTATTCATTGGATTCCAAGTCACTTGCTCCCACATAGGTTTTCCATTAGTAAACTTACAGTCATCACTTAGCTTTTGATAAACTTCTTGTGTTATCCTTGTAGGGTAATCATTCGAAAGACTGCCAAGTTTTGCTGCATGATTTGCTGCACGCCCAACCCAAACTAAATCATTTGACCCTCGTATACCTGTTCTTGCTACAAATAAGTCAGAACTATCTATGCCAATGGTATGCTGTACTTCATAATTAGAACTTTGATAGTTCTTTTTCAAGATGGGATTTATAATATTCAATCTTGCATCATTAATTTGAAGAGCCGCTTTTGCTGCCCTAGAGTTCATTCTATCACCAATAAAAACAGCCATAATTCTATCGCCATCGTAAGAAGTTATTTCCCCTGATTGTGATCTAATTATTTTGGCTGAACAGTGTAAGTAAGTCTTATAAACTTCTGCTGCGAAAAAGTCATTTTTAGTATCAACCAACTTTGTAGATTCGGATAAATCTGCATATAAAACGACTGCGTGAAGTTTAACGGCATCATTCGATAATCGCAGAGCTTCAGCTGAAGGAACGTTTTGGCCTTTACGTTCTGACCATTGTTCACTAAAAATTTTATTAACTTGGGCTTCCAAGTCGTTTCTGAGAGTCATAATTATCTATGTATAAATTAAATAAATTGAAAGCAGCCATATAGGAAAGCTCAATAATAAGTAAACCGATGACTTCTTAATATACCCATACTTACTTTTTGCTATTTCAGCATTTCTGTATGCTTGATTAATTAAATCATCTAAATATTCATCATCACTTAATTGTTTTATTTTTTCATGAAAATCTTCATTACTTTGTTTTGCTATTCCACCAAAATATAAATTGGAAGTATTTGGGCCGAGCAATGAAGGGAACATTGTAAATGCCATATTGCCAATACTATAAATTAATAGTGAAGCACAAATAACTACAAATATGCCTGAAACTAGTGACCATGAGGTGGCAGCTTTCGCTAAAGCTGAAAGCACTCCTAGCATAGATATATTTATTGCAAATAGAGCTGGAACCTTTGCATCAGCGGTTTTGACCCAATCTAATTGAAGTTGTAAAATTTTTTCAGCACGCTCTATTTTCATTCTAGAAATCAATATAATCGAAAACATGTACTTTATAAGACTAAATATATTATAGCTATATAAGAATATGGAAATTGATGAATGGTGGATTAGTTGTCTATTAGGGTAAGGTTAGGTCTAGCTATTCTGTACACTGCCCCCCTGTTGTTGACCGCTTCTATTGTGGCCTTTGCGACTGTCAGATTCAATAAATTAATATTTAATTACTTTATTACATTCAGGTATGCACCCCAATATTTATAAACTTTTAAACATTCATTTAAAACAGTAATGAAATATATAAAGTTTACAAATAAAGTAGCTCATTTGGGGAATCGTTGGGGAATCATTGGGGAATGCACGTAAGCCATTGATTTATATGCAACGACAGATATTGCCCATACAAATAAACAATATCGATTTCACAG
>TARA_R110000823_G_scaffold91174_9_pt1 | contig 12666 bp, 9 predicted proteins | sample TARA_R110000823 | Tara Oceans TARA_R110000823 (sample SAMEA4397722) | marine metagenome | biome: Polar Biome; feature: [DCM] deep chlorophyll maximum layer (ENVO:01000326); material: water (ENVO:00002006), including particulate matter (ENVO:01000060) such as... | depth 20 m | reverse complement strand
TCAGGCCCCAGGCGTCGTCGGGGCTGAGCGCGGGTTTCAGCAACGGGGGGATATGGCCGGGAAACGGCTGCGTGGGCGAAAGGTACTCGCCCGGCACGGCGCCCGACTGGGGCACGGCGCGCTCCTCCACCGGCCACAGCGGCTCGCCCGTCTCACGATTGAGTACGAACGTCAGGCCCATCTTGGTGACCTGTACCAGTGCCGGCACGCGCTCGCCGGCCACGCTGAGATCGACCAGCGTGGGCTGCGCCGGCGTGTCGTAATCCCACAGGTCGTGGTGCACCATCTGATAATGCCACGCTACCTCGCCCGTCGCGCCATCCAGCGCCACCACCGAGCTGGAGTAGTGATCCAGGCCATCCCGGTGGCCGCCAAAATAGTCGGGCGTGGTGTTGCCGGTGGGCAGGTAGACCCGGTCGAGCGACTCATCCACGGCAATGATCGACCACACGTTGGTCGTGCCGCTCAGCCAGGTACCGTCTGCGTTGCGCAACGGCTTGCCCGGCGGTACCGGGTTGAACGCCCACAGCAGGGCGCCGCTGCGCACATCGTAGGCGCGCACCACGCCGCCGGGCGCATCGACGCGCTGGTTGTCGAGCACCATCGAGCCGGTGATCAGGCGATCTCCGAGAATTGCCGGTGGCGAGGTAATACCGTACTCGGCCGGGTCGTGTGCAGCCAGGCCATCGCTGGTGTCGATCTGCCCGTTGTCGCCAAAATCCGCGCAGGGTTCGCCGGTGGCGGCATCCAGCGCGATCAAGCGCGCATCCTGCGTACCGACAAATATGCGCTGTTCGCAAAACCCGCTGGCGCCAGACTGCCAGCTACTCACACCCCGGCAATTGGGCAACACCGGGCTGTCGAATCTGTCCACGCCGGGATCATACGACCACAGCTCTTCACCGGTCTCGGCGTTCAGCGCGAAAACGCGATTAAAGGGCGTGCAGTAATACAGGCGCTCGCCGACTACGATCGGCGTTACCTGCAGGGAGCTCTGTGACACCCGGCGGCCCTGTGCGTCCGTGCCTGCCTCGCGCGCGTCGCCGGAGCGATGTTTCCAGGCCACTTCCAGGGCGTGCACATTGTCCGGCGTGATCTGGCGGGCGCGGGAAAAATGCGTCCCACCGGGCGTTGCGCCGTAGGCCGGCCAGTGGGCCGCAACGGTCTCTTGCGGTACCTCAAACTTCGCCGGCGTGACACAGGCCGACACGGCACACACCAGAGGCACCAGTAGCGCCGCGTTTATCCGCTTCATTGCCACGCGCACACGCCCCCTTCAGCCCGGTGCCGGTCCCCACTGCATCCTAGCCCAAAGCCCGGCGAAGCCAAAGGGCGTCACTTTCGCCCCGGGGAGCGGCTCGCTACACTGCAGGCACCGCGACACGCGCAAGCTGGCACCTCGAATGCGCAATGCCCGCCGTCGAGCAGGTGTCGCAGCCACAGCCACCCTCAAGGATAGCGTCGCATGCAGTTGCAAGCCCTGCCCCCCTGTTCACCGCCCCGTGGCGAAGTCGCCATCGCGGCGGTGGTGTTCGATACCTTCGGCACCGTGTGCGATTTCTTTCACCCTTTCAAGCGCGCATTCGAGGCACTCGCGCTGGCCAAAGGTGTCACCTGCGACGCTGCGCAACTGGCGATCGACTGGCGCACAGCCTACCTCATCAGCACACTGAGTCAGGCTCTCGAGGAGACACCCTTCGTGCCGCTCTACGACATCAACCGCGATAATCTGGCACAACTGCTGGACAGCAAATTCCCCGCACCCGTGAGCGCGGACGAGGTGGCCGCCATGGCGCACCTCTGGGAGCAGCTCGACCCCTGGCCAGATACCGTGACAGGCCTCGAGCGCATCCGTGCGAGCCACATTATCGCGCCGCTGTCGAACGGCAACTTCAGCGACATGCTCTACCTAGCGCGCTACGCCCACCTGCCCTGGGATATCATCCTCGGGGCGTCGATCAGCGGATTCTACAAGCCGCACGCGAGCACCTATCGCATGTCCTGCGAGGTGCTGCGTCTGCCACCCGAATCGGTCTGCATGGTAGCAGCGCACCAGGTGGACCTTGCATTTGCCGCGGGCCACGGCATGCAAACCGCCTTCGTACCGCGCCCCATGGAGTTCGGCGGCGCTACCCGGGCGCGCGACGCCAGCAGGGATCAGCCCTCGCTGGATGCCGCAGAAGTGTATGCGGAAGGCGACTGGACCTACATCGCCACCGATTTTATCGATCTGGCAGGACAATTGGAGGCGGATGCGCACAGTCCCTGACCGGAAGACCGCCTGGCGCGATGCCGGGCCGGGCCGGCGGCGCCGGAATGCAGCCCCGGTGGCCGTCGCGGTCATTCCCGTCTCTGCCACAATTGCACACACTTGAGCATTCAGGATCAGCGGAGCGCAAAGCATGGATATCAACCTCGACACAGGCCCACAGGGGCCACTCACCGGCATTCGCGTGCTCGACATCACCTCGATGATCACCGGCCCGCTGTGCGCGCAGCAACTCGGCGACCTGGGAGCCGATGTTGTGAAGATCGAACCGCTGCATGGCGAGATCGCGCGCTGGATGGCGCCGCCGCAGGAAGCGGGGCTGAGCGGCTTCTACGCGCAGCTCAATCGCAACAAACGCAGCCTGGCGGTGGATCTGAAGAATCCCGAAGGCATCGAGGTCATTCGCCGGCTCGCCGCCGACGCCGACATTCTGGTGGAGAATTTTCGCGGCGGTGTGCCTGACAGGCTCGGCATCGGTTACGAGGCCTTGCGCCCACTCAACGAGCGCCTCATTTATGTTTCGATCACCGGCTTCGGCCCCACCGGGCCCTACGCCACGCGCCCGGCCTACGACCCTATCGCCCAGGGGCTGGTGGGCGGCTGTTTTATCCAGGGCATCCCCTTCGGGGGCAAACCGCAGCTTATCCAGTCGGCGATGGTGGACAAAACCACCGCCATCACCGCCGCCGGCGTGGCGATGGCGGCGCTGTATGCACGCGATCGTCCGGGCGGCACAGGCCGCGGGCAGCGCGTGGATATACCCATGATCGATGCCTGGGCGGCCAACTCACTCCCCGACGTGGCGGCGGTAGACAGCTTTGTACCGAACACTCTACCGGACCCGGCGCCACTGGCGGTGCTGCGCACCTTCGCCACCACTGATGGCTACGTGGTGGGCATGGCGCTGCAGGACAACCACTTCCGCGGGCTCTGCGAGGCGCTGGAGTGTACGGAACTGCTGACCACACCCGGCATGACAACACTCGGCGAACGGGTGAGTGATTTCAAACCCTGGCTGGATGCCATTGAAAAGGTTATGGCCAGGTTCTCCACCGAGGAACTGCTCAAGCGGCTGGACGCCGCGGGCGTGCCTTTCGGCAAGGTCAAGACCATCCGCGAGTTCGCCGAAGACCCGCAGGCACAGCACAACCGCACGCTGTTCGACGTCGAACACCCGGAGGCCGGTACGATGCGCTACATTCGCTATCCGGGCCACCTCTCGGAGACACCCGCCTCGCTGCACAAACACCCCCCGCGGCTGGGCGAACACAGCGTTGCCGTGCTGCGCGAAGCGGGTTACGCCGACACAGACATCGACCGTATGCTAGCGGCCGGCGTGGTGGGTGGCTGACCCGCGCAATGCGCCGGGCCTATACTCTGGTGCACTGTTGGCAATACGCATGAACCTGCCACAGAGCACAATTGCCAGAAACAGCAGAAAGTAGATCGCCAGCACCGCGGGCAACAGCACGAGGAGAGAAAACAGAACTGCCAGGAATCGCTGTGCCAGATCTGCTAGCTTATGCCTGGTTGTTACCGTGCCTGGAACTGCCATAAACCCTCTCCTTGCGCGGAGCGCTGCTCCTCATTTCCGCTCCACGACCCGTCACCCGGTACTGCCGGCCGCCGTGCGGCGGCAACCAATCCGGCCGGCATCGGCACCAGAGCCCTGGCTTTCGTGAGTTCACTGGAGGGGATCGACTGTCTGTTGACCAGGGCGCGGAGGATACGCGATACCTCCGTAGCCGGGGATAAAGCCCGGGCCATGGTAGGACATCATCTGGTCCGCGGTGACACCGAACAGCGCTCCCTGAAACGCGCCCGCCACTGGCGTGGCACTGCCAATCTCCATCACTACCCCCCTGTTTGGCAGCGGCGAAGCTGGGGGCTCTCCTGCTGGCGCGCCAGCTGTGGCCGAGGGTTCGTCGGCAGGGGGCGACCGCAGCAGATTGTCTGCGGGGTTACGTTCACAGCCCGCCGACAACAGGCCGGCTGCAAGAGTCGCCAGCAGGAGCCCCCGCGGGTACCGCCAGTGCCCGACGACGGGCCCGGACGTCGCACCCCAAGCATGCCGTTGGTGCTGTTCTCGCAATCCTTTGCGCTGGGTCATTTTAACTCCAGCCAGAGTCTGTTGTACTGAAACCAGTAGAGCAGCGGCGAAGCCATAACTCATGCACCATATGGTGTACGCGGTATTGCATCGTTTCGAACACCATTGAGAGGAGTGCATGCTGCGCTGCAGGCAGCAACGAATCGCGAGCTACGGAGCTTCACGTAGAACGATGCATCACAATGCCGCCGCCATTGATCAGCTCGTCAGCCTTGTGTACCAGAGCGCCATCGATCTGGATGCCGAATCACGCTTTCTCGAAGTCGCGTGCAGCGAGCTGAAGCTGGCCTCGGCCTGCGTGGTAGCTATCGACATCACTCAGCGCACTAGCCGGATGACAGCTCTGTACGTCAGAACGCCGTCGATGAGCGTAGCTGCGCAACGGGCACTGATGCGCGAGTACAACCGGCACTTCAGCAGTTACAACCCGCTGACTGAAATCGCTATCGACAAGGGCCTGCTGGTGGCAGGCGGCACGGTCTACGTTGAAGATCTGGTGCCTCACCCACTGCTGGAGAAGACCGCGATGCACAGCAACCTGTTCCAGCCGCAAGGTTGGGATGATCATGCCGGCATCGTAACGATGGCCGATGACAGACGCGCGCTCACTGTCAGCTTTGCCCTGTCAGAAGACTCCTCACCCATCACCGAAGATTTAAAAGCCGTACTGCAGATACTGGCGGGCCACCTTCCCCGCGCCCATAAGCTGCGCCAGACGCTGGAAAACCGCCGCCTGATGCGCGATGCCGCCCTGCAATCGCTGGACTCATTGACTTTCGGGATGATTATTATTGATGAGACCTCAAAGGTTGTTTTCTGTAACCAGGCGGCACACTCCGCTCTCGAAAACAGTAGTGCATTGAGCCTCAGGAATGCAGAGATGCATTGCGGGCTGGCGCGCTCGCAAAAACTGCTCCAGCAGCACATCGCGATGGCAATCGACAGTGCGCAGCACGGGCTCGATGTCCACTGGACACCGGTGGAGCTGGATCTGCCCGGGAATGGCGGACGTTCCACCATTATCTGCGCCTATCCGCTGCGACTTACCCGCTCCGCTGACGCGCAGCCACAGCCCGCCTGCGTTCTTTACCTGCGTGAACCGGAGAGCGAGATCTCCGACAGCCTGGATAACCTGATTGCATTGTTCAAGCTGACGCCCGCCGAGGCCAGCGTTGCGCTCGCTATCTCCCGCGGGGAATCTCTGGAACAGATTGCTGCAACCATGGCGCACAGCGTTGCCACCTCGCGCACTCTGCTCAAGCGGGTATATGCGAAGACGGGCACCAATCGTCAGAATGAGCTGGCTCGCCTGCTGCTTTCCCTCACCGCCCTGTCGTCGCGGCAAGACTGATGCACTGCCGCCACGCGCTGCGCCTGCGCATGGCTCCATCGCGCCCGACCCGCCCATGCCGGTAAACTGCACCGATCAATTCCCCTTGCATTGCTTCGCGAGTGGCCTAACCTATGCAGGGTCGCACCCGAGCGCTGCTCGCGGCGGGGTGTGCAAACCGGCCTAATAAACCAGGGGGAAACAGCGCATGGACCAACCCGACGATAACAACACCAAACCCAACGAACCCACGCCGTCAGAACCGACACAACCCGAATCCGCGCCACCCGCAAGCGGCGGCTTCGACCTCGGTACCGTGATCGCCCAGGCAAAGCAGGTGATTACCGACCCTTCCGGGTTTTACCGGACGATGCCTCGCACCGGCGGTTACAGCGAGCCGCTCATTTTCGCCCTCGTGATGGGCGCGCTGGCCGGGGTGGTCTATGCGCTGCTGTCGATTCTGGGGCTCACCGGCATGGGCCTGGGCGGGCTGAGCGCCATCATCGTGGCGCCGATATTCATGCTGCTGGGCAGTTTCATCGCCGCGGCGATACTCTTCGTGATCTGGAAACTGATGGGTTCGCCACAGGGTTTCGAAGTCGCCTACCGCAGCGTGGCCTATTCCTACGCCATCGTACCGGTACTGGCAATATTCAGCGTCATTCCCTATCTCGGCACGCTGTTACGCGTGGTCTGGAGCACCTGGCTGATGATTATCGCCAGCGTGGAAGTGCACGGCCGGGCCAAAAATACCGCAATGATCGTGTTCGGCATTCTCGGCGCACTGCTGTTGTTCACACAGCTCTCAGGCGAGTACGCGCAGCGCAACCTGCAGGCTTCCGTGGAAGAGAGGCTGGGCGCGAATGCCGAGCAGATTGAGCAGAGCATGAAATCCCTGCAGCAGCTCGGTGTGGATGAAGACGGCAATATCGACCCCGAAAAGGCCGGCCGCGCGATGGGTGATTTTATGCGCGCCATGCAGGAAGCCGCCGAAGGCAAAAACCCGGAAGCGGCAAGCGGCGGCGGGGAATAGCGTCGGTCTCTGCCCCCGGTACCGTGGCCCTCACACGAGGGCCGCACACACTGGCAACCCTCACCGCGCGCCGCGGCGCGCCTACTCCTGCTGGGCGTCTTGCTGCGCGGCCCGCGGCTGGTACACCGACTCCATCACCTGGTCCACGGTGAAGGTGCCCGGACGCTGGCGTGGCGGGAAGGCGCGCAGGCTGGCCACGAACTGCGCCACCGCCAGCATCCCCTGCGAGCCCGCGGCGGAAATCTTCTTGTCCCACCAAACGTTATAGCTGTTTGCATCAGTGTCTGCGCGCTCAAACGGGTCGCGGCGCAGATGAAACACCTTGGGAATGCGCAGGGTAACAAAGGGATCGCGCCACACATCAAAGCGCCGGGCACGCTGCTCGGCGAACACCAGTTTCCAGTCGCCCACGCGGGCTGCCGTGAGTTGTCCGTCGTCGCTGAAATAGAAAAACTCCCGGCGCGGCGCATTCTCCGACTGGCCCGTGAGGTAGGGCAGGAAGTTGTAGCCATCGAGATGAACCTTGAAGTTCTTGTTGCCAACGCGCTTGCCCTGTTTGAGCTCCGCCGCGATGTTGTCATCACCCACCACCGCCAGCAACGTCGGCACCCAGTCCAGGTGCGACATCACCGCATTGCTAATGGAGCCCGGCGCGACCTTGCCGGGCCAGCGCACGATCGCCGGCACGCGGTAGCCGCCCTCCCAGTTGGTATTCTTTTCGCCCCTGAAGGGCGTGATGGCGCCGTCGGGCCACTGATTGAAGTGCGGCCCGTTGTCGGTGGAATAGATCACGATGGTGTCGTCGGCAATGCCCAGAGCGTCGAGTTTGGCCAGCAGTTGCCCCACGTGCCCATCGTGCTCCAGCATGCCGTCGTTGTAAAAACCCTGGCCTGAAAGCCCGAGGCTTTCATCCTTCACATGCGTGTAGTAATGCATGCGCGTGGAGTTGAACCACAAAAAGAAAGGCTGCTGTTTTTCATGCGCGCGATCCATGAACTTCAGCGCGGCGGCGAGAAACTCTTCGTCGACTGTTTCCATGCGCTTGCGTGTGAGCGGCCCGCTGTCTTCGATCCGCCCATCGGCGAAACTGCGGATCACGCCGCGCGGGCCAAAGGCCTTGCGAAAGGCTGGCGATTCCGGGTAATCGGGGTCTTCCGGGGCCTCCTCCGCGTTCAGGTGATACAAATTGCCGAAAAACTCGTCGAAGCCGTGATTGGTGGGCAGGAATTCATCGCGGTCACCGAGGTGGTTCTTGCCGAACTGGCCACTGGTGTAGCCGTGCGGTTTCAGCAGTTCGGCCAGCGTGGGATCCTCGGCCTGGATACCGATATCCGACCCGGGAATTCCGACCTTGGTGAGGCCGGTGCGCACCGGATGCTGCCCGGTGATGAAGGCCGAACGGCCCGCCGTGCAGCTCTGCTCACCGTAGTAATCCGTGAAAATCATACCCTCGCTGGCGATACGGTCGATACTGGGAGTGGGGTAGCCCATCATGCCCATGCTGTAGCGGCTGATATTCCAGTAGCCGATGTCGTCGCCCCAGATCACCAGGATATTGGGCTTTTCCGCCGCACTGGTCGCCGTCGCGGTAAAGCTTCCCAACAACAGCAGAAAACAGAGCACTAACAGGCTTTTTATACTTTGCATGACACCGGTTCTCCCAAAATGCGCACGTGCGGATCGTATTCTGCAATATTATTTCGTCGCCCGCAGCATGGGGCCGCGCAGCGTCTGCCTGAGCGTCCCCGCGTCGAACCTGATTCCTGTTCGCGGCAACAGGGCCCAGTATAGAACCTGCCGGCCGCAATAGCCCACCCCGCTTTTCTCGCTCTCCCCGGTTACCGGCGCCAATGTAGCATTAGCGTCAATTCTACCGGCAACTCAGTCTTGCAAAGCGACGGCCCACCCCGGAGAATCCCCGCATGCATCATTCCGCCCGGGTTTTACTGGCAGCACTCACACTGGCTTTGCTCCTGCCGGGCAGCGCGCTGGCCAGCGTCGACTACCCTCCCCCCGTCAAAGAGCTGATTGAACAGCGTTGCATGGTATGCCACGGCTGCTACGACGCGCCCTGTCAGCTCAAGCTGGATGCATGGCGGGGCCTGGAGCGCGGCGCCAACAAGGATCAGGTTTACGACGGCACGCGCCTGAGAACCGGCAAACTCACGCGCCTGTTTGAAGATGCACACTCCATCGAGGAATGGCGCAAGAAAGATTTCTACCCGGTGCTCAATCCCGAAGAGCCGGATGCCGGCGTAATGGCCCGCATGCTCGCACTGAAACAGCAGCACCCGTTGCCAGAGGGAGAGCTGTTGCCGGATAGCTTTGATCTGCGCCTCAATCGCGACCAGCAATGCCCGAAAGAGGCGGAATTCGACGATTACGCCGAGGACTATCCGTTGTGGGGCATGCCCTACGCCCTGCCGGGCCTCACCAGCGAGCAACACGCGGTGCTGGATGAGTGGCTGCAACGCGGCGCACCGGGCATTGCGCAGCCCGCGCCGGCACCGGTGGTACAGGATACGCTCGCGCGCTGGGAGGCGTTTCTCAACGGCGACAGCCACAAGCAGCAGCTCATGTCGCGCTACATCTTTGAGCATCTGTTTATTGCCAGCCTGTATCTCGAAGATCTTCCAGAGGCCGGGGGATACTATCAACTGGTGCGCTCACGCACGCCCCCCGGCGAGCCGCTCGACATTATTGCCACCCGGCGGCCCTACGACGCGCCCGATGTGAAACGTGTGTATTACCGTCTCATGCCCCAGCGCACCGCCGTGCTGGCCAAGCGCCATATGCCCTACGCGCTGCACGCAAAGCGCATGCAGCGTTGGCAGGCGCTGTTTCTCGAACCGGAATACGAGGTCAGCGAACTGCCTTCCTATGCCGACAAGGTTGCTTCCAACCCCTTTGTGGCGTTCCGCGAGTTGCCCCTGAACGCCCGCTACAAGTTCATGCTGGACGAGGCGCAATTTACGATCATGGCCTATATCAAGGGGCCGGTCTGCCGCGGGCAGGTGGCGCTGAATGTCATCGACGACCATTTCTGGGTGGTGTTTCTCGATCCAGATACTTCGCGTGGCCAGCACACCGCCGAATTTCTCGCCAGCGAAAGCGGTAACCTGCGCCTGCCCAGCGCCGTGGGCGGCTCGCTGATTTCGCTTGTAGAGTGGAACCACTACGCGAAGAACCAGCTGCAATTCCTCGAAGCCAAGCTGAAATTCATAGAGCGTCAGACAGCAGATCCAGATACCAGTGTGAATCTGCAACGTATCTGGGACGGCGACGGTGACAATGACAATGCCGCGCTGACCATATTCCGTCACAACGACAGCGCCTCTGTAGTCAAAGGCCTGGTGGGCCGGCAGCCGAAAACCGCCTGGGTCATCGACTACTCACTGCTGGAACGCATTCACTACCTGCTGGTGGCTGGCTTTGACGTGTACGGTACCGCGGTGCACCAGCTCGAGACGCGCCTGTACATGGATTTCCTGCGCATGGAGGGCGAGCAGAACTTCCTGTTTTTCCTGCCGCAACAGGAACGCATCGCGCTGCGGGACCACTGGTATCGCGGCGCCGAGGAGCATGTTAAGAAATACGTCGTGAATGATTCGCTGGCCTTCGACCGTGACAGCGATATCCGCTATCGCACGGACGAGCCCAAGGCGGAGTTGTTCGATATGCTGAAAGAGCATGTGTTCGGCGCGAAGGCACCGCGCTACCAGCCAGTGGACGCGCGCTTTGATCCGCTGCTGAAGCTTACCGGCCTGGCCGTCGCACAACTGCCGGAGGTGGCCTTTCTGCAGGTGCTGGCACGCGACGGCAGCAAAGACTACTACACGCTGGTGCACAACAACGGCTACAGCAACAACGCGCAGCTGTTTCACGAGGAGGAACGCCGCATTGAAGAGGAAGACTACCTCACGCTGGTGAACGGCTTCATCGGCGCCTATCCGAACGTGTTTTTCCAGCTACCTGAATCGGACATCAGCGGATTCGTGAAGGCGGTTGCCGCAATGCGGGATGCCGACGACTACACAAGTCTGGTGTCGCGCTACGGTGTGCGGCGCACCGCGCCCTGGATCTGGCGGGTGAGCGACGACATGAGTGCGCACTACCGCAAGACTTTCCCCCGCGAAGCGGGGCTGTTTGACCTGAACCGCTATGAAAATCGCTAGACAGCCGCGGAATTGATCACGCGTACCGGATACCCATTATGAGAAAAATTCTCTGGGCTGCATTTGCCGTAACGCTGGTGGCGGTAGGCGCCATCCAGTTTGTCCCGGCGCCGCCAGTGCTCGTCCCGGTCACGCTGCCCGTTGCGGAGCGCGATGCGCACCGCTTGCTGAATTTCGAGGGCATTCACAATTTTCGCGATCTGGGGGGCTACCAGACGGCCGACGGGCAACGCGTAAAATGGGGCGCCCTGTACCGTACAGGCACTCTCGCACATGCCAGCAGGGCCGACCTGGAAGTGCTCGAACGGCTCGATCTACACACGCTGATAGACTTTCGTTCCTCCATGGAAAAAGCCGAGGAACCCAGCCGGTTGCCCGACCCCCGGCCTTTCGAGCTGGTGGAGATTCCGACCCTCGACGAGGGCAACGAGGCAATGGTCGGCGAGATCATGCAGCGCATCGAAAGCGGCAACTTCGAGGGCTTTGACCCGCACGCCACCATGATCCTGGGCAATCAGCAGTTTGCCACCGAGTTCACACCACAGTTCCGCCGCTTCATGCACACCGTGCTGGACGCGGATGGAGCGCCCGTGGCATGGCATTGCAGCGCGGGCAAAGATCGCACGGGTTTCGCCGCGGCGATATTGCTGCGGGTGCTGGGCGTGCCCGCGGAAACGGTTATGCGAGACTATCTGGCCAGCGACCAGCCCTCGCGTGAGTCGCGCAAATCCCAGTTGATGCTGCTGCGCCTGTTCAAGGGTGAGGAAGCGTCGGACAACCTCGCCGTACTGATGGGCGTGGAGGCCGAGTGGCTGCAGGCGGCGTTCGGCGCTATCGACGAACGCTGGGGAAGTTTCGATGCCTATGTGCGCGATGGCCTCGAACTCAGCGCTGCCGATGTGGCCCGCCTGCGCGGCAACCTGCTGATCTGACAGGCGACCTGTCTGGGCATTGATTCAGACGGTGCAATTTGTTGAGCCGCAGCGGCGCCACAATGTCCCTATAATAACGCCACGCGCCGCCGATACATGTCGCAAAGACCTGTATCGGCACTCGAGCAAAATGTCACCGGGGATCAGCCAACATGAACTTTGAATTTTCTGAAGAGCAGCGGTTCATCCGCGACCAGGCGCGAAATTTCCTCGCGCAGGAATGCACCAAGGCGGTAGTCCGCGAAGTGCTGGACGGCGAGCAGGCCTACCACAGCGCGCTGTGGCAGAAAATCGTCGATTTGGGCTGGACGGCGATGGCCATCCCCGAGGAGCACGGTGGCCTGGGCCTGGGTTACCTGGAGTTGTGCGTGATCGCCGAGGAGCTCGGTCGCGCACTCGCGCCCGTGCCCTTTTCCTCCAGCGTGTATCTCGCCACCGAGGCCATCAAGCGCTGGGGTTCGGAGCAGCAAAAGGCCCGCTACCTGCCGCGGCTCGCGGCGGGCGAACTGATCGGCTGCTTTGCCCACGCCGAGGGCCTGGGCCTGCCAGTGGTCAACGCAACTTACGGCGACGGCGAAATAACTGGCAGCAAGATGCCGGTGGCAGACGGCGATAGCGCCGATTTCGCCATTCTCAGCGCGCGCGCCGACAACCAGGCAGTACAGCTTTACCTGGTGGACCTGAACCAGCCGGGCGTCACACGCGACGTGCTGGCCAGCATGGACCCCTCCCGCTCCCAGGCGCGCCTGAACCTGCAACGGGCGAGCGCAGAACCACTCGGCTCGGTGGCGCCAGACGAAGACGCCATCGCCACGCT
>TARA_R110000823_G_scaffold315418_1_pt1 | contig 12680 bp, 24 predicted proteins | sample TARA_R110000823 | Tara Oceans TARA_R110000823 (sample SAMEA4397722) | marine metagenome | biome: Polar Biome; feature: [DCM] deep chlorophyll maximum layer (ENVO:01000326); material: water (ENVO:00002006), including particulate matter (ENVO:01000060) such as... | depth 20 m | reverse complement strand
GTAAATTCGAATTAATAACTGTCCTATTTTTAGGGAAGCCTACAAGGGAACTTATTTTTTATTTGTTTTTTTATTCCCTTTGCTTGTTTCTTTTTTAAGATATTCGTTTTATATACCTCTATCATTTTATAACCATTATAATTTTATATAACAAAGAAAACTAGGAGTTGTGACAACCCTTTGACAGCTTTTATAGTTGTTAAAAAGCTAAACATAATGTGACAATAAATTGATTGTGGCTCCATTGGGGTCTTTTACAAAAAACCGTCTTACTCCCCAACTTTCATTTGTTATTGGGTATACAATTTCAATTTTTTGCTTTTTGGCACGTTGAAACCAGTTGTCTATGTTCGATACTTCAACTGATAAAAATATTGCCGAGTTATCTAAAGGTTTGTTTTCGTTATTTCTGAAAATTGAAATTTGTGCAGTTGTATTTTCATTTGACGCGAATGTCACGATCCAACCCAAATCCATCGCTACGTCCATTCCTAAAAATTCAGTATAAAACTGTTTACTTTTCTCTATGTCGTTTGAACAAATATTTGGAACAATTCTTCGCATGATTACTTTTTTTCGTTGTGTGAATTTGATTTTAGTGTGTGTTTAAAAATCTGATTTAAGTCAAGCTCCAAATTGTCTTAGATGATGGTCTGTATGTTTATATACCAAAATACCGATTTGCTCTTTGGTCATTTTACCAAAAAAATCGTGAATGAAATTAGGGTTATTATAGTTTTCATAATTACGTAGCAATTCTATCCATTTCAATTTTTCCGACTCCAAGTCGCCAACTTTGGCTTGTGGTTTAAATTGGTCTGAAGTAGGAATATTTTTGTCAAATGGTTTGTCGTCTTTTATCATTCTTTTCATCGCTATTTTGCCGAATATTTTACCCATAAAAGCTTGCTTATACGTATGATTTTCTGTCCCAAGTATCCATCCATTCCAATAGGTATTGTGTTTTAGCACTTGGTACACATTCATTTTACCCCATAGCGCTTTGTTATCTTCATTAATTTGCTGAATTCTCTTGATTAACTGTTCTCTGGAGTTTTGATCGAAAATGGTTTTCATAGTTATAATTTAATGCAGTATGAAGTTATTGTTTTTATTTTTTCTCCTTTAGTGCTTTGAAACACATAAAAATCTGAAAACGCATATTTATTGCCATTTTCCATTATCATCATTCCATTAGCTGCCCCTTCTTTTCCGTGAGATAGGATTTGATTTAATTTCAATTCAGATGCTTTTACAGCTTGCATTCTTTCTAATTCAGCGGTGAAAGCTTCTATTCCTTCAATTTTTTTGTCCCCGATGACATTCCATACTATGCCCTCAGTTACTCCTTCGATTAAAAACTCAACATTCCCTTCTGCAAACGCTATATTAAATTGCTTTAAAAATTCCATTTTGGGTGAATTCCCACAATTGGGACTGGCTATTATTTTGGTCATTTTCTATCGTTTTTAAACTTACATATTCTCATTAGACAACAAGTTAAATTTATGCCCATCTGGGTCGGTAAAAACACAAACATAAAAGCCATTATCATCATAAAAAGCTTTCCTATCCTTGTTAGAGTCGAATACAATTTTACCTCCTGCCTTGTCTATTTCTGTTACCCAGTTATTGTATTCTTCTTTGCTTTCTGCTGCCATAGAAAACATCACTTCATTACCCTTGTTTAAATCGGCTGTTTTACCTTCCAGACTCGATTCTAATTTTTCTGTTTTAAAGAAGTGAATCACAAATTTATCAGGACCAAAGAAGAAACTGACCAAATCATCTGATGGGCTTCCATTTAACTGAAAGCCCAATGATTGATAAAACGTTTTAGTACGCTCTATGTTTTCTACGCCAAGGTTTGCCCAAATTTGTTTTGTTTTCATAATGACTATATTTTTAACTACAACTGCAGTCCGAACTTGTTATCATTTCTTTGTTTAAATATTGAAGAATGTATGCTGACATCTCCATTTTTTCTAACTCTTTTTTTGGTTCAAAGTATCCCTTCAACAAAACCTCTATCAATGTTTCTTTTGTGGGTTCAGATGTTGTTAGGCTATTCCAAGTCCATTCTCTTTTTTCAGATTTATCAGTTGCGTGATTAGGATAAAAATCAAGATTACCCACTCTTATCGTTGGGGAAGCTATGATTTGTGCTTTTTCAGCATCCTCAATTGTCTTCACTGATGTTGATTTGAAAAAGATTTCGCAATCCAAATTATCAAATAGTTTTTGTACCTCCTGAATTGCTGAAACTAATTTACCTTGAACTGTATCGCAGGCTGAACAAGAGTTGTTTTCATTGCTAGGCATTTCTACTTGAATTAGTTCTACTTTTAATACTTTTTTTGTTGCTGTTTCCATTTTCTTACTGATTTAAAATTATTGTTTATCGCTAAGACTTTGGAAACACTAAAAAGACGCAATAATTTGCTTTTTTATTTTAAACAACAGGTTTTGGTTATATTGTATGACATAAATTGGTGATCTGATGCTTCAACCTTTCCGCACTCTTCAAATTTTTCTTTTAACATTTTTCTCGCCCTTTGAATTCTTGACTTCGTTGCCGTTAAAGTTAAGCCCATTTGGGCTGCGACTTCTTTTTGAGATAATCCTTTAATATCTGAAAGGTGTAATGGCAAAGCATATTTCTTTGGTAGTCTGTTTATAAAATTATGAAGCCATACAAAAATATTTTCATCATACTCGTGGTGATTTGATACGTCTAGATTCTCAAAACTCTCTATTGATCTTGTTTGATTCGACTTTTTATAATAGTCACTAATTGTATTCTGCGTAATCCTGTAAAGCCAAGCTTTTATATGTGTAACATTGTTTTTATGCGTGCAATAGTTAGCAACTTTTAGAAGTACCGATTGCGTAATATCATTAGCATCTTCTTCATTTGATACTCGTTTTTTCACAAAAGCTTTTAAGTCCTTTTGGTAGGTTTCCCAAATGGTATACATATCGCATTTCATATGGTGCTTTTTTTATTTTAATCTATCTCCAATTCAACTGCCAAGAAACTCCAAACCGATCTTCTATAAAAGCAAATTGTTTGCTAAAACCGTAATTGTCCAATGGCATTTTTACATCCCCATTTTCGGATAGCTTTTTAAAAAGATGTTCAATTTCTTTATCATTCTCACATTCTACCCAATTGGACACCGCTGGCGTAAAATCCCATTCGTGTTGGATAAAACTGTCGCTACAAATAAACTGCTTGCCGTTTAACTCAAAAATTGCTTTTACAACAGTTCCTTCTTTACCTGGACCCTCTTTTCTGTATCGTTGAATATCAATCACTTTTGAATTATTGAACAAATCGATATAAAAATTCATCGCTTCTTCAGCATTGTTTTTTTGAAATGTTAGAAAAGTAGTGATTTGTTGTTTCATAGACTTATTCTTAAAAATTGATTTAGTTTTCGCAATAATTTTTCAATCGATATAAGAACATTGCCCAATTGTAATTACACCATCTGTAAAAGTCGGTTCTTTCTCGCCAATTAAAGTGTTTAAGAATAATAGTTGTTCTATTATCTTTCCCAGTAAGCTCAAACGATACTTTTGTACCTATCCATTCTTCATCTGAAGCGATGCATTCCCAAACAATTTTACTGTTTTCTACAAGTTCAAGAATTATAAATTTTGTGATATAGCCTTCATCAAAATCAAATTCATTGATAAAACCAACCTCAGGTTTCACCTTGAGTTTCTTCGTCCATATTTCACTTAATCCTTCTTCTGAAGTCAGCGCACTGTAAACCGTTTCTTTTGGTGCTTTTATGTAAATGATGTGCTCAATGCTATCCATTTTTTAATTGTTTGTTGTTGCATTAATGATTAAGAGTAAAATTCTAATAGTCTCTGCATTTACGTCTGACAAATTGTTTTAGAGGTTTCCGTAGTACACTTTAATATTGATTATTTTTCCATCCTTGATTTTAAAATATTCTGCATTTTCAATTTCACGCTTGTCATACGTTATTGCTTTATAGCTTAGAAAAGCTTCATTTTTATCATCGATGAACTTCAAGATTTGATACTGTTCTACACTTTTGTTAAATTCCCAACACTTTTCGAAATATGAAGACTTATCCAATTTATTGTCGTGAGGACTACTGAATTCAAACCTGTCATCAAGAAGGTTTTCTAAAGTTGTTTTATCACTGTTTTCATAACAAGAAAAATAAGTTCGAACTATGTCCTCATTTTTCATTTTGACTGCCGCTCTTTACCATTATTTAATGCTATTCTATTTTCTAATTGATGAAGGTGTCTTTGGGTGTGATAGATATTGAACCAGACCCATTCAAATCTTGTAAATTCGCCATATTCTGGAATGGAAAAATCGATACATGTTAAAGATAAATCTCTGTTTATTATAACCTCTTTAATTTGCTCAATCCTATCTTCTAAGGCCTTTATTAAATCTTTTTTGACTATTTTTTTCTTAGATGGTAAAATCGCTTCTGGGGAATCCATTTTAATTGAAGTATCTAAAAACAGGGTTTTAATCGGTTCTAATTTTTGGTCAAATGGTCTTACTGTTTTTTCAGTATTACCATTTAATGTTTGCACAGAGGCATAGGATTTTAAGATATGCTCCCCAATTTGTCCAGCTGACCAGCCTTTTTTAGGGGAAAAGTTTATTTGTTCTTCTGATAAAGAGGCAAGTGCATTTAATAAACTCGACGTTGTTTTATGAAATTCTTTAAAAGTTTTTTGTTGTTTATTTGTCATTTCTCGTTCTAGGTATGTGTTATTTACAAATTTCAAGAAAAGAAATCAATAAAAACTTGCCCTATGACAAGTTCTACCCTTGAAGTGTCATTTCCTTTCTGATTCTACTTAAAGAAGTATCAGTAATACCTAAATAAGTAGCGATGTATTTTAAGGGCACTTCTTTTATAATTTGTGGCTTTTGGTTCATCAGCTCCAAATATCTTTGCGAAGCACTCTGTGTGTGCATTGTAACAGCACGATGTTTTGCTATAAAAAGCTGTTGAGACATCCAGCTTCGACCCCATTCGGTAAAACCATGTATGGTGCTATACAAGTTTTGAAACTCGTTAAACTCAATTTTATAGACTTCACAATCTGTTAAAGCTTGGATGTTTTCTTTTGATGGGGTACGTAGAAATAGAGAGGCTACCTCAATCAGTATTTCATTTGGACCAAAAAAGTCAGTAGTAATTTCATTGCCATTGTAATCGATAACATAGGATCGAAATAAGCCTTTTTTAATGAGATAATATTCATTACTTATTTTACCTTCTTTAAGTATGGTTTCATTCTTTTTAAATTGAACTTCTATATGAGCCTGAATAATGCTTTTATAGTCTACTTTTTTTATATTAGGATGCTTGTAAACTTTCTCAAAAAAGGAATTTGACATTTTTTTCTTTAAATTTAAAGAAAAATAAGTAAGCACATATCAATAATCAACCTGTTTTAATTTCCTGGTGTTGTGTAAGTAACCATGTCAATTCCAATTCCATTTGGATCCACAATCACAAAATGTCTATCTCCCCAATCTTCATCTCTTATCTCCACTTTAAATGCAACGTCTTTGTTTTTGAGTAGTTCGTAAACTTCATCTACATTTTCCACTTCAATGGTTAAATAAACGCCTCGACCTTCAAAAGGTTGTTGAAATATTGGTTGCTGACTTGGATGGTTGGGTTTTAAAAAACTAATTTCGGCCGACTCATTTGGCGTATGCATCAGTACGTAAAAATCATTTTCGAATGTGATTCCGAATCCTAATATCTCCGTATAAAAGGCTTTAGTTTCTTGAAACTTCTCTGTAATAATTCCTGCGTTTAATTTCATTTTGTTTGGGTTTTGCGCATTTGCTAAAATTGTAAATAGCGAGAATGCAATTAAAAACATGTGTCTCACTGTATTGTTTTTGTAGGTACAAATTTAGAATGAGCCACCCTATTATAATTGTAAAAAACGGACATCCTTCTACCGAAAAGCTTCGGTAGGGGTTACCCCATAAAAGGTCTTAAATTGTTTGATAAAATGAGCTTGGTCAAAGAAACCTACGTCAAAATAGAATTTATTTTCTTTCAGACTTTGCTTAGCGGGTTTGGCATTTAAAATGTATTGAAATCGAACAACATTGCTAAACGCTTTTGGGGTGGTTCCTATATAAAAGTTGAAAATTCTGCGCATTTGTCTTGGACTCAAACCTTTATTTAAGTCACTTCTGGCGTTTAAATATCCCTTATTTTTAAAAATCAGAACTAAGTAATTATAGAAGCGTAGGTCTAAGTCAATAGATTGTTTTTCTATTATTTTCTTTACCTGTTTGTTTAATGCTGCTACAATATCTTCAAAACTTTGACTTGCATCAAATTTAGTTTCGATCCAGTTTGAGAAACTTGGCAACACTTGCTTTAATTCCTGATCTTGGTTACTCAACGATTGTGCGTTAACGTTAAAAAGCAATGGAAATGCCGCTGGCAAAAATCGTATTCCAATGTAATTAAAAGCGTTACCAATAGGGAATTCAGTAAATTTTCTGCAAAAACCCATTATAAAATTTTCAGTCGGGTTGTTAGGATTAAAAAATATATCAATACATCCATCAGAAACCACGCGATACATAAAAGGCTCATTTAAAGTTTTGTAAGTTTTAAGCTGCCAAAAACAGTATATGAAACTCGCTACCTCTTTTTTAGGAATAATTTCCTTGTACACAATCCCTTTATCTTCATCCTTAATAGTTGGTTGAATGGGTTTGTAATAGTTTCTTATGGTTTGTAGTTTTTTCACACTAATTAAAAGTTGAACTTTTCACTATATTGGTAAAATCTAAATGTTATGTGAGCGTAAATTATTTTTGCCTCATTCGGTTCGCTAACAAAGAAAGGCCTAACACCCCAATATTTATGGTGCTATTAGATAAACGATTTCAACATTTTTCGTTTTGAACAGTCATACTAATATTCACTATGCTTTACTTTAATAGGTAGTAAAATAGGTTTATTATCCCGAAGTTTGTTCTCTGTATTTTGAATCATTGTTATTTGAGCTTGCTTATTTTTATTAGATGCAAAAATTAAACCCCAAATCATATCCATCACCCATTTCATATCTAAAAACTTAGTATAAAATTTTTTGCTTGCCTCCCTATTATTGGCATAATTATTAGGAACTATTCTTAAAATGGATGTTTTCGTTCTCAATCTTTTTTATTGTCTAATTCAATCGCTTGTAAAATGTAATATTCGAGTACATCATCTTTATAATCTTTAGGGGCACTCAGTCTTAAGTTTAGTGATTTTTTTCCAACGCCTTCCAAGAGGTTATACTTGTCTTTAAATTGTTTACCATCCGTAAATGAAAAGGTAATTCCTTTTAAGGTAGGGCTTACTGAAATGATAATTCTATGATATCTATACACTGGAACTCCATAATATTTTTCAGTTCCTCCTCGCATTTCTTCTTTTAGCGTTGGAAATTTAGTTTTGATCAAGCTCCTAAATTTTGTAAAAATGGGTTGATGCTCTTCCTTGATTTTATCTTTTATAAATTGATTAATAGTTTTCATATAGGCTAATTTTTGGAATTAGATTTTTGTAGATAATGAGCACAAGCCCAAATCCAAATCGCACAAAACACGATAACGATTCTACCAAGCCAGCCAATTGGAGTCTCTTGTGTTATCATACCGTTTGTTTCACTCAAATAAATACCCATAGTAGCTATTAAACTAAATTCTAAAACCCACAATATTATGGTTAACAGAAGTATGTTTTTTTTATAAGGTTTAAGTTGTTCTTGTTTTCTGAATTGAAAAGTAATAAACACCGTAGCTAAAATCATACATCCTAATAACCCTGCTGCAGCATTATGAATTTGACCGCTTATTGTCATCTGATCTGGTAGGGTGCTTACTGGATCGGTATTAAAAACACCTGCTAAGAAATTACCAAGAGATGCTAATATTAATAGTACACCGCCGACTTTTAAACCAATATTAGATAATTTCTTAATTAGGTATATCCCTAAAAACAGGAAGCTTATACCAAGTGAAAAGAACGTAACTTTCATTAACCAACCTGCATTTCCTAATCCATATTCGCTAATAGGCTGCCAAATTGGATTTACCGAGGTATCAATGATATGTAAAAATACTAACAGAATAATAAATCCAATAGCACTTATTTTGGAAATTCTTAATTTGTTCATTTAATTTAAAGAATGATTTTTATTTTCTTTTCCCTTGAATGTAAGCATACATAGCCATAGCGTGACCGTGCCCTAACTCAAATTCTCTTTTTAGCCAATTGGTTATTTCGGTAGCTTTAACAGCTAATTCTCCATTAATAGTAAACCCTTTTTGTTCAGCTAAATTTTGAAAATCTTGAGCAGTTTTACCTGTTTTTTCTTCGATGTTTTTGATGTATGTTTTGAATGACATAATTATTTGTTTTTAATATTTGAAATTATCTTTTGGCTATAGACATAAGAAACTGTTAGTACAGCACCCACAATAATTGGCATTATAATCTTAACCAAAATTGTGTCTACTGCCATATGACTTATGATTGCAAAAATTAAATTGAATGTTAAGCCTGCATAGGCCCATTCTCTTAGTTTAACGGGAAGTTTTGGAAGCATTATTGTAGTTGCTCCTACTATTTTACAAACTATTAATGCATAAGCAAAGTAGTCTGGATAGCCTAATGGTTTGGTTCCAGCATTAATATATTCGTGGGCAAATAAAAGCGTTACCAACGGTATTAAAGCCTCCATTGCAAAAATTACGGAAGTGGCTATCCAGAATATGACTTTATTCTTTTTCATTTTTTAGGTTTTCCAATAATTCGTCTAATCTTTTTAATGTAGATTTAAGTCCATCTTCCATTCCCATCTCTATTATAGTTTCTAAATCTTTTAGAGAGTTATAGGATACAATGGTCTCAACTTTTGATTTTTCATTCAAATCTAAAAAACTCACGTGCCATTTTGCTCGTGGCATATTAGGATTTAGCGTTCCATTTTCATCACAAAATCCATCTAGCGATTTGTAATAATCAATAGGTTTAATTTCGGTAAAATCTGTTCGTCCCCAATGCTCTGTTCCGTTTGGCTCTATCATAGCGTATAACCAATATCCACCTTCCTTAAAATTCATCGTGTTTGTTTTGGCCGTCAATGGTTTAGGTGCAAACCACTTTTCTAATAATTCACTTTTGGTATAGCAATCCCAAACAAGTTGTCTTTCAGCGTTAAATTCACGTATAATAGTAAGCGTGTTGTTATCCTTGTTAATTAAAAAGTCAAATTGTAATCTGTTCATTATTTTTTGTTTTTTGTTACTAATAGGTCGTCTAAGTTTGATAGTGCCATTTCAAAACCTTCTTTAAAACCCATTTCAATCATAGTCTCAATATCTTCCATTTTATCGTGCTTTAAGGTACTATCTACCAATGTAATCTCATTTTTTTCTGTGAAAAGGTTTGTCCAAAGCGAACGTGGTTTTATTGTATTTTCATTTCCATTTTCGTCACAAAAAGCATCTAACCAAGACAGCAATTTGTTTGTTTCAATTGCTTTATAGTCTGCCTTACACCATGTTTTTTCCTTTTCAGGACTTACCATTGCATAGAGCCACATTCCACCAACCTCTAAATGCAATGTTTTAGTTTCGATATGATAAGGTTTTGGTGCCCACCATTGATTTAATAACTCAGCTTCGGTCCAAGCTTTCCAAACTAATTCAAGGTTGGCATTAAATTCTCTTTGAATGTGAATGGTTTTGTTTTTCTTGTCCACGGAAAAGTTAAATAATAAATTATTTTTCATTTTTATTGTCTTTAAGGTTGTCTAATAAATCATCCAGTTGGTTAAATCGATTTTCCCAAATGGCTCTAAACTGCGCTAACCATTGATCGATTTCTTTCATTTTTTCAACTTTAAGTTGGTAGTGGATTTCTCTCCCTTTTTGATTGGCCTCAACCAAATCACATTCATTTAAAATTTGAATGTGTTTGGAAATGGTAGGTCTTGCCGCATCAAAGTTTTCTGCAATTACTCCTGCCGTCATTGACTGGGATGTTAGTAATACTAAGATTGCCCGCCTTGTTGGGTCGGAAATCGCCTGAAAAATATCGCGTCTTAATTTCATTGTGAAGTTATTTGGCTACAAATGTATGTGAAGTCATTTGACTACGCAAATATTTTATTGATTATTTATTAAAACCTGTAAGATGTGACGTTTTATTTATCTCTTCTACGCATTTTCTATAGCTATTTTGTTCAGAAATCTGGCTACGGGGTTAATTTGGTTTTACGCTATTTAAGTACCCGTGAGCTAAACGGGCAGATACATGTGAATTACGTAACCCAGTAGGCAACCTCTGCAAGATTGGATCATCTATTTATAGATTGTGGTCAGATTAATTATAGCTTATAATTATATTGCTGCTAGTGACAACTTAAGAGGTTGATTCTATAAAGGCTGTGAAGGTTGTAATATGGTATTAAAATAGTGTTTTTTATAAAAGCAGTTGTTGTACTTAGTACTTTTTAGTAAGCAGTATATTTATTCGGATTTTCTAATTGAAATCTCGGGTTATTTTCAAGAAAAATATCAAGGTATGCTGTGTGTGTCGCTCCCAAAAGAATAAAAATTCTATCATTTTCGGTCATTTCTATGTCATTCAAATTGCTATACATTTTTAAATTCCGTTGGTAGAATTTAGTAATTTCATCAACTCCTTCTTGTTTTCCTTTGGTATGTTGTGTTGCTAAGAAATTGTATAGGTTAAATGTTTCCATTTTATAATCTCTCGTGTTAATCGTCCGAAATTGTTCTTTAAATTTTAAAGCGTTTACCCTTTGGTAGTTATTCATAACTTGTGAAATATAAAGACTGTCGGTGACTTTTTTATTGGCTATCTCGACTAAACTTGGGTAATCAAACCCTGATTGGCTGTCTATACCATAAATTCGGTTTGTGCCACTCAACCGTGCGACTTCAAGACCGATTGAATTTAATTCGTCCGAGTAATTTAATCTTTTGGTTTGGTCTTTTACATATTCTGAATATGTCGAAGCTATATAGTCATTGTTTATCGGTTCTAACTCAAGGCAAATAATAGTCGGTTTGAATTCAACGATCTTTTCAACTAGTCTTTTTAAATCAGCTTTTTCATCTGGGTCATTCAAGTCGATTTGGGAGGAATTTGCGTCTGATGTCTGGCTTAAGTGCGCAGTTCCAAAATTTAACACCCTAATTTTTCCGTTTCTTTCTGTTTCAGGGTTTTGTTTATTCTTACTGTTTTCTTTCCCATTTTTGATTTCGGTATGGCAACTAAATAAGATTAAAGTTGCTACTCCAATTAGTAGTTTGTTCATGGATGTAGTCTAGTTTTTTTTTGGTCAATTTTAGCTTTCTTGAGTGGCTTCTCGCAAACATAGGTATAAGGTTCCCATTAATGTATGCAATTAATTTATATACCCTATTCTGTGTTATAGCCTAAAGATACATGTATCACCTTATTGGTTGTACAATTTAATGGCATTTTTTGTTGCCCTTTTGGCGTGCGCCACGTTTGTATAGGTCTAGTCGAGATAGAAAAATAAATAACAAAGCTCACCAAGAAGTAGATTTACCTGTATCACAAAACAACGTAGGTGACCACCCAAGGGCTGGATCACTTTTATAGACCGTGGCCGGGTTATTATAACTTACAATCACACAGATGCTGGTGGCCACGCTTGACGATGGACCACATATAGGATGCGGAGCAAGTTATTTAAAGGCCGTTGAAATACTGATAACCCTATCGGGATTATTAACATTTCAACACAATCATTATGAAGTGATTAAAAAAACAACATATTATATTTGAAGAACTGAACTAGTGCTTTTCATAGGATACGGGGTATTGTGCAGTTTTTATTTCAGTCGTTTTTTAATATCCATTCTCTGATGTAAAACTCTAACGATTTCTACAATCTCATTATCCACTTTTCTGTAAAAAATCAGATGAGATTTAATTTTCGTAATTCTATAGTTTTTTCGAGTTTGTTCTGCAGATTTTCCTATCAAATAATTGTCAGCAATAAATTCAATTTCTGCTATTATTAAATCGTAATATCTGTCTGCTTGTTCTTTAGACCATTTGTTAAGAGTATAAATCCAAATTTTATCTAAATCCTCAATTGCTTGTTGGCTTATACGGTATTTGTTATTACTCATAAGTGTTTACGATGTAATTCTTTCAAATGTTGTTTTGGGTCAAAATTTTCAACAAATCCACTATTTTCTCCAACTTCTAGAGCTTTAATCAGTTCTCTTTCTTTTTTTTCTTCATGTTCTAACAAACGTAATGCAGAACGAATTACTTCGCTAACCGAACCATATCTTCCAGAATTTACTTCTTCTCTGATAAAATCCTCAAAATGATTTCCGAGTGATATTGATGTGTTTTTTCCCATTTTGACTATAATTTTACTCAAATATACCAAATCTTGGTAACGTAGTCAAATTGCACAAAACGGTTGGGCTATGAGTAGTTGCGTGGTTTAGCACTTAACTTTGCAAGTATACACCAAATTGAATATCCTCGAGGATTTTCAGAAGTAGGCAAGAGCAAGCAATTACTTATAGCCATTGTGCCTGTTGCACAAGTCTCGCC
>TARA_R110000823_G_scaffold113231_1_pt1 | contig 12684 bp, 10 predicted proteins | sample TARA_R110000823 | Tara Oceans TARA_R110000823 (sample SAMEA4397722) | marine metagenome | biome: Polar Biome; feature: [DCM] deep chlorophyll maximum layer (ENVO:01000326); material: water (ENVO:00002006), including particulate matter (ENVO:01000060) such as... | depth 20 m | reverse complement strand
TTAATAATAACTAATTTGAGTAGAACTTAAATTAAATTAGGAGAAATAAAATGGGAACAAGAAGTTCATTAGCTAAACTTAGTAGAGAAGTCTATCCAGGTTTAGACGCAATCGATCAAAACGTAGTATCGTTGGATGATGCTAATTCATTTACAGGTGGTGTTAATACTGGTGTAAAACTATTAGTAGCAGGAGCGGCAAACACCGTAACAGCAGCAGATTCAGGTAAAATTATTGTATTTGCCGTTGCAGCTGCAACATTAGTAACATTACCAGCACCTGCATTAGGTATGAAATTTACTTTCATTACTTCAATATTAGCAACTGGTGATCATGAAATTCAAGCAGGAACTAATGCTGAAGGATTTATAGGTGGAGTTACTGTTGTTAGTACAACAGCAGCTAAATCTGATCAGTTTGCTGCAAATGCAAATGGTCAAGATGACTTTATTACTCAGACCGGTGGTACAAATGGTGGAGGACCAGGATCTATAGTTACTGTAGTAGGAATAGCAGCAGCTTCAGCAGCAGGATGTTGGTTAGTTTCAGGAAACTTACTTGCAGTAGGTGGTACAGTAGTAACACCATTTGCTACATCATAATAACTAACACTTATTAAATAACAATACTAAAGGGGAGTTTAACGCTCCCCTTTTTTATTATATCATAAAACTATAAAAAAACTATGAAATAATAAGGTGATATATTGTATCGATTTTTCAGTTTGTTTATATTTATATATGAAAGAATTAAACATTTATTAGGAGAACTGAAATGCCAGACTTAATCGATCCTTCAGAAATTATGTTCACACCATTTGAACCTAAAGTCAAAAATAGGTTCATCATGTACATAGAGGGAGTACCTGCATACCTTATTAAATCAGCGGCTAGACCAACAATTACATTTGAAGAAATTGTATTAGATCATATAAACACAAAAAGATATGTAAAAGGAAAGGGGGCTTGGGACACGTTAGAAGTAACGTTATACGATCCAATCGTACCATCGGGCGCACAAGCAGTTATGGAATGGATTCGTTTACATAAAGAATCCGTTACCGGTAGAGATGGGTATTCAGACTTTTATAAGAAAGATATTACCTTTAATGTATTAGGACCAGTTGGTGATAAAGTAGAAGAATGGACACTTAAAGGTGCTATGATTCAATCTGCTAACTTTGGTGATATGGCTTGGGATTCAAATGAACCAGCTGACATTACATTAACACTAAGGTACGATTACGCTATCTTACAATTCTAAGAGGAGTTAAATATGGGTTTTTTAAAAGAAATGTTATCAAGCGATGCCAAAATCTCTTCAAAGAGAACAGTTGGTTTCGCAGCTTTCATTATGTTAATGGCAAGCTGGGGAGCTGATACTTTCTCAGGTTTTGAAGTTAAAGATAAAATACTAGAATGTTTTATGTATATATCCGTAGTAGGATTAGGAGTTACAGCTGCAGAAAAGTTCGGTAAAAAATAGTTATAGTTTCAAAATAATAATAGGAGTCAAATATGGCAGAAGTTAAATTCCCTACGGAAGTAGTGGATCTGCCGTCACAAGGATTGTTGTATCCAAAAGATAGTCCGCTATCATCTGGTACAATAGAAGTTAAATATATGACGGCAAGAGAAGAGGATATTCTCACATCAGCTAACCTTATAAAGAAAGGCATAGTTGTTGAAAAGTTATTGGAAGCACTAATAGTAGATAAATCAATCAAAGTGAGTGATTTACTGATTGGTGATAAAAACGCAGTTCTTATAGCTGCTCGTATTCTTGCGTATGGTAAAGAATATAATTTAGAATACGATGGACAACAAATAGAAGTTGATTTAACTAAATTAAAAGATAAAAAGTTAGATGAAAGTATAGTATCGGCTGGAGTTAATGAATTTGAGTTTGAATTGCCTGCTACCAAAAGAAAACTAACACTTAAACTACTTACTTCAGGTGATGAGAACGAAATTGATAAAGAAGTAGCTGGTTATGAAAAAGTAGGTGATGGGATTGGGTATGGATTAACTACACGTTTAAAACATCAGATAGTTTCTATAGATGGTGATACTAAACGAGCTAGTATAAATAGTTTTGTTGATAATGAATTTCTATCAAGAGATTCAATGGCCTTTAGGACATATGTAAATGAAATAATGCCAGATGTTGATATGACATCCACATACGTTGATTCAGATGGAATCGAAAAGGAGTTTACGGTTCCCATGACCGTTACGTTTCTTTGGCCTTCCGCTAGAGTATAAAACAGAACTACACGAACAACTATTTCAAATAAGTTTCAATTCACAGGGAATGTTCTCATTTTCTGAAGTGTATAACATGCCTATTTATTTGAGAAAATTTTACTTTAAAAGGTTACAAAAACATTATAAGGAAGAAGCTGAAGATGTAAAGAAGGCTCAACAGAAAAACAAAAACTCACATCCTTCATTCAAAAAGTAAGAAGTTTGATATTTATTATTGAATAATTCCACACAAAAATAATCTTATGGAGAGTAGTAATGGCTAGTAGAGAAGGTATGTTATTTAATTTTTTTGAGAAATGGAAACAAAACCGTCTCAATAAATTTGCTAAAAATATGTTAAAAGACAATCCACAGTTAGAGAAAGATTTAAAAAAATTAGACTCTATTGCAGATGATATATTAAAAGATTTAAAAAAAATAGACTAAACTCATGGCAGATCTTACACAACAAAAACAAATAACCGCTGAACTTAAAAAACAGCAAACAATTCTTGAAGCACATAATAAGACATCTAAAGCTTATAAACAAGCAGCTGCGGAAATTAATAAATTAGGAATTGAACGATTTAAGATTGAACAGAAGATTTCAAATGAAAAAAATAGAGCTTCTCAAGAATCAACGACATTAAATATAGAAAAACAAATTTTAAAGCTTCAAAAGACTGGTCTTGGCGCATTACAAAAACACTTAGGTCTTGATAAACAAATTAAACTTTTAAAAGATGGTCAGAGTAAGAATGATAAAGAGACAGTAAGACAGACAAAAGCTTACGGTGATTTATTGCAGGATGTTGCAAGTGGTTCAAAAGATTTAGAGGCTGTTTTAAATACAATAGCAACTGAAGATTTTGGTATGATGAACATAGCAGCTGTTCAGTTGGCTAATACTTTACGAAATACTCCAGGCTTATCAGAAAAATTAAAATTTGATGCACAGGCTCAACAAAAAATAGACGATTTCAGAGATAAGATAAAAGAAACCTCAGCTTTACTAAGTAGCCCTAAAGCTATGGGTGTAGCTGCTATTGGTATGGCAGTTAAACTCATAACTGATTTTGCTGGAAAAGCTTTAGAAGTAAAACAATCATTAGGAACTGCTGCAGGCGAATCACTTAGAGTAGCTGGTAATATGACAGCTGCTGGTGCTGCCGCTAAGATGTTGGGTGGAAACGCACAACAAGCTGAAGCTGCTGTAACTGCTATGGTAGATGAGTTTGGTACTCTAAATGTATTGAGTTTAGGAACATCTATTAGTTTAGGTAAGATGGTAGCTGATACTGGTATAACTGGTGCTAATGCTGCTAAGTTACTAAAATCAATGGAATCTATCAGTACTGCTTCTATTGAAACAAATATGAACTTAATATCTTCTACTGCGGCATTGGCTAGAGCAGAAGGAGTTGCTCCAGCACAAGTATTAAATGATATAGCTGAGAGTACAGAAACATTTGCTTTATTTGCAAAAGATGGTGGGAAGAACATAGCTAAAGCTGCTATTGAAGCTAGAAAGTTAGGATTAAACTTAGCAACTGTTGCTGGTATAGCTGATAACTTATTAGACTTTGAATCCTCAATTGAAAAGGAAATGGAAGCCTCAATGTTATTAGGTAGACAGATGAGTCTTGATAAGGCTAGAGAATTAGCACTTACAGGTGATTTGGCTGGGTTGGCAGCAGAGGTTAAAAATCAAGTTGGTAGTCAAGCAGAGTTTGAGGCTATGAATGTAGTTCAGAGAAAAGCTTTAGCAGCTGCTATAGGAGTTAGTGCTGCAGATTTAGGTAAAATGGTAGCTGGTGAAAAGACATCAGCTGAAATGGCAGAAGAGAAAAATAAACAACAACAGAAATTTATAGGTTTACAAAAACTAGCAGCTACTGCGCAAATAGCAGGCGCTATTGCTTCAATATTTGCTGGGTGGGGGAAATTTGGTCCTTTAGGAGCGATAGGCGCGGCCGGTATGATAGGTGGTTTATACGCCGCTATCTCTTCAGCACCAAAATTAGAAAAGGGTGGAGTTGTAAAAGAAACTGGTATGGCAGTAGTTCATAAAGGAGAAGCATTCTCAGGCACTAGAAATGAGATGGGTATGGGGTCTGGACAAACTAATGTTTTACTAAAACAACTAATTAAACAAAATGATGTTTTAATGAATAGATTAACTAATAAAATAGGTGATATAGCATTATCAAATGCTACATAGGAGATAGGAAGTGGCTTTAAAAGACTTAGCATCAGATTTAGCAAATTTCAAATACGATCAGACATCACCTGATAAGGTGGATTCGCAGATTAAACAAGGTGTAGATTTCTTTGATAATAAAGAGGGTGGTGCTGATGGATTTACACCCAAAACGGATTTAAAATCTCTTTACCATAAAGTTCAAAATGGAGCTGTTGCTCCTGTCGGTGGTAATGTTGCTCCTTATGCTAATATGAGCCCAATAGAAGGTAGAAAATCTTCTTTTGGTGATAGTAGTAGAAAATGGCCTATCAATCAAACAACACCACCAAAAGGGAATACAAACTACGACAATCTTATATTTCGAAATGCGGAATCTTTAAACAATCCACAATCATCTTTAGGACAAATAACAATCAATGATATCGGAGGATTCAGCTTAACTAATCAACCTGCTGGTCTTACCATATCTAATCCAAGACATCCTAATGCTAATGGCAGTGATTTTATGACCACTCCACTTGCAGATTATAATAGTGGATACTCGCCGCCAAATGATCTATCAGAGACATTTTCACTAGCACCGGCAGATTTAGAAACACCAGATTTTTCTTCGTGGATGGCATTCTCACCAATTGGAGATAGTGTTACTCAATTTGCTAGTTTATTACCACTAGTTGATAGAGTTTCTAATTTTTCAACTTCCGAAACCATTGGAAATGTTGGTGCATACACAGCCCCATTAGAATATACAATTAGTCCTCAAACTACACTTAATTTACGAAAAGAAAATTGGAGATATTCTACAGACGCACCTAATGATCTATTTGACTCTGAGTTTTCACCTCTAGGACTTGGTGCTTCTCAATTTACTAATATACTTGATATGTATCAAAACTTTTCAGAAGGTGATTTTACAAATGTACCTACTGGTATGGGTACTGATAACTTATTTCCTAATCTTTCTCTTGGAATGGGAGCATCATTTAGAAAAGTAGCTAATAAAGGTCCTTTTGCGGGAAATAATACTCACCCAATTTATATAAGACCAATGGGCTCTAATTGGGATGATGTATTAACAGAAACACCTGGTTTAGGTGGAGATCTTGGTAGTATTTTAGAAGGCGCTTTAGATGGAATTGGATTACTTACGAGAACTTCTAGAGATTTGGCTGATAAAGTTAGAATAGGCACATTTTTAGACTCACCTGCTGGTAGTCTTTTTAGAGCCAAACAATTTGCTTTTCAAGCTTTAAACCCAACAATAGAAAGTAAAATTTATAATCCATCTTCTACTTTAGGAATAGCTGGAAATATTGACTTTTTTACAGGTAACTTTCTAAGAGGAATGTTAATGAGAGCTGGTTCTTATTTGCTTCCAACTCATGTAGAAAGACATGTCGGTGGTCTTAGATATGAAAACGTTATTAACTTAATTCCTTATGATTCTGATTTTGAACAATCCAGTAGGTTAGCTTTTCAAGCCAAAGCCTTTACTTCAAACGTACCTATTCCACCAAGACCAGTTCGTGAAGGGGCTATTGGTTTATTAGATAGAGCTATAAATTTTGGAATAAGTCTTGTGGATGATGCAACTTCTAATTTAAATATAGGTCTTTCTAATCCTAATAAGTATATATGGCCAGTATCTTCAGCTCCAAAGAGTGTTCATAATGGCGTTCCTAGTTTTATAGGAGGACCTGATTTAGCAATAAAAGATACAGATGCTGCAGCAAATAAACCAGGTGGAACTTTTAATAAAAATACTGCTGAAAAAACAGATGGTCAGTTGATAAAAAGACATTCTACAAAAGCTTATTCAGTTTTAACCGAAAATAGCAGTTACGAACCTCTAAAAGCAGGAAAAGAAATAGTTAATCAAATAGGAAGTCCTGGACTTATAACGACAGACAAGGGTAGTTTAAAATCACCTGGTGTCGATAAGATAAATGCATTACATTATCCACTTGATTATGATGAATCTCCGACAGGTGATGTAAAAGACTTCATAAAATTTAGATTTAAGGATGTGGTTAATAATAGATTTATAATCTTCAGAGCTATTCTTGACGGTATATCAGACTCCATAACTCCTGAATATGGAGAAGAAAGGTATATTGGAAGACCAGACAAAGTTTATGTTTATCAAGGTGCTGATAGAAATGTCAGTTTTAATTTCAGTATTTATCCAAAAACAAAACAAGAGTTTCCTATACTGATGGGCAAATTAAATCATTTGATAGGACTTTGCTATCCAAGTTATACTGAACAAGATATGATGATAACTCCATTTATTGAGTTAACATTGGGAGATATGTTTGTAGAATCATCTGGTATATTAATGGGTCTTAGTGTTACTGTAGAAGATAATGGTACTTGGGAAATCGATGATGGATTACAATTTCCACATTATATGAAAGTAGCTTGTGAGTTTAGACATATCGGGAATGATAAACTTTCTTCGACTTCTCTTAAACATTATAATGGGTTAAAACATAATTTCCCAAGTTCTGACGATGGTTCTTCATTAGCAATTAGAAGAACTAACTCCCTCCCAGACATAGATTTTGGTGCAAATATAGAGCCGGTAGCTGTTCCTGTATTATGAGATACACTAACGCAAAAATTAAAAGAGATAAAGATGGTAATAGGTATTATAGACCTACCATAGTTCCAAATATACCAATCAAAGATTCAGATATATTTGTATATCCAAAATATGGTGACAGGTTTGATACTATGGCTCAACGATACTATGGAGATTCAAATCTTTGGTGGATTATAGCAAAGGCTAATGAATTAAGTGGTGGACAAATTGCTCCTTCCACAGAAAATAAATTAAGAATACCAACAGTAATAGATGACATATTAGAAGCAGTTAATTTAAGCAATAGTTAAAAAATGTATACAAAGTTTATACCCAAAAATATTCAAGAAAAACTAAAGGCTAAGGAAAGAGCGTTAGCATATAAAGTAAGTGGTGCTAATGAATCTGACGTGGTTGGTGTTATTAAACCACAAGACATACAAAGTAGAACTACATTTGTGAGAATGTGTTCTAATAAGGTTGATTCAATAAAAAACATCCTTATTTCAGGTGGTAAGGTTGGTGATTTTGATGGTAAGTCTAGATTTGGTCTTAATGAAGCTATAGATGGTAGTGATTTATATGAAAAAAGAAAATCAGGAATCAGACCAGTTGCTGGTATAAAAAGTATAGAGGTAAACTATAAGGGTTCTTACAAAGCTATAAGAGAAGCTACTGTAAATTGGGTAGTTGGCTCTATAGAAGAATTAGATGAACTTACTCCTTATTTTTTAACAGTAGGTAAAACTGTAGTTTTAGATTGGGGTTGGGTTAATTCAAATTCAAAAAACTTTAGTCAAATGTATAATGATACACCATTTATTACTTGGCAAGAGGGTGTCGGTGGCGGAAGATACAATGTAGACCAAAGTATATTTACCGATGCTCAAACCAGAGTTCAAAAAATGGGTGGTGATTATGATGCGATAGGTGGTAAGGTTTCTAACTTTGAAATGACAATGAGACCTGATGGTGGTTTTGATTGTGTTACTAAAATAACTGCTATTGGTTCAGCTCTTTTTGCTAAACCAATAGATAGACCAACCAATCAAATATCAATAATCGCTAAACCTATGTCAGATGATGAAAAGCAGTTATTACAAAAACTAGAGCCGACAGATGAAGAAAAGATTGAAATAGAAAAATTGAAAGAAAGAATTACAACTGATAAGCAAGGTGATAATTTGATAAATGCTTTGATAAATCTTCCAAATATAATAAAACATAATGTTTTAGGGTGGCCGGTTAAAGGTGGGGAGCTAAAAGAAGTTGTGACTGGAAACTGGAATCCTTTTGTAAAAAATGTTGGGAATAAAAGTTTGTATGATAATTTCCAAAGTAAGTTATACCATATAGACGAAGATTATGCTATAGCAGTAGACACTTTTAAAAATGCTCAAGTTTGTTGGGTGGTAATAAACGGGGAGAATAAATTTTTTGTAAAGTGGGGTTATATGGAAGACCAAATAATGAATAGATATTTGGCATATGACGCGGGAGAGGGTGATGCTAATGATATAAAAATTACTTTTAGAAGTATAAAAACTGTAACAGATGAGAATGGTTTACCACAATTAAACGATGATCTTAAAGAAGCCGCGGATAATACATCAGAGGATTCTGATTTTTTAAAAACGGATTCCTTCGGTGTAGATCCTGCACAGCAACCAAATATTTATATAATACAATCCGGTGATAATCTTGATGATATTGCGACTAGTAACAATACTTCAATCGCAGTTTTACAAGGACTAAATCCAAGCATAACAAATATAAATCAGATAAATGTAGGTCAGGAAATTGTTTTACCCGATACGGAAGATATTCCAGGACAGAATAGAGGACAACAAGCTGCTGCTTTAGGTTATGATACGAGTGCCATGGCTACACTTTTGAAGGCAAGTAAAAATCCTGGTTACTCACCAGAAGAAATCAAAAAAGAAAAAGAAAGGGATGAAGCTAAGAACTTAAAGGCCTTTTTCGATCTCCAAGATACAGTTAGTCAAAACTCTAAAACTACAGCACATTCAGATAACATACCATCAAAAGATATGTATGAATTTGAAAAAGAACCAACTAAGATTAGGAATTGTTATGGTGAAAATAACTTTTTTTATCCAATAGACGCATTTAAATTCTGGTCTCCTGAACTTTTACCGCCATTTGAAAAAATTGGAGAACCACCAACTGAGTTTAAAGGTGAAGTTAGTTTTCCTAAATTAGATGTTGGCGAATTTGGTGATGGTAGGTTATTTAATGAATTTTATAAAAAATTAAAAGAAGATCCTGATGGTGTATTTAAAGCGAAAAAATTCACAACAGGTGATGGTAGTAATACTGGTATTTTAAGAAACATGTGGGTAAATGTAGAAGAAATACAAAAGGCTTTTGGTATAGATACAACGAGTAAAAGCGAGGCAAAGGCAAATCCTCCTGGCACTTTTGAAAATGGTATAAAAGCTTTACTACAATCACTAAATAGTAATTTTTATGGAATTTGGAATTTTGAGTTAGCGATAGATCCTTACGATAGTACTAATATGGGAGTAATTGATAAGAAGGTAAATACATTGGGTAAAAATTCTTTAAATTATACAACATTTCTTTCTGATGATGTTGTTGATAAGGAAGGGAATTTTAGCCACAAGGTAAGTGATTTAGGAATTTATAAGTTTCCTTCATTCAAGGCTGGCAGTATAGTAAAGAACCAAAATTTAGCTTTTAAAATACCCGATTCTATGGCTTTAACTATTATGTATGGTTCAAATAAACCGGATAAAACAGAAACAAGTAATGCAGCTTATAATAGTCCTGAACTAATGAAACTATTTAGTAGACAAAAATCAAATAAGTATGACGATAAATATTTACAAAATATGATGCCTGCTAACGTTTCTAAAGATGAGAAAGTAACTGCACAAAATGTGGGTAGTCATAAAACAAATCCAAATTCAAAAATAGTAAGAGACAGCCAGAATGGTATTAATATAGATACAAATGTTCCATGGTATAAACAATGGAGTGGGGATACACAGATACTTGATGAGAAAGAATCGGACCCCAGACCACCAAAAATACAATTATCATTTGATTCGGCTAATAACATAGTACAGATTAGAGAACTTTCTATCAAAGTTGGAAGTAAAGGTACTACCAGCAAGAAATCTGGTATGACAACCGGTAATACTGAAAAGTTAGTTGTTTTGGAATCGGCAAAGGGTAATTTTGAACAAATAAACGCAAGTCCTTCATTATTTATTTATAGTGGAATGAGTTCTCTTAAATTACATAAAGACGCAGAAAAGCTGATAAGAAGCAGATTAAATGGTTCTCTTAAAGTAGAAGAGAATGATTTCTTAAAGGTAGATACCATAATACCAGCAGACCTATCATTAGAAATAGATGGTATAGGTGGTATATCTCCTGGTGATTTGGTACATACCAATTATATACAAAGAGAGTATGTCGCCGAAATTTTTGAAAATGATAAAAGTTATGGTCCGTACACATATTTTCAGGTTTTTGGTTTAAGTCAGAGAGTTGATGCTAGTATTTGGACTACAGAACTAACTACCAAAATGAGAATTAATCATATACCAAATAACGAAAATTTGAGAATAGGTGTCGAAACTATTAAAAAAGAAATAATACCGCCACCACCAAAAAGACCTAATATACCTGTTGTGGGTCACGATGCGGATATGGCTGGCGATTTATCAGTAGGTGATTTAGATTTTGATGATATTGATTTTGAAAGCTGGCCAAAACCACCAAATGATGTCTCATCCATTCCATCACTTGAAGATGCTATGTTACCTCCCGCTGACAATCCACCTATAGTATTAGCACCAACTGGCATTGATCAAATTCCAGATGTTACAAAACCTGTAATACCGGTTCCAATGGATGAGGAAGATATTGCTGATGATTTAAAAATTGATGATTTAGATTTTGATTTTCCTAACTTTGATGATTGGGAAAAACCACCAGCTCCACCAAAACCAAAGGTTGAGAAAAAGAAAGAAAACCAAAAAAAGAAAGATGCAAGTACAAAAAAGTTTAATCCTCCCCCGCCTAAAAAATCAACTTATAGAGCAGACAATGCCGATAATACTATTCTTTATGATATTGTACCAAAGTGGAGAACTAAATTAGCATCAACAGCAGCAGAACAGGCTAATGGGAATTACAAAAATCAAATAATATACAATGAGTCATCGGAGCAAGGTGCTGTTCCTGTGAGAGTAAGAGCACAATTTTGGAATGATAATATAGAACCAAAAAATTCCGATGGGATTTCAGACAGGGAAGTTGTAAATAAAAGTAAAGATGATTTGATAGCACTAAAAACTTATTTTAATACTGTTAAGATAAATGAATATAATCCATCCGACAGAAATCAATGGTATAAAGATGAACCTGTTAATTGAACCTCGAAGATGAATAACAAAGGAGAATAAAATGCCATCTAAAGGAAAAGGTAGAAAGAAAAAGAAAAGCGGAAGTACATCAATGGATTTTAGTGCTGCGGAAAATTTCTTATCGAGTATGGACTTCGGGATCGATTTGGATTTTAATCCTGGTTACTCTGGAGGTTATTTTGATGAAACGTTAAATACATTACAGCAAACAGTGAATATGGTGAGATTAAATAAAATTTTTCAACAAAGAAAAAATAAATTACCTCTTGTCAATCCAACAATAAATGCTATAAACAATGCAACAGAAAGAGCAGTTAAAAATCTAATAGCAAAGAAAAATGAATTTTATTATAGTAATAGAAAAATAGTAAAGGCGGGTACTTCTTACCACACACACTATACTTCTCAACTAACACAGCATTTTATGACAGGAGCTGAACATAGCTCTCTTAGTAAATTAATTTATCCAACGAAACGTGATGTTTCCCAATTTACTTACTATAACTCTTTAAATAAACAATCACCATTAAAATTAAATAGTAGAGTTACTATACCAACAGAAGATGATTATAATAACGGAACGTATACCAGATATTTTGCTAAACAAGCCAATGATAAAAATGAGCCGTCATTTGAAGTTAGAAAAAGCGATTTTGGCTCATCCCCATTATATAATTATACTACAGTAAACTGGTACATTTCAGGTAATAAAAACAGTGTTTATGTTCGAAATATTAGAGAAATTAATAGGGCATCTCGCAGTATTCCAAATATAAAAAAGATACTAACACCATTTCAATTTTATAGGTTTAAAGAAAACCTAAGTGTCGCAGATAGATTAGCTAATATGATGGATTTGTCTGGTTATAATACAGTTACTCAAAGTGACTTTGGAACAAATACTGGTGGTGGGGACGCAGGAACTTGCTCTCTTGGTTCACAATACACGACCAAAGCTGCTTGTGAAGCAGCTGGTGGGAGTTGGACAGACGCGAACCCAAGTGGCTTTGATAAAGATGGAAATGAAGTCGAACCACCTAAAATGTGCTAACATATAATTTACATTTTGGAGTTTTAATTTAATATATATTAACATAAAATAAAGGTTATATAAATGAAAAGTCAAGTCTTAGATAAAGGCTTCGTTGAGGTTATTGATTCACTTGGTAATGATCTTACAGTAGTCAATTCAGCAAGAGTATCATTCGGTAAACGTAAAGATAAGTTTGA
>TARA_R110000823_G_scaffold144958_8_pt1 | contig 12768 bp, 10 predicted proteins | sample TARA_R110000823 | Tara Oceans TARA_R110000823 (sample SAMEA4397722) | marine metagenome | biome: Polar Biome; feature: [DCM] deep chlorophyll maximum layer (ENVO:01000326); material: water (ENVO:00002006), including particulate matter (ENVO:01000060) such as... | depth 20 m | reverse complement strand
GGGCCCGCCACAGCCGGGACAGGTCGTTGTGTAGAACGCGGGCATCTGCTTGAGCGGCGAGCCCACGCCCTCGAAGGCCACGTCGGTGGGCAGCACGACGGGCAAATCCTGCTCCGGTACCGCCAGCGCGCCGCAGCTCTCGCAGTTGATAATCGGGATGGGCGCGCCCCAGTAGCGCTGGCGCGAGACACCCCAGTCACGCAGGCGGTAATTCACCGCGCGGCTGCCCTTGCCGAGGGTTTCGAGGCGATCGGCGATGGCGTCGAAGGCGCCCTGGAAGTCGAGGCCGTCGAATTCGCCGGAGTTGATGGTGGTTACGCCGGTTTTATCCGCGTACCAGTCCTGCCAGTTGGCGGTGTCGTAGTGATAGCCGGGGCTGGAATCTCCGTCGCGCGCTTCGCCCTGTTTGTCGATCACCTGCACGATCGGCAGGTCGTACTTGCGGGCGAATTCAAAATCCCGCTCGTCGTGGGCGGGCACTGACATCACCGCGCCTGAGCCGTAGCTCATGAGCACGAAATTGGCGACCCACACGGGCACGGGCTGGCCGGTGAGGGGATGCGTGGCGGTCAGCCCGGTATCCATGCCCTGCTTATCCAGCGTGGCCATGGCTTCTTCCTTTACCGGCGTGTTGCCATGTCGGGCGATGAAAGCGGCCAGTTCCGGCTTGTCCCGCGCGGCTGCCTGCGCCACCGGGTGCTGCGGCGCAACGGCCAGGTAGGTGGCGCCCATCAGCGTGTCCGGCCGGGTGGTGTACACCTTGAGCGGCTGGCCGTCCAGATCGAACTCCAGATCGACGCCTTCGGAGCGGCCAATCCAGTTGCGCTGCATGGTACGCACCTGCTCTGGCCATTCATCCAGCGTATCGAGGTCGGCCAGAAGCTGATCGGCGTAGGCGGTGATGCGGATGAACCACTGGTCGATCTCGCGGCGCTCCACCGGGTTGTCGCAACGCCAGCAGCAGCCGTCCACCACCTGTTCGTTGGCGAGTACCGTCTGGTCGGTCTCGCACCAGTTCACCTCGGCCTTTTTGCGGTACGCCAGCCCTTTCTCGAACAGCCGTGTGAAAAACCACTGCTCCCAGCGGTAGTAATCGGGATCGCAGGTGGCGATCTCCCGGCTCCAGTCGTAGGCGAAGCCGAGCCGCTGCAGTTGCGCGCGCATGTAGTCGATATTCTGGGCGGTCCAGGCCGCGGGCGGCACCTTGTTGGCGATGGCGGCGTTTTCCGCCGGCAGGCCAAACGCGTCCCAACCCATCGGTTGCAGCACGTTCTTGCCCTGTAGACGCTGATAACGCGCGATAACATCGGCGATCGTGTAGTTGCGCACATGGCCCATGTGCAGTTTGCCGCTGGGGTAGGGGAACATCGCCAGGCAGTAGAATTTCTCGCGTGCATCGTCGGGTTGCACGCCGAAACTGTTGTTGCTGAGCCAGTGTTTCTGGGCGGCTTCTTCGAGTGCCTTGGGGTGGTAGTGCTGCTCCATCACGGTGTGTGCGCCATGTTGTTCGGGTTCACAGGAGAGCCACACGGGAACGGGTTCGCAGGCGGCAAAAAGAAGCGGGATTCTAGCAGTAAAAAGGCGGAGCTGCGATGCTTCGACCCGGTCGCCGGGTGCCCGCCAGAGCCCGGGCGTTAACTTTCAGGCCGCAGCTTCCGGGGCTATTTCCTTGTCTTACATCATGGCGAGCCCGCTGCAGGGTGACTACACTGGGAACATGCGCAAGACCAGCGACCTCATTTGGCAGGACGCGCAGCATCAGGTGCTGTTTGAGATACTGGATGACATCCGCCGGCCCGATGCCGATCAAAACGTGCTCTTGCGGCTGATGGATTACACCGAAACGCATTTTCTGCTCGAAGAGCAATATATGGCGGAGCTCGACTATCCCGAGATGGAGGAACACGTCGCGGCCCACAATGTGTTTCGCGAGGAAATCCGCCAGGCGATCGACGCCCAGGAAGAGATGGACGATGTCTTTCGCGAGATTATCGGCACCTTCCTGACGGAGTGGCTGAAGCGCCATGTGTTTGGTATCGACAAGAAGCTCGAGGAGCACGTGCTGGCCAGCGGCAGGCAGTAGCGCCAGCAGCGGCCGCGCGGTGTCTGGCGAAAGGAGCCCCGGCGTGCGGATATGAACTCACCCGCGGGCGACTTCAGCTTTCTTCTCGCCAGAACCCCAGATACATCAGCACCATCATTGCCAGCGTGGCGAAGCAGCCCACGATGATTGGCAGCGTCCCGAAGCTGCTGAACGGTGTATTGCCCAGCATTACCTCTGCCTCGCCGGTCAGCGTGGTCTGCACAAAGCGTTCGCTCTGCGCCACAATCCGGCCCTGGTGATCGATGATTGCCGAGACGCCGTTGTTGGTGGCCCGCAGCACGTAGCGGCCGTTCTCGCGTCCTCGCATCTGCGCAATCTGCAGGTGCTGCAGAGGCCCGATGGAATTTCCGAACCAGGTGTCGTTGCTGACCGTTATCAGGAGGTCTGCATCGCGCGCGGCGCGCGCCACCAGCTCGCTGTAGACGATCTCGTAGCAGATGAAGGGCGCAACACGGTAGGCGCCCGCGCGCAGCGGTTGCTGTCCTTCCTCGCCGCGGCTGAACGCCGACATCGGCAGGTCGAAAAATGCGATCAGGCCCCGGAGATACTTTTCCAGAGGCACATACTCGCCAAAGGGCACGAGGCGTTGTTTGTGGTAGACGCCGGTGCCGTCGCCAAGCGCCACAATGCTGTTGTAGTAGGGCGCTCCGGGCTCGGCGCGATAGGGGATGCCGGTAATCAGCGTGGTGCGCGCCGTCCCGGCACGCCGCGCCAGCGGCGTGAGAAAGCCCTGCGCCTGCTGGAAAAAATTCGGCACAGCCGACTCTGGCCAGATAATGATGTCGTTGCCGAGCTGCGGGGCGGTGGCCTCCTCAAGTTGTCGCAGGATGGGACGGTAGTAGCGGTTATCCCATTTGTGCTCCTGTGGCACGTTGGGCTGGATGATGGCGACCTGCAGGGGTTCTTCGCTGGCGCGCGCTACCCATTGAGTGGGCTTGAGCACCGCGCCGCCGCCCCACAGGGTGATCACCGCCACGGCATAGGTGGTACAGGCCACCGGTTGCCGGCTGCGCCACGCCAGGAACAGGCAGGTGCCGGTAATTGCGGTAATGAACGACAGCCCGAAGACGCCGGTGACCGGCGCCCAGCCCGAAATCCACGTGTTGAGATGCGCATAGCCCAGGTACAGCCAGGGGAAGCCTGTCAGCAGCCATTCGCGCAACCACTCAAAGATCACCCACAGAGCGGGAAAGCCAACCAGCATGCCACCCGGCAGCGGGCGCACGAAACGTACGTAGCACCAGGCGAACAGGGCATGCAGCAGGGCGAGGCCTGCGCAAAACGCCACCGTGAGCGCCGCCGCCAGCGGGACGCTCGCGTGGCCGTGGACATGAATGCTGACAAATACCCACGACACACCCGTACCGAACATGCCCAGGCCGAACAGCCAGCCGCGCCACAGGGCCTGGCGCAGGCTGCAGGTACACAACAGGTAGGAGTAGAGCGCACAGCTCAGGATGCCTGCCGGCCACAGGTTGAATGGCGCCAGCGACAGCGTCACCAGGGCGCCGGAGAAGGGCGCCAGCGTGAGTATCAGCCACGGGTTGAGACCGGTTGCTGCGCGCAAGGGGTGTCCTCAGCCTGAGAGCGGACGCATGCGCAGGCTGTGGATCTTGCGCTGGTCGGCGTTGACTACCTTGAACTCAAAATCCTCGATGGTGGCGACTTCGTTACGCGTGGGCATATGGCCGAAGGCCTGTATCACCAGGCCGCCAATGGTATCGAATTCTTCATCGCTGAAGTTGCTTTTGAAGTACTCGTTGAAGTCATCGATGGGCGTGAGCGCTTTTACCAGAAAATCATCGCTGGAAATCTTGCGGATAAAACCGTCGGACTGCGCGTCGGTCTCGTCCTCGATTTCGCCGACGATCTCCTCGAGCACGTCTTCTATTGTCACCAGCCCGGCGACGCCGCCGTATTCGTCGATCACGATCGCCATATGGTTGCGGTTCTCGCGGAACTCACGCAGCAGCACGTTGAGACGTTTGCTTTCCGGGACGACCACGGTAGGGCGCAGCAGATCTTCAATGCGAAAGTCAGAGTGATCCGGTTCCAGAATCTGCGGCAGCAGATCCTTGGCCAGCAAAATGCCGAGCACGTCGTCCGGGCTCTCGCCGATCACGGGGTAGCGTGAGTGTGCCGAACTGATGATCTGCGGCAGAATCTCCTTCAGCGTGCACTCGGCCTTGATCACTCTCATCTGCGCGCGCGGCACCATGATGTCGCGCGCCTGCATGTCGCTGACCTGCATGGCGCCTTCCATGATGCTGCGCGCGTCTTCGTCGATCACCTCATTCTCTGCCGCCACAATCAGCACATCTTCGAGATCGCGACGATTGCGAGGTTCGGAGGAGAACAGCAGGCTGAACTTGTCAATCCATGAGCGGTCCCGCGCATCGCTGCCCGATCGATCTTCGCTCATGACACAACCTGTTCTGCAATGCGTGTTTTGGCGTAGGGGCAGTCGAAATCCAGACCGCGCAGGATGACGCTTTCAAGCGCTTCCATGGTCCTGGCGTCCGCCTCTTCGAGATGGTCATAACCCAGCAGGTGCAGGGTGCCGTGCACCGTCATGTGGGCCCAGTGCGCGGCGAGGGTTTTACCCTGCTCGGCGGCTTCCCTGCGCACCACAGGCGCACAGATAACAATATCGCCCAACAGCGGCAGTTCCAGCTCTGCCGGGAGATCTGCGGGAAATGAGAGAACGTTGGTCGCCCCGCTTTTAGCCCGGAAGCTGGTGTTCAGATGCGTCATTTCCGGGCCGTCCACCAGGCGCACGGTGAGCTCGGGAGCAGCGTGCCGTGCCTGCAAACGGGCGCTCTCGGGTACGCCTGCGAGTGCCGCCGCTACCCAGCGGCGTATGTCTTCCTCCTCTGGCACGGGTTCGGCAGTGGCGCTCTGGATGTCTACCTGCGGGTTCATAATTTGCTCTTGTCCAGCGGCGTTGCCTTGTCTTCGGCGCGGTCGTAGGCCTCCACGATGCGCTGCACCAGCGGGTGTCGCACGACATCCTTGTTGCCGAAATAGGTAAAGCTGATGCCGTCTACACCGTCGAGGATATTGCTGACATGGGTCAGGCCGGATTGTGTGCCGCGCGGTAAATCGATCTGCGTTGCGTCGCCGGTGATCACCGCCGTGGAACCGAAGCCGATGCGCGTGAGAAACATTTTCATCTGCTCACGGGTTGTGTTCTGCGCCTCATCCAGAATGATGAACGAGTTGTTCAGCGTGCGCCCGCGCATGAACGCCAGCGGCGCCACTTCCAGCACGCTGCGCTCGATGTATCGATTGACTGTTTCAAAGCCGAGCATTTCGTACAGGGCATCGTACAGCGGGCGCAGGTACGGGTCGATTTTCTGGGCGAGATCACCCGGCAGAAAACCCAGCTTCTCGCCGGCCTCTACCGCCGGGCGCACCAGCAGGATGCGTCGCACGCGCTCTTCCAGCAGGGCCTCCACGGCGCAGGCCACGGCGAGATAGGTTTTGCCGGTGCCGGCCGGACCGATACCGAAGTTGATGTCCTGCTGCTTGATGGAGCGCACGTAGGACTGCTGGTTGCGGCCACGCGCCTTGATTGAGGCGCGCTTGGTGCGAATAATCTGCAGGGCTTCCACCGGCGCCTCCAGCGGCGCATCGGCGAGATTCTCAAGGCCGGACTGCTGTAACTGCAGATGTAGCGATTCCGGGCTCAGGCCCACGCCCTGGCAGATATCGGCGTAGAGGTGCACCAGCAGGCGTTCAGCCATAACCACACTGGCCGCGGGGCCCTCCAGCACAAACTGGTTGCCGCGCGCAGACAGGCGGATACCCAGGCGCTGCTCGATCTGCCGCAGGTGGCCGTCCAGATGGCCGCACAATATGGCCAGGTGGCGCGCGTCATTGGGTTCCAGGGTGAGGGTACGTCGCGTCGACGGGGTCGTCTGCGTTTCGGGGGGAGGCTCGTTGTTCAATGTGTCCTGTCGCCCGCATCGGGCCGTTTGCGTAGAGTTAAGGATAACCGGGTTTTCATTGCCGTCAACCGTCGGCGGCAAGGTCGTAGCGCTGTGCCAGCACACCGCGCAGAGAATTGGGCAGGGCTTCCTGAATCTCGACCTCTACAAACTGGCCGATGAGGGAATGCTCGTCGCTGCGGAAGTTCACCGGGCGGTTGTTTTCGGTGCGTCCCTGAAGCTGGCCGGGATCTTTTGTCGCGACGCCTGTCACCAGAATCCGCTGCGTGCTGCCCAGCATGGACCGGCTGATGGCGCTGGCCTGCTGCCCGATGCGGGTTTGCAGAATCTGCAGGCGCTGCTTTTTTACCGCTTCCGGGGTGGTGTCGGCTAACTCGGCGGCCGGTGTGCCCGGGCGCGCGCTGTAAATGAAGCTGAAGGAGGCGTCGAAACCCACATCCTCCACCAGCTTCATGGTAGCGGCGAAATCCGCGTCGGTTTCCCCGGGAAAGCCGATAATGAAATCCGAGGAGATGCTGATATCGGGCCGCACTGCGCGCAGGCGCCGAATGCGTGATTTGTACTCGAGCGCGGTGTGGCCGCGTTTCATGGCCGCGAGAATGCGATCGGAGCCGCTCTGCACCGGCAGGTGCAGGTGATCCACGAGCTGCGGGATATGGGCGTAGGCGTCGATCAGCGCATCCGAGAACTCGACCGGGTGCGACGTGGTGTAGCGGATGCGTTCGATGCCGGGCACTTTGGCCACCAGGTGCAGCAACTCGGCAAAATCGACGATGTCACCTTCGTGATCAGGGCCGCGATAGGCATTCACGTTCTGCCCGAGCAGGTTGACCTCGCGCACGCCGCTCTGCGCCAGATGGTAGATCTCGGCGATCACGTCGTCGACCGGCCGTGAGACTTCCTCGCCACGTGTATAAGGCACCACGCAGAACGTGCAGTATTTGCTGCAGCCCTCCATCACCGAGACAAACGCGCTGGGGCCGTCGGCTCGGGGCTCGGGCAGGCGGTCGAATTTTTCAATCTCGGGAAAGCTGACATCCACAACGAGTGTGCCGCCCGGGCCGCGCTGCTCCAGCATCTCGGGCAGACGATGCAGCGTCTGGGGGCCGAACACCAGGTCCACATAGGGTGCGCGGCGGCCGATTTCCGCGCCTTCCTGGCTCGCCACGCAGCCGCCAACGCCGATGATGAGGTCGGGGTTTTTCTGTTTCAGCTGTTTCCAGCGGCCGAGCTGATGAAACACCTTCTCCTGCGCTTTTTCCCTTATAGAACAGGTGTTTAGCAGCAGTACGTCGGCGTCTTCCGGGTTTTCGGTGGGCACCATGCCGTGACTTCCGGACAGCAGATCGCGCATCCGTGACGAGTCGTACTCGTTCATCTGGCAGCCATGGGTCTTGATGTAGAGTTTTTTGCTCACCGCTTCGCTTGGCAGACACTGCCGCCGCTTGCTTGAAAGGGGCGAGGATTATACCGACAACACCGGTTCAAACCTAGTACGTGGGCGACATGGGCTGGTATTCTGTGAATGCGGTGATAAGATTGCCCGCCCCTGCAATCGGAGGTCGGTGCGCCCCGCCTCTTTGTGGGGCGAAACGCGAGGAAATGATGTCTAACCAATCGGTCTACAAGGTAATTTTCCAGAACGGCAGCCAGGTGTTCGAGATTTTCGCACGGCAGATTTATCAGAGCGATATGTGGGGTTTTATTGAGGTCGAGGAGTTCGTGTTTGGTGAACGCTCGCAGATTCTGGTAGATCCCAGCGAAGAGAAGCTGAAGAACGAGTTCAGCGGTGTGCGCCGCAGTTATATTCCCATGCAGGCGATTATTCGCATCGACGAGGTGGACAAGGAAGGCAGTGGAAAAGTCTCCGAATCTGTTCCCGTGGAAGGCAATGTCACCAGTTTTCCCTACCTGGGCATTCCCCCGGGCCATCAGGGCAGGGAAGAGTAGGTCACCCGCGGTGCCCCTGAGAGCGCTTGCCTGTCTGTTTGCGCTGGCTGGGTGGTCTGCAATCCTGCTTCCCGGCCCGGCACAGGGCAGCGTGGTGCCGAGCGACACGATCTCCCTGTTGAACGGTGCCGAGTACTTTGAGCGGTACTGCACGGAATGCCATGGCTGGGACCCCTCCGAGCAATACGAGTCACTCTACGGTGAAGACCCGATAGACGAGCCCGACCCGCTGTTTGCCTCTGAGCAACCGGCCGCCCCAGAAAACATTCTTCCCGCGCAGAAACCCATTGACGACTGGCCCGAGTGGGCGGGTCCGCCGCCGGAAGAAGACAGCGTGGACCCGGAAGTCCGGGACGAGGTACTGTCGGATCTGGTCTCGGCTATCGATGAGGTTTATGGCGAAGACACCCAGAGCGACAACTGGAATCTGATCGACGAGGATCCGGAATTCAGTGACGCGAGCGATGTCGATGCCATTGAGGAGTCTTTTGGCGACGCGCTGGAGGAAGAAGAAGGCCCCGAGCGTATGCCGGGTGCGACCGATCTCACCGACCCCGGTAGTTATCTGCTGGGCACCACTGAGGCAGACCTGTACTACCACATTGCCAATGGCACCGGCGCCGGTATGCCGGGGTTTCTGTCGCAACTGGGGAGTGAGGAAGCTGTGTGGGATGTGGTCAACTACATCCGCAGCCTGTGGGGAGAAGACTGGGTCGATTAACCATCAGGCCCGGGCCGCCAGCCATCAGGTCTGAGCCGCCAGCCGCTGCCGCACCGTCGCGAGCTTCACACACACCACAAAGGCCTCTGCCGCGGCCGCCACGTCCTCCAGGGAGGGGAAGGTGGGCGCGAGCCGGATATTGCTGTCTTCGGGGTCTTTTCCATAGGGGAAGGTTGCACCGGCCGGGGTAAGCTTCACGCCGATCTCCGCCGCCAGCCCCACCACTTCCGTCGCCAGGCCGGGCAGCGTGTCAAAGGAAATGAAATAGCCCCCTTGCGGCGCCAGCCAGCGGCCCATACCGGTGCCGGCGAGTTCCGCATCCAGGGTCTTGAGCACCTGTTCAAAACGCGGCCGGATGAGCGCCCGGTGCGCGAGCATGTGCTGTGCGAGCGTGTCGGCATCACTCAAAAAACGCACGTGGCGCAACTGGTTCACCTTGTCGGGCCCGATGGTCTGGAAACCCAGGTGTTGTTTGTACGCGTTCAGGTTATCCGGGCTGGAGGCCATGAAACTGACGCCGGAACCGGCGAAAGTGATTTTCGAGGTGGAGCCAAACTGGAACACACTATCCAGCGTGCCCTGACGTTCGCAGGCCGCGCGTAACGAGGCCAGTACCGGCGCGTCGTCATCCAGTGTATGCACGGCGTAGGCGTTGTCCCACATCACCAGGAAATTCTCGCTGGCGATGCGGCCGAGGCCCGCTATGCGCTCCACAGTCTCATCACTGTACACACAGCCAGTGGGGTTGGAAAAGCGCGGCACGCACCAGATGCCGCGAATGGTCTCGTCGCTGGCCAGCAGTGACTCGACCTTGTCCATATCGGGCCCGGTGTCGAGCATGGGTACGCTGAGCATTTCAATACCCAGGTGTTCGCAGATGGCGAAGTGGCGATCGTAACCGGGAGCCGGGCAGAGAAACTTCACGCTCTCGGAGTTTCCCCAGGCAGAGGCGGGACCCCTGAGACCGACCGTGAGCGCAAACTCGATCACGTTGTACATCAGGGTCAGGCTCGCATTGCCGCCTATCAGGACTTCCGCAGGCGGCACGTCCAGCACCTCTGCGAACAGCTCCCTGGCCTCCAACAGGCCCTCCAGACCGCCATAGTTGCGCACGTCCGTGCCGTCCTGTGCGCGGTAATCACCGGCGAGAATGCCATCCAGCGCGGCCGACAGCGCCAGCTGCTCAGTGCTTGGCTTGCCTCGCGTGAGATCCAGTGCCAGCGCGCGCTGTCGCAGCGCCTCGTAGGCCTGTTCAAGTGAATCGAGGGCGGACGCGAGATCGGCGTCGGTGAATTGATCAATATGCACGGGTGTGTCCTCTTGCTGCTGGCGCGTTGGCGTTTCAAGGCGGGAAGTATACCGCCACATGGGTCCGCTTGCCGCGCTTGAAATCTCCACCGTCGGCCGCATAGTAAGACCATGAAGCCTCGACAGCGGGATCAGGGAACCATGACGGAACAGGAGCAGACGGCTGACCCGGAAGAGGCGGCGGTATTTGGCGAGGACACGGATTCACACGCCCCGGCGGTCGCCGACGATGTGCTGCCGGAAACGCTGTACCTGATGCCGATTCCCAGGCGCCCCTTTTTCCCCGGGCAGGTGCAGCCGGTGGCGATCAATCCGCAGGAATGGGACAGCACGCTGGAGGCCGTCGGCAAGACTGGCAATGGCCTGATCGGCCTGTCTTATGTGGAGCGCACCGACAGCGGCGAGGTCGACCCGCGGAAGTTCCCCGAGATCGGCTGCGTCGTGCGCCTGCATCGCCCCCCCGCGCCTGCCGAACAGCGAGGCCAGTTTCTGGCGCAGGGTATCAAGCGTTTCCGTATCGTGCGCTGGCTGAGTGACAGCGCCCCCTGGCGGGTGCAGGTAGAGTACCCGCGCAGTGTGGGTGATCGCGAGTCCGACGAGATCAAGGCCTACGCGATGGCGCTGATCAAGGAAATCAAGGAGCTGTTGCCACTCAACCCGCTGTACAGCGAGGAACTGAAGCAGTACATGGCGAACTTCAGCCCGAACCAGCCCAGCCTGCTGGCGGATTTTTCCGCCGCGCTGACCACCGCGTCCGGGGAACAGTTGCAGGAAATCATGGATACCCTGCCGCTGCGGTCACGCATGGAAAAGGTCATCACGCTGCTGCGCAAGGAGCGGGAGGTAGCGGAACTGCAGAGCCAGATCACCAGCCAGGTGAACGAGAAAGTCTCCGATCAGCAGCGCGAGTTCTTTTTGCGCGAGCAGCTCAAGATTATCCAGAAAGAACTGGGAATCTCCAAGGATGACCGCACCTCGGATGTCGAAACGTTCCAGGAGCGCATTGCCGAGCTCAATATGCCGGAAGCCGTTGCGCGGCGCATCGACGATGAACTACACAAGCTTTCCGTGCTGGAAACCGGGTCGCCAGAGTACGGGGTAACACGCAACTACCTCGACTGGGCCACGGCAGTACCCTGGGGTGTGCTCTCCAAGGACAACCTGGAACTCAAGCATGCGCGGGAGGTGCTCAACGATCATCACGAAGGCCTGGGAGATGTCAAAAAGCGCATCCTGGAGTTTCTCGCGGTGGGCTCTTTCAAGGGCGAAATTTCCGGGTCCATTCTGCTGCTGGTAGGCCCGCCAGGCGTGGGGAAAACCAGCATCGGCCGCTCGATCGCGGATGCACTGGGGCGGGAGTTCTACCGTTTCAGCCTTGGCGGCATGCGTGACGAGGCCGAGATAAAGGGTCACCGGCGTACCTATATCGGCGCCATGCCGGGCAAGTTTGTGCAGGCGCTGAAGGAAGTGCAGGTGGCGAACCCGGTGATCATGCTGGACGAGATTGACAAGATCGGTGCGTCCTTTCAGGGCGACCCGGCGTCGGCGCTGCTGGAGGTGCTCGACCCGGAGCAGAATGCCGATTTCCTCGATCACTACCTGGATCTGCGCGTGGATCTGTCCAAGGTGCTGTTCATCTGCACCGCCAACCAGTTGGATACCATTCCCGGCCCGTTGCTCGACCGCATGGAGATGTTGCGGCTTGCGGGTTACGTGGCGGAGGAGAAATTATCCATCGCGCGCAAGCACCTGTGGCCGAAGCAGCTCAAGCGGCACGGCCTGAGCGACGATCAACTGAAGATCAACGACGCGGGCCTCAAGTACGTGATCGATTCCTATTGCCGGGAGGCGGGCGTGCGCAGCCTCGAGAAACAACTCGCGCGGATCATGCGCAAATCGATCGTGCGCATGCTGGAGGAAGACGACACTCGCCTGCGTGTGGGGAAAAAAGACATCGAGGATCTGCTCGGCAAGCCACCGTTCCAGGCGGAGAAACCGCTGCGCGGACTGGGTGTGGTAACGGGCCTGGCCTGGACAGCCATGGGTGGCGCCACGCTGCCGGTGGAATCATCGCAGATTCATACGCTCAACCGGGGTTTCAAGCTCACCGGGCATCTGGGCGATGTGATGAAGGAATCCGCTGAAATTGCCTATAGTTATGTAGTTTCGCACCTGAAGGATTACGGCTGTGACTCGGACTTTTTCGATATGAGCATGGTGCACCTGCACGTGCCCGAGGGCGCCACACGCAAGGACGGCCCGAGTGCCGGGATCACTATTGCCACGGCGCTGGTGTCGCTGGCGCGCAAGGAGCGTATCAAGCGGCCGCTGGCGATGACCGGCGAGCTGACCCTCACCGGGCAGGTGCTGCCGGTGGGCGGTATACGCGAGAAGGTAATCGCCGCGCGGCGCAGCAAGATCATGGAGCTGATTCTGCCGCAGGCGAACCGGCGCGACTTCGACGAGCTGCCCGACTATCTGCGCGAGGGCATTACCGTGCATTTCGCCCGCAGTTATCGCGAGGTGTTTGAGTTCGTGTTTCACGAGCACCGGCTGGACAAGTCTTTACACTGACGGGGAGTGCGCTGTCCCGCGGGGTGCGCGTTGCCGGACAGGGTGGCGCAGATATCAGGCCGCGCATAGCGGAGCATTTCAACGCGGGGCTTTCTGCGAGCACTGTTCGAGTCCCGGTTTTTCGCGCAGCGAAAAACGGTCGAGTTGCGCAGCAGCCGCGT
>TARA_R110000823_G_scaffold116447_7_pt1 | contig 12777 bp, 13 predicted proteins | sample TARA_R110000823 | Tara Oceans TARA_R110000823 (sample SAMEA4397722) | marine metagenome | biome: Polar Biome; feature: [DCM] deep chlorophyll maximum layer (ENVO:01000326); material: water (ENVO:00002006), including particulate matter (ENVO:01000060) such as... | depth 20 m | reverse complement strand
AAGTCGAAGTTGGAGGAAAAGCCCTTTGGGTTTTTTTGAGGTATAGCGCCGATACAATTAATCAATAATTCAGAATTGGAATTAGTAATTTTATCAAAAAAAAACTTAGACGGCCATTTGTCCTCTATGGTTTCAACAGAATGTCCAAATTCGGTAAGTCGCCTATAGACTGTTTGACCAAGCATTCCTTTATGCCCTAAAACCAAAATACTCAAACTGCTTTCTCCCATTTGCATTTTAAATCATTGTTCTTATTGATGATCTCATCTGAAAATGTATAAGCCAGTATATAGATATAATCTGGCACATTGGAATGAAGAAAATCTTTATTTTTTATCTGAATATTATTGATTGGAGTAAACAAATCTTCTTTTAATGGAGAATCATCAATAATGAATTCAAGATCACTTGAGTCTATTCCGAAAACATTCATCAACGTATTTGCTTGGCCAGAAGCTCCATAACCAAAAACCCGATGATTATTCTGTTTGCATTCTTTAAAAAAGTTTTGAGAGTTTTCTTTTAAAATATTGATTTTACTTGCAAAGTTTTTGTAAGTTTGAAAATCATATAGACCAAGCTCCTCCTCTTTCTTTAAAAAATCTTTTACAGACTGTGATTGAAATTTCTTTTTAGAAGCGAAGAATCTAATCGATCCACCATGAATCTCTATCTCTTCAACATTATTTATATACAACCCTTCTTTCTCAAGAAGATACTTTAGAGATTTTAAAGTATGGTAATACATATGCTCATGATAAATAAAACAAAATTGAAGATTCTGTATAACAGTGCCAGCCCAATGGACCTCACAAACGAAAGAGCCGTCTTCAGAAAGCAAGTTCGAAATGCCAGCGGTATAATCTCTAATGTTTTCAATATGAGCAAAGTTATTGCTACTAAATATTAAATCAAATTCACCATGTTTATTTTTAAGTTCATCTGATTTAGAATTTGAAAAAAAGTCGTTTTCAAGAATACAACCGTCTGGGACATTATTTAATGATACATCACTTGGATCTACACCAAGAATTAAATCAGATTTTCCTAAGAAATTCTTTAAGAAAGAAAAATCATTACATCCAAGGTCTGCAATTTTAGAAATTTTAAATTTATCCGAAATGATACTTGCTGTCTTTTGGAGATGATTCAATAAAGTTTTAATTGTCCCAGTTTTATAAAGATACTTTTTGAAAAGAATATTAGCGTCAATAATTTCATTGACTTGAATGGAGCTGGATGCCTCACAAAAAGAAAGCGTCAAAGGATAACATGATTCTGTCCCGACTTCTTCTTTAGTTAAAAACTGTCCAGCCAAGGGGAGATCAAAACTTAAAAATGGCTTACTTTGCAAACCAGAAATACGAGACTCGCTGTAAACTTTATAGCTCATTTTAATATGGTTTGTAATAATTATATTGAGATAATAGATCCATTAAAGAACTTTTAGAAATAAAATTATTTTTGCTAGATAACTCCCGACCGCCTAAAATATTAGGATCAGATGTTTTTTCATAATGCATTAAGTAGTAATCTTTTTCCATAGTAATCCTAGTTGATTCTTCTTTAGACGTTAAAATTTCATGAATTTTTTCAGAAATTCTAGGGAGACCTATTTTATATTTAAGGCCAAATTTGTCTTCGTATATCTCAAACAAATCTTTAATCTTAATGCTGATTGGTTTAGGGATAACGTTATAACCATCTTTAGTTAAAGCAAACTCTACAAGGTCAACAGCCTGATCAATGAACAGAATAAATCTAGTCATAGATTCTGAATATAGCGTTAACTCATAATTATTTTTAATAGCGTCCCAAATTAAAGGAATAATGCTACCAGTCGAATTAATTACGTTTCCATAAATGGCTGTTGATAAATTGGGTCCATCAACTTTATCAGAATTAACAATAAACGATTCTCCAGCTACAAATTTCATCGCCCCATAAATAGTTGTGGCAGATCTAGATTTATCGCTAGATATAAAGCAAGCTGACTCCAGATTGTTCTCAGATACCTCTCTACTATTCAAAGCTCCTTGAATAATGATTTGATTTGACTCAGAGATGTTAGAGTCAACAGCTCCAATTTGTTTTAAGCTTGCTGTAAATATACCAATGTCGTGGTTTTTTGAACTTTTATCTAAAAGATTTAAGTTTCTAACATCCCCTATGACGCAATTAATATTGGGATATTTCTTTTTCAGAAAATAGTGCTTGGCTTCATCCCTACTGAATATAGTAATATTATTATTTTTATATAATCTTCCAACAATATTTGAACCAAGATAACCTGCTCCACCAGTAATGAATATTCTTTTGTTCTCAATCATATTGTTTATCGATATAAGGAGAATGAACTTGCATCATTTCTTTAAATTTATATAGGGGTATTTCTGTTTTATTTTCAAATGTATCTTGGTTATGCTGAGACACAAGTTCTGGGTTAAGCTCCCCAAGCTTTCTCATTGTAACAGACGATTGATGAAAAACATGAACATCTTTTAGGGTTATATAACGAAGCTCTTTATTAAAACTCTTTAACAAAAACGGGAACATGTCATCCCTACCATACCCACTGTAAAAGTCCATATCCCAATCGCCAGAGTAACCTCCGACCTTCAAATAGTCCTCTCGTTTTACACAAATTGGATGATTATATCCCACTATATGGTGACTTCTATCATACTTCCCGTCAGCTGCTCTTTTTTGGAAAGAACTTGTAGAAACTTCATCTAAAATGTTTTTTAATTCAATATCCACTGATACACAATCATTGTTAGATGCGAAATTTTCAACTAAACCCAAAGAAACAGAACAGGGATAATATTTCTCTATAGCTTTTATTAATTTATCGGAAAAACCTTTTTGAAAAACCATATCGTCATTCGTATTTAAAAAATATTCACAATTTTGTACAAAAGGCAATAAGTAATCAATAGCTAAAACTCCGCGATTTTCAGGCAGACAAACAAAGGGTATTTTTTTTGAGCGTAAATACTCTATGGATTGATTGTCGGCTTCATTTAAAACAACAGCAATGCCATCTTTATTTAGATCAAGGTCATATAAAATTGAATCTATACAAGCTTTTAGTAATTCTGGGTTGTCCCAAGAACACATGCCAATTAACAGTCTTTTCTTATGCATATCTTAAATAATATTTTTTGAATTTAAATTGTTTTTACTTTTGGAATTGGAACATTGTTAATTCTATGAAACTCTTTGTCGAATTCTAATGATTTTTTTTCTTCATTCCATTTATAGCTACAATGCCCGAAATGTTTTTGCTGGTAGGCGACTTTTCTTTTCCCTATCGCATCGTTAAGCCAAGTATAATGCCTAACACATGCGACCTCTTCTGGAATAGCGGTGAGTTCTTCTATGTCATTGTATTGTATGACTTGATTATTATAGGAATAATAAATATCATTATCCCAATAAAAATTTTCTAGACGAATAAAATCCTCTAGTTTTGGAATAAATATTTTAGTTTTGAATATACGAGGAGGTTGAAACGGCTTTTCCAAATAATGTTCTTTGTCGAAAACAAAGTTTCTTAAGCTTATTTTAAATAAGTTTTGGTCCGAAGACTCCACGTATTTCTCTATGTTTTTAATTTGCTCTTCTGTATAAAATTCATCAGAATCAACCATCCAAATATAGTCTACATTGTATTCTTTTAAATTATATAAGGCTAGACTTCTAGCTTCTGCCTCTGATATGAATCTAGGATGATCCACCAAGTGTTTCAATCTACCTTGACTTACAAGGTCTTTTAAAATGCCTGTAGTATTATCTTCAAGTTTATCTATATCGCGATACTCTTCAAAAGGGACCGAAACAGCAGAAACAAAATAATTATCCTTGTTTAAAAATGGCTCAATAGATTGAAGAACATATTCTTCTGTATTAAATCCACAATAAATTATACCATACTTTTTCATAAAGTGGGCCAAAGAGGAGTTGGTAAATTATGTTCCTGAGAAGTTTTTTCAAAAGACAGGGAATCTGTAAGGACATCTATAGCATCCACTTGTTTTTTTTGACTTAATGTTTTTCTTTCTGACCAAATTTCTCTCCAGAAATTTTTATTAAGATTTGCTCTTCTTTTAAAGTCTAAAGTCCCAAGGTGAATCACTTTAGGGCCAGTTTTTGTAAAATTTATTTTCCCAATACAGGGGATTAACGCTCCTTGATTATCGATTAATTCACATGTATCACTTTTTTCGGGATCAAAACATCCATCTTCTTTTATTGCAAAATTGACAGTCCCTCTGAAGGCGTTTTTCTGTGTGTGAATATACCACTTGTGTCCAATGTCAGTAAAATGTTCTAAATCTCCATATAGATTAATTGTCGGGATCATTATACTACAGGGGAAATCATGTAGAGATAATTCTTCTGCCATCGACATGTAATCTTCTTTCGAGCCAGAAATCCTTTCATCTAAGTCTACTTGAAATGCAACCTTGTTTGTGCAATTCTGTAAACTAAGGTTTTTCAATTTACCATCCCAAAAAATATCATTCTTTATATCTATGTCTTTGGAGACAATCTTGATTTTTTTAATCCCAAACAACTTTGAAGACTCGACCTTCTGTTTTAGTTTTTTATAATCTTTATTGATTGTGGCTATTATTACCTCATCCGCATAATACAACCAATTTAGTAGAGCCTCTTCAATATCTATATCAAAGTCATCTAAATTAAAAGCTGTTGTATAAAAAGAAATCATGTAAAAAGAGGTTTAAATAGGGAGAAATCAAGACTGTCCACAAGACCCTCTCTCTGATCTAATATTTTGTATCTATACCAATCATTTAAAAATTTATCAAAATTAATGCATTCTTTTATTTCGTCATTTAACCTATATCTAAAACACTCTTCAACTGAAGTTAAGCAAAAGGGATTTAATCCTTGTCCACGAATAAGTTCAATTAATTTAGAACGATTCTGATATCTTTTGTTTACCATCTCCTCATCGTTCTCAAATCCTAATAATAAATGGTTCGTATTATGGAAAAAATAATATTTAAAATTATGATTAATAAAATATAGTGGGTCTTGCCTTTTTTCTGCTCTAACATTTTTCTGGTAACTTTTTTCCCAAAAAGATTGCTTAGAAAGTTCTAGAGACTTTGTAACTCCAACCACCCCTTCGTGAGGATTATTTACAAATGCTGTTTGCTCGTTAACTTTAAATAAAAGTCTTTTATTATATAAGTATACTCCATCTACTCCTGAGTAATCCAGATATGAACAAATACTCTTTAATCTGCCTGTAAAGTCTGGAGAAAGTCTTTCTAAGGTATCTATTGTGAGAAACCAATCTCCAACTTGCATACGACTCTGAAACAAGGAATGATTCCTACTGAAATCCAATCTGTTGCACCATTTTGTATAAATAATCTCGCCTTGACCCTTCACGCTTTCTAGATAATCAGCTCCATCATCTTTGGGGTAATGGAAGGTCCAAATAAGCCCATCAAAATCATCTTTTATCGGGTCAATCAATTCTTGGAGATCTTGTTTGTGGCCCCCTGTTGTTATGCCTATTAGCCAAAGTTTATTCATCCTATGTGTTTTGAGTAGGCCTTACTAGGATTAAAGAAAGAAAACGGAGTATTACTGTTGCTCATTTTCTTTAAGATCTCCCCAGACACCAACTCGCAATGATAAGATCCAAGTTTATCCAAATACTTCTGAGCTGTCTTCCAAGCTAAAAATATCTCAGAGGTTCTGCTTACATTAGGTTGGAATGTAAATGTTGGACCATATTGAGTATAGTTAATTGCTTGAGTAAAAATATTTTCATTCTCCACTAAATAATCAGAGTTGTCGTCTTGAAACTCATCTGCCCTATTAAGCCTAACACAAAGCTGATCGGGATTATTATCTAAAAATTCTATAGATTTTTTAAATACATCTTCTAGGGAGATTTTGTTTACTTGAAGAAGCTCATCATCTTCTAACCAGAAAGAATATTTCTGTTTTCTAATATCTAGATCAGAGTATGCTTTGTAGATATCTTTAAAATATCCAGCAGAATGCACTTGGTGATTTTCTGCATGATAGACTATGTTTTCTTTCGTCTCGATAACTCTAATGTCAACAGAATTACAAAATTCTTTTATTTCATCTGCTATGATCTCTTCTCCATCTCTTGTCTTTAAATGCAAAATTTTATTAGCAAATAAATTAGAATCTATCTTGTCATAAAGATTGACAATACTATCTTTATAAGTATGCCTCCCACCATGACCCATGGTAGTGCAGAAAACTATTAGATTTAAGGGTAATTTAGACATGAATCTTTCAACTCATATATTATAAGGGGGAAAAAGATGAAATCAATTATTTCTATCTATTTTTTTGCATAGGATAACCACATCAATAATGCCCATGCCCGCAAATACAGGCTGAAAATTATGCTTCGCAAGATTTGCATTCCATCAAAGACCTCGATAACTCTTGACTTGGGTTAGAACTCCTTTGATAATACAAGCCTTTCAGCCCATTCTCCCAAGCATAAATCATAAGCTGATTAACTTCTTTTAATGGAGTTTTTGGAGCTATCATTAGATTAAGCGATTGCCCTTGGTCCAAATATTTTTGTCTTTGAGCCGCTTGAATCACTATCTCCTTTTGAGATATTTCTCCAAATGTCTTAAACACCTCTTTATCATCATCAGACATAAAATTCAAATGCTGGACAGAACCCCCTGCCACAAGAATACTCAACCAAATCTCATCACTATCCTTACCGTATTCTGATAAGACCTCCTTCAAATAAGGATTTCTGTAAGTGAATTTGCCTTTCGCGAGGTTTTTCACAAAATAATTTGAGTTCAAGGGTTCAATTGAGGGAGAGACTTGCCCAAGAATAAATGAACTACTAGTAGTGGGAGCTATTGCTAGAGTCGTAGTATTTCTACGATTATAGTCTTTAGCGTATAAAGGACCGCCTAAAATACCAAATAATTCTTCTGTAGCTTTGTCACTTCGTTTTCTAATCTCTTTAAAAATAGAACTATTAGCTAACTTTGCTTCCATACTCTCGAAACCAATCTTTTTGCTTTGCAGGTAGGAGTGCCAACCAAGAACTCCCATGCCTAAAGCTCGATGCCGTTTGGCAAAGTTATGAGAAGGTTTCATAAAAGGAATATCCTCAGTCTTTTGGATATACTCTTCCATTACCGCATCAAGAAACATTGTCATGGTTTCAACTGCATCAGTCTTAATTATCTCATCCCACCGAACTAGGTTCAAGGAAGACAGGCAGCAAACAAAAGACTCATCTTCTGTAGAGGGCAGACTAATCTCGTTGCAAAGATTAGAAGCATATATCTCCATCCCATTATCTTTGTAGCAATCTGGAGCTTGGTTATTAGCAGCGTCCTTGAAAAATAAATATGGATACCCTGTTTCAAATCTTTTTTTAATGAGTGAAGCCCAGATCTGACGCTTATCAGGATCTCCAGCAATCATTGATTTCATCCAATCGTCTCCAACTGTAACTCCAAAGGACATTTCTTGAATGGCATTCCCCTCACTTCTGATACGAAGGAATTCCTTAATATCAGAATGTTCAATAGGTAAGTAAGCGGCAAAGGAACCTCGACGAACATTGCCTTGGGAAACAACAGCTGCCACTTTATCAAATAGTTCCATAAAATGGACTGCTCCAGACGACTCTCCACCAGAATTAATTTTTTCTCCACGACCCCTAAGATCTCCAAAGTAAGCTGAAGTTCCAGAACCATGTTTAGTCTGCATCCCAACTTCGCCTTGTTTAGCTAGAATTCCGTCCATTCTGTCTGGCACATAAACCCCATTGCAAGAAATTGGCAACCCGCTCTTCCTTCCAAAGTTAGACCAAACAGGAGAAGCAAGGGAATAAAAACCCTGCTTCATATAAGCAGCAAACTTATCAGAAAATCCCTCAATGCCCAAGTATCCTTGGGCAGCGTCAGATATAGATTTAATTCTTTCTTCTGGAGTCTCCTCTTTCAAATATCCCCTCTCAAGAAAAACTCTTGAATCCTCATTTAGCCAATAATAATCTTCCATTTAAAAAAGTTCGTCTGCGTTGAAAACCTGTGAGTTTTTAGAATATTCCACGGGCCTAGAATGAAAGAAGTCCGTAGCGTTATTGCCGTGCAACTCCTCTTCGAACCACATAGTATCCTTTAATAAATTTTTATCAACTTCAAAAGGTTGCTTGAAGCCGATTTGTTGCATGGAATCATTAATTCTATTTTTAATGAACTCTTTAAGGACGATTGAATTTAAACCTTCTTGATTGATTCCATTAATCATCCAGTCTACAATCTGGCTTTCTGCATCAAAAGCTTGTCCAGCTTCGTGCAAAATTCTCTCCTCTAATTCTTCGTCAAAAAGTTCAGGATGTTCTTCCCTAATAGTATTGATGAGTTTCATCCCGACAAGGCCATGCAAATTTTCTTCATTGCGAGTGTATTTGACCTGTTGATCAGTATCCTTTAGGACATTTTTATTACGAGAAAACCAATTTATGACGTAAAATTGGGAAAATAACGACACGTTCTCTACAAAAAGGGTGAATAGGATTAAAGCGTAAACATATTGCTTTTTGCTATTCTTGTAAAACTTATGGGTATATTTACGCAAATAATTTACTCTACCCTCAATAAAGTCCAGCTTCAGATTTTCTTCAAACACCTCCTCTAAACCAAGGACTTCTAGAAGTCTCTCGTAAGCGTTGTTATGAATGACTTCAACATTCGCCATGACAAATCCCAAGTCGCTTAATGATGGGTGAGGTAGATTGTCACCCAATTTACTCCAAAACTTCTTAACAGCTACTTCGATTTGACCAATTGCCGAAAGAGTACGAACAATGATTTCTTTCTCTTGATCACTTAGGATTACGTTGAAATCTTGGATATCAGAAGTAAAACTAAATTCCTTGTCAGTCCAAAATCCGTTATGCATTGCCTCAATAAATTCTCCTGCCCATGGATAATGGTCAGGCTTTCTGGAAACTTGTTCTTCAAAGATCATACTAAATATTTTACACAGAATACGAGTCTCCAGAAGTGTGTCAATCTTCTTTTTAAGAAAAAGAGCCCCGCTCATTAAATTAATATAACGAAAGGGATACGTGACCCAATATTATTTTAATACGTATCCAATACGAGCCTTTTGAATACGAGCGTCCCCAATACGATATTCTCTATTATATTCTTTTGTTTTTCGCCGTCAACAATAAAATATTTTTTTATTTTTCTTGATTTTCTCTTTTTCTCACGTATAGTAAGTAAAAGTGATAAAGAGTTTAACAGATTCCGATTTAACCCTGCTGATTAGGGAGGACAATGATGAAAATGCTTTGAATGAGTTGATTTCTAGACATTCAGGAATTTATGTGGACATGCTCTACAAATTCGGGTCCAGTTGCCTGAGCAAAACTCAAGTATTTGATATTATGGGGGAAAAAGACTACGTAATCTATAAGGCAGCTCTAGAATACGATGAGACTAGAGCAAAGTTTTCTACCCATCTAGCAAATAAGACAAAATACATGTGTCTTACTCAAAAAACCAAGAATAAAAATAACAAGGTCACAGCTAATTTCGATGAAGTGCAATTTTGCCAAAAGGATAAAGCTTATACCCCAGATAAATCTTGCCGATTAAATGACTGCTTTAGTAGGATTATTAATTTAATTGAGAAGCATAAAGACAAACGTCTGAAAATTATTTTCCATGAGAGATATTTTTGCGGATCGAAGGGTAAATTGAAGCCTTGGAAAGACATAGCTAGGATGATGGATCTATCTGCTCAAGGCTGCATTAATATTCATGACAGAGCTGTAAAAGAATTAAGTCAAAAAATAGATAATGAAAAAATTAAATTTTGAAGGGCCGATAAACTCTCTTAGTTTGGGAAATGTTGCAATTAATTTCCTAAGAGAGCTAAAAGAAAGAGACATTGATATCTCATTATTCCCCATGGGGGACAAAGGGGACTTTTCTGCTTACGACAAAATACCCAAAGAATTTCAACAATGGGTGAGCAATTCAGCGTCAGTAAGACTTAAGAATCTAGACAAAGATACCCCGACTTTAAAAGTTTGGCACATTAATGGTTCAGAAAAATCTCTCCCTAATCAATTCTTATACACTTTTTACGAACTAGACTCACCAACGGAAGAAGAAGTAAATATCGTTAATCTCCAAAAACATGTATTTTTCTCATCATCAGAAGCAGCAGAAGCCTTTAAACAAAAAGGTTGTAGTAATATTAGCCATGTCCCTCTTGGTTTTGATACGGATTTCCACGAAACGGAAAAAGAATATTTAAAGGACACTATCCATTTTGGTCTTGTGGGCAAGTTTGAACGAAGGAAAAACACGCAAGCCATCATACAACTATGGACCCAAAAGTTTGGCAATAACCCCAAATACCAACTTTCTTGCTTAGTTAAAAACCCGTTCCTCAATGAAGAGCAAATGAATCAGGCAATTTCTAATTCACTGAGTGGTCAGTCTTGGTCGAACGTTAATTTCTTACCACATCTAAAAACAAATTCAGAGGTTAATGATTTTATGAACTCAATTGACATAGACCTTTCTGGTCTTTCCAATGGTGAAGGCTGGAATCTACCATCCTTTAACGCTACAGCCCTTGGCAAATGGTCTTTGGTCAGCAATTGCTCTGCTCATAAAGATTGGGCAACAAAAGAAAACTGTATTTTAGTAGAGCCAGTCGGGAAGCAACCTTGTTATGATAATTTCTTCTTTAAAGAGGGTATGCCATTTAATCAGGGAGAATACTTCAAATTGAACGCAGACAATATTGAAAAAGGTTTTGAGGAAGCTTTAGAAAAAGTGGGACAAAAGAACACAGAAGGGGCGAAATTGCGTGACAATTTTACCTACTCAAAATCTATCGATACCATTTTATCCCGTATTTACCAAGAAAAGTAGAAATCACGTAATGCCAATTTACATATACAAGCATCCCACAAAAGACGAGTATGAGGAGGTCGTCCAAAGAATGAATGACCCCCATACGTTTTCTAAAGATGGAAAAGACTGGAAGAGAGTATATCTTAGTCCACATGCATCTATATCAAGTAACGACGATCCATTTAATTCCAACTCTTTTATAGAAAAGACTGGTAAAATGAAAGGCACAGTTGGAGATATGATGAGTTACTCCGAGGAACTAAGCGCGAAAAGAGCAGACAAACACGGAGGACAAGATCCAGTTCTCAAGCAACATTTTAAAGACTACGAGAAAGATGTGGGTAAAAAACACATTTCTGACAAGCCCAAATCAGTTGAAAATAAATCAATGAAAATTGATTTCGATTAAGTTATCGTTCCAGAAATGTGAATCCCTCCCCAAGCTCCAAGCCCTTTATAAACATAAAGGGTAGATCCAAGGATAGCTAAAGCTCCAGTTGCTGGAGCAGCAGCGCTTCCTGCTACACTGGTAGCGCCCAACCATTTGGGGATCTGAAATCCTGTCTCATATACTTGTGTTCCAGTGATAGTCCTTTCTCCATTTAATAATTCTTCATTCACTATAGTGGAACCACTAAGGATTGCGTCACTTAAAACGTCCAGTGTGCCTTTGAAAATCCCACTGTCTTCTACGATAAGACTATTATCTATATTCACATCGCCACCATTAAAAAAATATCCCGAAGCAAACTGAGCATGAAAAGAATGCTGGGTTGTTACTGTTAGGGAAGTTGATGACAAGTCATCTTTTAAAACAGTGTTTCCTGTCGCGGTTGGGCTAAAAGTAATTCCATGACCCGCCAAGCATACATTTTCTTGGCTCCCCGCATTAAATGTGATTGCATTTGCTCTAAAAACAGCATTATTAATTCCGCTTATACTACTATTATTGGATGAAATAGCAAAATTATCATAGTCATTTGCCCCGCCCCCAATGTCAGTATTACTCCCTAAAAACAAAAAATTTCCTTTGTCAGGATCAAAAATATTATTTTCAGTAGAAGCTAATTGGGCGACCCTTCTCCCATTGTTGCTTAAATCCCCTGTAAAAGAAAAGTCTCCTGTCAAATTTCTAGAAAGGTTCATTTGAACCCCAGTATTACTTTGAACAATATTTAGGTCTCCAGAATCGCTAAAGAAAGTATGCAATTGGATTTGTTCTGGTTGAATTTTGTTAAATGCCATGATACAATAGATTATCTTCTATAAATTACACAAATTCAATGAAATTTACTCTTTATAAGCCAAACTCCAAAAATGCAGGGTCAGCATTCAGTTTTGACATCGCCAAAGACAAAAAAGGAAATGCCGTCATGTATGTCTCCATGATTCAACAACATAGCTGGAACGACCAAACTAAAAACGGTTCTTTCAAAGAGAATGCTAAGAATCCAGAGAAGTCTGGTACTATCAAGCTAACCCCCTCAGAAGCTGGAGAAGTCCTATCCTCGTTAAAAACAAGAATTCCTTTCGTAGCATTTCACAGAAGTGAAAAAGATACTACTATTATCAAATTCACCCCTTGGGATAAGAAAAGAAAGATTATGAATAAAAATGGGGAAGAGTGGATTGAGACACCTGCTTTCGGATTTTCTGTCACCCGAAATTCGTCTCAAATATTCAAACTACCACTTGAAGCTGGAGAAACTCAAGTTCTAGCAGAACTTATGAAAAAATACATTTCAGATTCTTTCATTGTAGCTGATTCATATAAAGAATCTTATCAAAGTCAAAAACCAAGACAAGAAACTCCCAAAAAAGAAGT
>TARA_R110000823_G_scaffold91379_2_pt1 | contig 12795 bp, 18 predicted proteins | sample TARA_R110000823 | Tara Oceans TARA_R110000823 (sample SAMEA4397722) | marine metagenome | biome: Polar Biome; feature: [DCM] deep chlorophyll maximum layer (ENVO:01000326); material: water (ENVO:00002006), including particulate matter (ENVO:01000060) such as... | depth 20 m | reverse complement strand
TAATATTAAATATAACCTGAGGTAATAACAATGAATATCCAATACTACCAAGAGTGGACCAAGACTACAGCTATTTATAAAATGAAGAGGTATTACCCTGCGCTACTGCTGGCTAGTGAGGTCGGCGAGGTGCTTGGGCATATCCAGAAAATGCATCGCGACGATGACGATATCGTCACACCTGACCGCAAGGACAAGCTCCGCCTGGAATTGGGTGACGTTTTGTGGGCGCTCTGCCGACTGGCCGATGACTTAGATCTCGACATGGGTGACGTGATGATGTACAATCATGCGAAGTTAACCGCCCGGCAAGCCAAGGGTACTATCTCTGGCTCAGGAGATTATCGATGACCGAGATGCTAGATATCGCTTATCATGAGGAAATCGAGGAGGATTACTACACGGATAGCGAGGATTGCTACACGGATAGCGAGGTTATCGTTATCGTTAGCGAGTACTCGCGCCTAGCAGGAGGCTGGCATGACCTTGAAAAAGAGGATGAGGATCAAACCATTAAACTCTTTCGCAAAAAATATGAGGACACCTCTGTATCGGAAGAGGGTGACTAAATCTAAACGGGAGAAATTGGATGGATCAAAGTCTGATCGACTACATGCAATTAACAGATGGTATGACAAAAAGGATGGACTGCCCTAAGTGCCGTGGACGTGGCACTATGACTGTGACGTGCAATGCCGGTATGGTAGTATGGAACTGCTACAAGGCGGCCTGTACTACCCGTGGTGCCGCACCTGTGACCATGACCAGAGCGGCGATGGAAACCCGGCTGGCTAAGAGTGACGTTGCACCTAACACCTTGACGTATACGCGGCCTGCAAATTTCTCATCATACCTGCCACCGAAAATGATCCGATACATGCAGATAAACAACGTGGCCGAGGCGTGGAACAAAAAATGGGTGGAGATGCACCACGACGTCGCACAGGATCGGGCCGTCTTCGTCATAAAATCTGGTGGGAAATCTGTCGATGCTGTAGGTCGAGCCTTGGGTAAAGGCCGGAAGTGGCATAGATACCAAGGCACTGGTGAGCCATTTCTGTGCGGGCAGGGAGATCCACTGTACATCGTGGAGGATGCGGCGTCAGCCTGTGCGGTCGCTGAATATGGTACCGGCCTGGCGTTACTAGGTACGTCACTAACAGATAGAGCGGTCGAGATAGCTAAGACCTACCAATCTGTCGTGGTCTGTCTCGATAAGGATGCTGTTAAAAAGGCGTTGACTATGGTATCACGGCTGAAACAATTCATGCCTGCATCCATGCGGGTGCTAGATCTTGACCCGAAAGAGAAACCGGAAGGAGTTTTGAATGACAATCGTACCCCTGCAAAGATCTGAAACTATTCCGCTCACGCGCGAGTTGCCTGTGACCACCATGCTGTTGAGCCTGCTGCTAAGGCACGACTATTGGGCTGAACAACGACATCTAATCGCACCCACCTTTTTCGAGGCCGAGAGTGCAAAAATTTATAGCGCACTAGATAACGCGCACACCAGATTTGGCCGAGATCTATCGCCGGAAGACGTGCGGCAGCTAGTTTATGCGGACAATCCGCTGATGACGACGGCGTATCGCAAATCAGTAGCAGATGTTGTGGCGTCTATGTCAAACGACTTATCACCAGAGGTCGGAGCTACAGTACTGCAGGCTGCGTACCGGGAATACATAGGTAAAACTGTAGCCAATATGGGCTTTCAACTTATGGATGGTACAGTCAAAGACCTCTCGGAAATCAGCGCACTGCTGGAAAAATATCAAGATGGTCTGGCGCCTGATACGGAAGGCGACCTGGTCTCGATGGAATATGATGACATATTCAGCGACGAGATTGCTCTACCGTGGAAGTGGAACCTGACCGCTTTGGATAAGCTATGTCCAGGTATAGGGCCAGGCACCTTGACTGAGGTGTTCGCAGTGGTCGAGACAGGCAAGTCTGCATTCGCAATTTCCACCGGCTTTGGACCGGGAAGTTTTCTGGATCAAGGTGCAAAGGTGATGATGATTTGTAATGAGGAGACCGCCAAGCGCACAAACCAGCGCATTGTCATGAGCTATTCTGGTATGAACTTGGAGCAGGCATATGCCAATCGAGCATACGGCAAAAAGATCTGGTCTAACGTAAAAGATCGCGCCATCACGCGGGATGTCAACGAAGCTAATTCGATGGACACGGTTGAATCTTTCCTGCGCCAGCACAAACCAGACGTGTTGATCGTTGACCAGCTTGACAAGATGACCGTCTCTGGTGAGTTCGCACGGGATGATCAGCGACTGAGCGCGCTCTACATCCGGGCTAGAACACTCGCGAAAAAATACGACGTGGCTTTTATTGCTGTATCTCAGGCTGATGTATCGGCTCAAGGCCGGGCGGTACTGCATTTTACACAGATGAACAACTCCAAGATAGGCAAGGCTGCTGAAGCGGATCTAATCATCGGCGTTGGTCGCGAGAATCCAGAGGATGGACAAGATAATTTCTATAGGTATCTCTCGGTGAGCAAAAATAAACTCGGTGGGAAGCACGGAACTTGCACTGTCCGTATAGAACCGTCTATGTCTAGGTACGTAGACTGACACCCGATGTACGAATTGGGGTTGACAAAACAGAAAGCGCATGTTACTACATTCGATGTGGATTGGAGAGGAACCTTTATAACAACAATAAACAACACACTATATAACTACATACCAAAACTACTATATAGCAAGATTCGTGCCAGAGTTCCACATGAGGGGTTTACTATGAATAAAATTTTAGAGAATCGCATTCGTAGTTGCTTATCTATGAGCAAGGGGACTGTGCCTATAGAGATTGTAGTTCATACGGATGAAGAACTATCCTACGGTATGGCCTTCCTTAAAGGAAAAAAGAATAATGCTAATGTAACTATTAAGAATATTAATCATGAATAATATATATGTGCTTGAATTTATATTTGTCCCAGGTTAAGAGGATAGTACTGTGTTAGGAATACTTGTGACAACCTTGTTGTCCAACAAACCAAGGGAAGAATACACTAGTATTTCTACTTCCCGCAGCAGGAGAATGAAAATGAATTTTATGAAGGACTATGTTGTACACGCGATTACCGTCGTTATAATTTTGATGGTGGCCTATGCGCTTATGGTGACACCCGCATCGTCTATGGAACAGGTGTCCTTCCCGGCTCAGTGTTTTTCAAAGAAAGAGTATGACAACATTCAATCATCTGTGTATAGGGAGGATATAATCTTCTTGGGAGTTTCGGCGGGTGGAGATAGCCGACTAATGCTCACTCACCATACGGTAAGCCGGACATACACGATCACGGTTGTAATGGCTAACGATACAGGAAGGATGTGCATTATCAATTTCGGTACCGGGGAAACTGTGAATATCCCTTATCAAGATACTGTGGGAACGACGATAGACGAATATGCTAGATAATTATATAGTTGGTGTTTGAAAAAGGTAAAAACAAAAGGGTGATCCAATGCGAACTTTAGATTTCTCATCATTGTTACCCCCTAAAATGGTCAGCTACAAATCCCACAACATGTATGATATTATAATAGATACGGAAGTTGACTTGGGTAAGGATATGGTTGATCCGTCACCCTATAACCATACCAATGCACTTTCCGGTATCGGCTGGAAACGTACCGATCAGGACGTTGTCCACATCCACGATAAAGACAGGGAGGGTTTGGAACTATTTAAAACTGATTTAGCATCAGCTAGATATGCTGTATTTCATAACGCTAAGTTTGATCTGTCGTGGCTACGTGAGTGTGGCATAGAAGTCACAGGTAAAATTATATGCACCATGATCAGCGAACATATCCTTAATCGTGGCCAGCGGAAAGGTCTATCGTTAAAGGTGCTGGCTGAGAAGTACGAGCTAGGGGATAAGTCATCCATTCTGGCCGAGGCGCTTTCATCGGGTGGTAACTGGAGTGACCTGCCCCTCGACGAGCGCACCGAATATCTCACGCAGGATGTGCGGCTTACGGAGGCTCTGTATAACGCACAGTTGGCTATGTATACTCAAGAGGATAGTCAATCACTTATCCCTATCAGAGATCTGATGTGCGAATTTTGCTCAGTGCTAACTGACGTAGAACGTACCGGTATGCAGATAGATCTCAATACGCTTTCCCGCGTGGACCGAGAGTACGAGCAAGAGGAGCATGAGTTGCGAACGTATCTCACTAGCGAGGTACATGATTTGATGGGTGATCTGGAGGTTAACTTAGCATCACCAGCACAGTTATCTCAGGTGATCTATTCCTGCCGCCTCACGGAAAAAGCTATCTGGAAAGATATGATGAATATCGGCACGGATGATAGCGGCAAACCTTTGCGAAGGCCGCGCATGAAGGATAAGCAGTTTCAAGAGGTGCTACGGAATTGCTTTGTGCGGATCAAGAAGGTGCGAGCGGTTGCCTGCACGGACTGTAAAGGGTTTGGCAAAGCTTATAAGATCAAGAAGGATGGAAGCAATTTTGCTAAACCTAGTAAGTGCCTCACCTGTGAGGGGCGTGGTAGTATTTATATTGATCTAGCAGATAGGGCCGGGCTTGACATGAAACCTAGTCTCAACCTGGCTTCAGCGGGAGGGTTCAAGACAGACAAGAAGACGTTAGAAGCACTGGTCTACAAATCTAGCGGGAGGGTACGGAAATTTATTACATCTTTGGTACGTCTATCAGCAATTGAGACTTACCGGGCTTCGTTCATTGGTGGCATTCTGAGAGGTATTAAGAGTGATAATTTACTTCATACTAATTTTAATCAGTGCATTGCTGCTACCTCTCGTTTAAGTAGCTCCGGCCCTAACATGCAGAACATGCCGCGTGCCAAGACGTTTCCAGTTAGGCAGGCGTTTGTGAGCAGGTTTCATGATGGCGAAGTGATAGAGGTAGACTACAGCCAACTGGAGTTCCGAGTGGCTGGTATATTGGCACGGGATGATACGGTTAAAGCTGAGGTTGAAAACGGCTTTGATGTCCATTCGTATACTGCGAAAGTGCTCACTGATAATGGCGAAGCAACAGACCGGACAGGAGCAAAGCCAAGTACATTTCGGCCTTTGTATGGTGGTACACAGGGCACTGCTGCACAGATGGTTTATTTCGTGGAGTTCTTCAAGAAGTACACCCAGATCTTTAAGTGGCATGAAGCCTTACAATCCGCAGCAGTTACACATCAGCGTACTCAAACGGCTACCGGCAGACAATTTGACTGGCCCAATTGTGAACGCACACTAAGTGGTAACGCTAATTACAAAACGCAGATCGTCAACTACCCTGTGCAATCAGTGGCTACAGCAGACATTGTACCTCTCGGTGTGATCCTGCTTAATAAAAAATTACGTGAACTGAACTATCGCAGTTGCATCTTTAACACTGTACATGATTCTGTATTGGTGGATTGCCCGCCGGAAGAGGTTAACGAGGTAGTTAAATTTGCACCAAGATGTTTGGTGGCGGCACAGCAAGAAGCGTTTGATAGGTTTGGCCTAGAGATGTTTATCCCCCTGGCCTGCGATGTCACACGAGGAAAAAACTGGATGGACCAAGAGAAAATATCTTGACATTTCTATTATTATGTTCTATATAGTATATATAGTACTGGGGTTGGCGCGGCCAACTCCCAATCAGCTGGAGTTACAATATGTCTGAAGTAGCAGTATTGGAAAACGACGACCTGAGCGACCTGTATGCATCCTACCAATCAGGGCCAGTTCTCTCGCAAGTAACATTGAACAAGCCAGGCATCTTGCCTACAGGCAACGTGGTACCTCTTGGGGTGAAGGTTACCGGCACTACTCATGGAGATGTTTACGGATCTAAGGTTCGCTTTCGCATCTATATGGATCGTATGCAGACATCTGTGTATGATGAGGACACTCAAAACTACTCCAATATGTCTATGTATTTTTCGACGTACAAGGGTGTGACATTGGATTGGTATGGTGGGGACAAATGTGGGTGGGTTACGTCTAAGGAACGCGAGGCGCTGAAGGTTGTTGACCCTATCGCTTACGCTGTGGCGAGGAAAGTTAAACTGTCACGTACACTATTCGGCACCATCTCAGTTGACGATGCGGTTAATGATGCCGGGGAGTCAGTCGTGGTTGAGGATGTAGTGTGCCGTATGAAGCTTGGGCCGTCCAACTTCTTCGAGATCTCTGGTGTTATCGGTAAGATGGTGGCACAGGATTGTTTGCCGATCATGTATGATGTACAGTTCAATTTCCGTATGGAAAAGAAAGGTAGCAATGAGTTTGTGGTTCTCAGCTATACTCCTCTGCTAACCAAGCGTCACGAACTTACCGTGGAAACCGTTGAAATCAAGAATAATTTCTTGGATCTGATCCGTGTAGACAACGACAAGGTTCTCACTCGGATGCGTGCTAACGTAGGTAACGACACGGACTCAGAGGTATTGGATCAGTTTGATCCTGATGTGATTGTCAATGAGATGGATGATGAAATCCCGTTTTAAGTAGCACTCTACTCTAGGAGATCCGCATGGGCTGGCTTATAGATCAATTAGAAATAGCCATTGCAGGAGATCCTAGAGATGGCTATGCAACGAAGAAAATTAGGCCACGAGGTTACAATATGATTGGGTTACAAGATAAGATTGATATCTTCCTATCTGGTTCTGACAAGATACCTGCCTCTATCCTCAAGAAAGCATCTGATATGTTTGCACAGAAGCTGGAAAAATTCCATCATGTGCGGGAAAAGAGTTCGCGTCCTTCTCTATCTCAGGTGGGAAAGCCCTTCTGTCAGTTGCACGCAGAAAAGCTAGACTGGCCTAAGGTAGGAGAGGACATCTCATTCAGTACTAAGATGCTGTACGGAGATATGACCGAGACTCTCATGGTAGCCATCTTACTGGCGGCAGGTGTAAATATCACAGACACTAACCGCAAGGTCAAGTTCCCCTTGGACGATGGCGCAGTTTTGAACGGCGAGCTTGATGTTATAATTGCTGACGATAACGGTGATGATCCCCGTGTGTGGGATATCAAAAGTGCATCAGACTTCGCGTTCAAAAAGAAGTTCCGCTCGTATGATGATCTTCGTAACAATGATGATTTCGGGTACATGGAACAACTATTTGGCTACACACATGCTCTAGGTAACGAGACCACTGTGGGTGGTTGGATCGTTATGAACAAAGTATCCGGTGAGATTAAGGTGGTTGAAGCGGATCAAGCCGACTATGATAGTTATGTGGCTCGTATTAAACAGGTAGCTGATCGTTACGAGTTGGCTACTGCTGATAATTTTAAGCGAGACTTTACCGATGAGGAAGAACTATGGTACAAGAAACCTACTGGCAATCGCAAGCTAGGTATGACCTGTGGGTATTGCAAGTTCCGAGAAACATGTTGGCCTGGTTTACGCCATGAAAAAAACCCCCGCTCCAAATCGGCGACCGCGTTCAACTTCTACACGCACTTCGAGGATCTCGATAGCGTCAGCTAAGGATAAAGGCAGACGGCTCCAACAGTGGGTTAGGGACCAGCTAATGAAGGAGCTACCCGGCGTAGAAGAGGGCGACGTGACCTCTACTCCGATGGGTGTGAATGGGCCGGATGTAGGGCTGAGCCCCCTAGCTCGTCGCTTGTTTCCTTGGACTGTTGAGTGTAAGGCCAGAGCTAAGTTTGGTATTTATTCCGCTTTGGAGCAAGCCGAGAATAGCTTATACGAAAGAACTAAACCCCTAGTTATACTGCGCGGGGATAGGAAACGACCTCTGGCACTCTTGTACGCAGATGATTTCTTGGAGGTATTTAAATGTGTGAAGACGAAGAAGACCTATACGGCGAAGAAGTAACTGATGTGTTCATCCCGGATAATTGTGTTGGATTCTTTATTCATGTTAATCCTGCTACTTTCGTACTAGAGGTACGGCAGGCAGTATTTGTGCAGGAGGACTCTTCAGGGAGCGATGAGAGTATCTACATTATGGAATTAGGTAGGCGGGTATCAAATAAACTAGGTGATGTAATTGCCTCAATCGTAGGAGAAATGGATGAGCAGGCTAAAGAATTTAGTTCTGCTGTTAAAGAGGGCAACATCACGTATATCAAGTTTCCTAGTAGTAAGGAAGTACACTGATGACTGGAGAAAAAGTGCGTAGTGTTATTTTAAATGAAGCAAATGCGCTTGTTAGCGGTACTCGTGCTGACGATTACGGGGATGCGTTTATTAACTTTACCAATATTGCTCAAGGGTGGGAAGTTATCTTGGGCACTGAGGTTACCCCAGCCCAAGTAGCACTGATGATGGGTTGGGTGAAGACTGCCCGACTTATTAACTTCCCTGACCATCGAGACTCTTGGGTGGATCTAGCTGGTTACGCAGGTCTGGGAGGGGAAGTATCTGCAATCTCTTCCGGCCATGTTCGTGCAAATGGTGATCATGATGACAAAGCTTTTGTGAAGTTTAATGAGGAGGGGTATGGTGAGATCTGATTTATATCAATTAGCCTTGGAGCAGATGGATAATGAGAACGCTGATATGGAGGAGGTACGTGTACAAAACCTGTTGTATTCCAAAATTTACCATGCATTAGATTACACGCCTATCGGTCCACGCGAAAAGAGAGTGGAAATGACCTCAGCCATCTGTGACCTAATTAAAAACACAATGATTGAGGATCTAAGGGATGAAGAAGAAAGTTTATCAGATAAGATCCATTCAGAATATAGCCATAAAATTAGCGAGGTCGAGAAGCTAAATGTAAAATACAACGAGAACGTGGCGGTGGATGACGCAAAAGAGGAGATCGACCCCTCCTTTAATAAAGAGATTGATCCGTACAACAATACATATCTAAAAGATATTAAGTACGGTTACGAGGATAAGAATCTTATCGCAATGAAAGGCGTGCAAGGAAACGATAATCCAACTGACGGATATAGAGTATGGGTAAATATACCTGCCTATATGGGTCCAGCGCTTTGGTCTCTCGTAGGTGGGACAAGTGTACACAGCCTCAAGGAGGGAATCGAGAAGGCTTGTGAGTTGGTCACCAATATCTCCACTAAAGGTTCAGATCTCTCTAAGGCGCAAGACGGAAAGAAGAGTTAACAGCATAATGAAAGTACGTATTTCTATACAAGCTATTGTCGAGCAAGAGGCTTCCTGGATTCCCTCGGATGGGGATGACGGAATTCAGGAAGAGATCAAAGACATGGTCACAGATGCAATTGAGCAGTGCTTATTTGGATTGGAAATAACTAACATAAAGGTATCTATACATGGTAGAACAAATGACTAAATTCAAATCTTCTCGTAACCCTATGTTTCGGTCCAAATTTTCAGAAGACATTTTCAATCTCAAATACAGTCATGATCTGTGCGAGAGTTATGGACAGTTGGCTAAGACGCTGGTACATGATGTGTGTGGTAGCTTCCGGTCTGATAAAAATATGCCGGAGGTTCGAGAAGCGGCGTTGATGTCTCCGACTGAATTGGACCAACTAGTTGAGTACGTTGCAGATTTGAAGTTTGTTCCCGGTGGTAGGTACCTGTATTACGCGGGTCGCAAGAAGCGGTTTTACAATAATTGTTTCTTGCTGAAATCTGCTGAGGATACTCGTGAAGATTGGGCGGATCTCTCGTGGAAGAATGAGTCCTGCCTCATGGTTGGGGGAGGGATCGGGAATGACTACAGCGTGTACCGGCCTAAGAACACTCCTCTAGGCTCGACAGGAGGTGTGGCTAGTGGTCCCTTGCCAAAGATGCAGATGACCAATGAGCAAGGCCGGCAGGTGATGCAAGGTGGATCACGTCGTAGCGCTATGTACGCCTCTTTAGATCATCAGCATGGTGACATTTGGGACTTCCTACACGTTAAAGATTGGGACACCATGCCAGTTGGTTCTACTGGCCTGACGCTCAAAGAAATTAAGGAACAGGATTTTAATTTCCCTGCCCCTCTTGATATGACGAACATCAGTGTTAACTATAATACTGAATGGCTTACGAAGTTTTGGGAATCAGGTGATGTTGGTAGCGTGTTCCTAGAGAATGTTAAACAGGCGATGAAATCTGCTGAACCTGGATTTAGTTTTAATTTCTTTGATAAGGAAAACGAAACAGCACGGAACGCCTGTACTGAAGTTACCTCAGAGGACGATAGTGATGTATGTAATCTAGGTAGTATTAACTTTGGACGGATTAATTCTCTAAAAGAGTTGATGCATGTGGTAGAGTTGGCTACTAAGTTTTTAATCTGTGGTACATTGCGTGCCGACCTACCATATGCTAAGGTGTACGAAGTGCGTAAGAAGAACCGCCGGTTGGGTCTAGGCTTAATGGGTATGCATGAATGGCTGATTAAGAAGGGTTACCCCTACGAGGTTGGTCCGGAACTTCACCGCTGGCTGGAAGTGTATAAGAGGGTGTCCAGTAAGACTGCTAATGAATTCTCTGATAGCCTAAGTATCTCTCGTCCTATTGCCGTGCGTGCTATTGCTCCTACCGGCAGCATTGGTATCCTAGCCGGTACATCAACCGGGATTGAGCCAATCTTTGCGGTGGCATACAAGCGACGGTACTTGACAAACGGTACGAAATGGCGCTATCAGTACGTAGTAGATAGTGCAGCACAGGAACTCATAGACTTGTATGGAGTAAAACCGGAGAATATCGAATCAGCACTCGATCTAGCTCCGGACTATGAGAGGCGAATTAAGTTCCAAGCCGATGTCCAAGACTATGTTGACATGTCTATCAGTTCCACAATCAATCTGCCGCAATGGGGTAGCAAGTTAAATAATCCGGATACTGTACCAGACTTTGCGAATACGCTAGCTAAGTACGCACACCGACTCCGGGGAATGACTGTATACCCTGATGGAGCTAGAGGTGGTCAGCCTCTTTCTCCGGTAGAATACAAGGATGCTGCTGACCGACTCGGAGAAGAGTTTGAGGAACATGTTGAAACACATGATATCTGTGACATTACTTCAGGAGGAATGTGTGGAGCGTGATACAAAGCCTAGCCGGGTAGCCAAGATGGGAAAACCACTCAGCGCTTTTGAAGACGGTATGCGGGGATTTACCAACAATCGGGCAAATCCTTTTAAGTCCCAAACCTCCCATCCTGCTAAAGAATGGGAGAGGGGATATAACAAGGCATACTTTTCCAATCTAACTAAGGTAAAAGAGAAAGAACGAATTCGTACAACTGAAGCGGAGTACTGCTGAATTTATCGGGAAGGAAAGGTAATCTGGTGTTAGGTATAAAGGAACAGATAACTGGTTATCTCGGCGAGTTAGCAGTTGAGCGCTTCTTCCTGTGGCAAGGAATTAACTGCCGTCGAGTCAACTTCTCCAAATTTGACGCCTTAGTAGATGAGGAAGGTTGCGTATACAGATTACAAATTAAGACCTCCAGAAAGTTTAACTGGAGGATTACTGGAGGACGGAACCGCCAGAAACCTTATTCCTTTGACGACATCGATGGGGTAGTCCTTGTACATATAGACGCGGAAGGTAAAGATGAATTTATCTTTTTGTCAAAGGAAGATGTAGCACATTTCCCGGCTAATAAGAATGATCAGTTTTATGGTCAAGTGGGTTGGAATAATTTAAAAGCATACTTACACTGTTGCAAGGATAATAAAAATGCAAGTTGAGCGTAAGCAGCACACCGGCAATGATCTCACAGTAGTGAACGCTGCACGAGTTAGTTTTAATAAAGAATCATCTTACGTGGGGCAAGGACCAAATCGAGATCTCAAGCTGGAAGACCAGAAGTTAATTAGGTTTCTAGCCAGAGAGGGTCATTTCACCCCGTTCACGCATTGTCATATCACCTTGTACGAGAAGGTTCCCCTCTTCGTAGCGAGGCAACGGTTTAAACACACTGTAGGGTTTTCATACAACGAAGCCAGTAGGCGTTATGTGGATAATGACCCGGAGTATTACACCCCGGATGAGTGGCGGGGCCAGGCGAGTAATAAAAAACAGGGGTCTTCTGATGTAGTAATCGACATCAACCCAGTTACCCAGAACGGCAGAGCTATGGTGGATGACTACCAGCGAGTACTTAATAGGTGTGACATTGCATACAAGTCTCTGTTGGCTAAAGGGGTATGTCCAGAGCAGGCCCGTATGGTGCTGCCGCAATCAATGTACACAGAGTATTACGTAACTGGATCGTTGATGGCTTTTGCACGAGCGTACAATCTCAGATCTGATGAAAATGCTCAGGTTGAAATTCAACAGTTAGCAGGTATGTGGAATAGTATTCTAAGCGACCTGTATCCACACTCTTGGGCTGCGCTAGTAGAGTCATGAGTTATATAGTAGTGTAAAGGAAGGGATTTTAAAATTAGTTTAAGTCCCTCTCTTTAATCCTATCGATTTCTGCTTTGTTAACATTAATATTCTTTTCATTATTTATAGAAGTTATATCGAAGATTACTTTTTCTAATTTTAGATATGATATTCTTTCATTAGGAACATATCGCCAAACATAATCACCGTCAAATTCACCAGAACTTTTAGTTACACCAAATACAGTTTCAGTCATTCCTATCTTAACAATTAATGCACGTTCACCATCCAAAATAACTTTATCACCTTCCCTGAATTGCGGATTGAATTTAAACTTTATTCCTTTAGAGAAACTAGAAACAAAATCCTTCAGTATAAATGCAATAATAGCCGATATAAGGATCGCTACCCAAGGGAGAATTAGTCCTGTTAGATCTTCTGTAAGGGTATTTAACGATGGTACATCTGGAGTCATGTTCTT
>TARA_R110000823_G_scaffold18836_3_pt1 | contig 12826 bp, 8 predicted proteins | sample TARA_R110000823 | Tara Oceans TARA_R110000823 (sample SAMEA4397722) | marine metagenome | biome: Polar Biome; feature: [DCM] deep chlorophyll maximum layer (ENVO:01000326); material: water (ENVO:00002006), including particulate matter (ENVO:01000060) such as... | depth 20 m | reverse complement strand
TTCTCTACATCCATTTTCTTTATTAAGTGCCGCATAATTTACTCCCCCAAATTTATTTGAAGGTCTTGTTGTTGTTGTTTTAAAGTTGTATTGCGTGTAGGTGAATTTTCTATCGATAGGGTGAAAATGCGATTCAAATTTAGGTTTGTCAACTCGTATACCACCTCGCTCCATGGCGTTGAAAACCACTGTGGCTTTGTTGTTGTAAAATTCATTGATTGGCTCATTTATTCTTGCTTTTAAATTATTATATAAGTTTTCACAATATTCATAGTGTTTAACTATTGGTATTATTCTATTTATGTCTTTCTTATCACCATATTTGCTGTAAAAATAACTATGGGTTTTCGTGTATTCTGGTATATACGTAGGGGCTTTGAGTGTTATGTCAAAAAGCTTTTTAAATATTAAATAATGTAAGAATTCTTTTTTATCACGTACGTATATGTTGTTAAGTCCGTCTAATATGTGTTTAACTGCGTTTAAATCAATGTTTAGTGTCTCACTATGGGATATGGGGATCATATATCCTTTAGTTGAGTTTAACGGATAGATATAAATAGCACAAATTTCGTTTTGTGTTGGGTGTTCTATATTACTATAAGGAATTAATTCAACAAATGCATCTCCCTTACAATATTTTTTAAAATTATCTAACTGCTCATTATCTTCAACTAACCAAAACATAACTATTATTTTTAGTCAATATAAGAAATAATTATTGCTCTTCCAAGTTAGACTTTAAAAACTTTTTCCAATTTTTATTTAGAAAACTACTAAGTCCTAATCTTTTTAATCTTTGTTCTGCTATTAGTGTTTGATTTCGATTTGCATTAACTACAGTTTCAAGAGTTCCTACTATAGTCCATTGTATTTTAAAAGGAATAAATAATTCCCAAACCCACCCAGCATCTTGTTTTGTAAATTTTTTGTAAGTATCAAGATTTAATTCAAAATATTGATTTTGGTTAATTTTAACAAGAAAATATCTTGTAAAAGTTCCTAAGGTATAGTCATCTTCTGTTGGTTGGGGATATTGTTGATAAGGCATTTCCCTAGGATTATCATCTATTGTACTTTTACCTTTTAAATTTAAATATGTTACTATATCTCTTTGATTCCATTGGCTTTCATCTACAATTGGATCTGGATCTTCTAAAAATAAAGCAACTACATTTGTTGTTTCTAATGCAGGTGGGTTAGTTGGTGTACCTCTTAAATCTGTAACTTCAAATAAAATTAATTCTCTCTTATTAGTTTCATTTTGTGTTTTACCTGTATAAATCTTACCATTCCATAGACTATGATAAAATCCAGCATAATTTTCATTTGTGGATTTTATCATATACTCATCTCCGGGAGTATATAAATTAGGTTTTATTCTATTTTTAGGGATATACATCTTAGCTTATAATGATTTTAACATATCAATTAATTCTTGTTGAGGCCATATATCTGATTTATCTCTTCTAACTGAATTATGGGTATAAATTCCTGGGGTACCACTTAATGCTGCTAAAGATAGATTATTATTAAGATTAGGGAATAGTGTATTATAATCATATGTAAATGGAATAGCATATTTATTCATCCATCCCTGTATTATACTTTTTACATTTTCAATACTTTGTGGGTTATATTTTTCATAAAACTCATGACCTTTATATGAAATAAAATTTCCATTTTTATCTACAGGTCTTCCTACTTTTTCTGATGATAGTGTATTTTTATAAGCTGTTACATATTTTCCATCTATAAGATCACACCAACCAAAGGACTGCATTTCAATACTTAAACTAGTTTTATTTAGATTTTGTCTTTTAATTCCTAGTTTATCAAAAGTTGATGCTTTTATCCCTAAGTGATTAGCCCAACCTTCATCTGCAAATACTTGTTCAACATCCCCTAAATTATTTGTAATATAATGAGTTGCAACATGGTCTGTTCTAGTATTCCACCCTGCTACTGTACGTTCAGGAGATTTAGTTGATCCAGCTGTATGATGGATAAATATTTGTTTTTTAGGAGTAGGACCATCATAAAATATTTTAGCTAATGGAAAATTAGAAGTTAAAGTTTGAAGATCTGTGGGATCTGCACCTTGAGTAGTATTTACGGTTGTATTTTGAGATGTTGTAGTACTATTTAATGGGGGTGGTGATTTAATAGGATTCATTTTACTACGTGGAACCATTTGTGTGTCTATTGAGGTTATCCAAGAATCTGTAGTAATGATATGATTTATAGATTTTGCTAATAAGTCTACATTACCTTCTCCATATGATGGGGGTAATACTCTATCATCTATTGAAAATCTTTCAAATAATCTAATACCAGATAACCCATCTATATCTATACTTAAATTAAATGGGAGAAATGATGGTGATTGGAGTTGTTTATCATTTACTAACCACCCTACTACCATACTCATATAATTATAATTAAGTTCTGTTAAAGCTACTACATCCTCTTGTATAAAGTTTTTATCTTGGTATATAGAATGAAAAAGTGATGGATTATTTTCTGAGGAGAAATTTATTTGTTTATTCCAAGAATCAGATATTGTTTTTATTTCATCTTCTTCTGTTTCTTCTTCAGAACCCCCATCATAACCATCCTTATTTACTTTTACTTTTATAACCCTATCTTCTAACCCATCATTATACTTAGCAAATCCCGTAGAATTTGCTGTTAATTTATTTCCACTAATTTGGGATCCAATTACAATCATAGAAGCATATTCAGGACCTAGCTGTCCACCCATAACAATATTTCTTACAAAAGAACCTTCTATTCCTGGTTTTACCCCATAAGTATTAAACATAGCATACTTAGATTCTGATATTTCTTCATCAAATCTTTGAGGTGAATTTTCTATAAATTTTATCTTTCCTATATCTGTATCATATTTTATAGAAATCATATTAATTCCACCTAAAGCTTGGGTAAAATCAGTTATTATATTATCTAAAAAACTTAATAAAGATAAAGAACCATCTTCACTTCTAGGAGAATCATCTAATATTTTAGCAATACTATTTATATTTAAATATATATGCATTAATCTACCTAAATATTGCTGATAATTCCAACTACTTAATGATTTTTTCATAGTATCATTTAGTGCTGTTTCAGGATATATTATTTCACCTCCCTTATAATTTTTACTTGATGTAACATTAGTTCCAGTATAAGGAATTAAACATTTTAAAGGATTAGAAGAAAATTGTCCTGGTATTTTTACTATGTAATTCTCATCTTTAGCTATATTTTTAAAATCTACATCAAAGTCAACTAAAGGACAACCACTTCCATCATATAGCAAAAGATACTTTTGAATTAATGCTAATAAAGTTCCAAATGTAAGATATACTTGAGGACTTTGGTTTTTTTCTCCATCTGTTGTTACACCCTGTACTGATAGCATTCCTTTTGGTATGCTTAATTTTTCTTTTTTAAATGTAGTAGTTTGTTCTTTAGTTATTTTATCTATTTTTACTTGAGATAAAGGCATATTTGAAAGTGTTATTGACCAAAACTTATCAGTATCTGCTTGACCTTTAACTTGTTCATAAAGTCCAAATAATACTTTATTTAATGTTGTTTTACTTTTATTTGCAATTAATGGAGGCTGTTCTACCCCATCAGTTGAAATTTCTGGGGTTGGTTCTTGATCATTATCTGATTTTGATGGTAGTTTAATATTTACTTTAAGAGATTCCATCATATCTCCCATTCCTATTAGGTTTACAGAACAATCATAACTCCCATCAGGATTAAAAGACCAATCAAAATTAGTTATTTTACCAAATACCCCCTCATAATTACCAGATCTAGTTTTTCTTTCTGATTGTATAAGATCTAAAACATCAAAGTGAGTTGGAGGATTTCCAGTTTTTTGTGTTGTAGGGTTAAAGATAAAACTTGAAGCTGGAGAAAAGAAATTATCATAACTTAATAATTCTCCACTATTATTAAGATATGTACTCCAACCAAATTCTAAAAGTAAATTATAACCAGGTCTCATGTAAAGGATATCCATTAAGGTTAGTTGCTTTCTACTAAAACACTTCATTTTAATAGTTGCTTTTGATAAAGCTCCATTATTGTAATATTGAACGGTTGCATCGGTTATTCCGGGCATTGGTACATATCCTCTTTCATCTAATCCCCCCCATCCATAAGCTCCTGTAAATTGTTGATTAGATGTATTTAACCCTATATTCTCACCCCTTGTACCTTCTTCATAAGCTGTAGTTACGGCATTATCTTTTCCTATTATTTTAGTTACACCCCCCTGTAGTATAAAATTTCTTGCTATATTATCTCCTAATATTTCTGATTCAGTAAATCCTGCTGATAGTAATTTTTGGTAATTACCATTTTCATTTTTCGTTTTTCTAACATTAACACTACTAGCCATTCTAATCCAAGGTGTTTTAGAATTTTGATATAATAAATTAGTAGGTGTTAGATTAGTACTATTTCCTAAAGATTTTTGTCTTATTTTTATTTGCTCAGTTACCCAAGGTGAAAATGGTTGACCTAATATATTCATTTTTATAACTCATTTAATCTATTATAACTATCTAATATTCCACTTATATCTGTGGGAATTGCTAATTGTGTACCTTCCGGTATTGTTATTGACCCAAATGATATTTTATTAGGGTTTGCTAATGATATTATCCAATATAATGTTACATCCTTATAAAATTGATGAGCTAAACTATCTAATCTATCTCCAAAATCTGTCTCAACATATATATCATTTTCAGATGGTTGAACTTCAGGATAATATACGGTACGATAATATAAATCTCCTAGGGTTCCAACAAACTCATTTCTATTTCTTATTTGTTGTATGTTATTATATCTATTCACCTAGGATATCATTAGAATTATTATTATCTCCATCACCATCCGCAAATAATAGAGGATATGAATCATTATAGTTTCCTTTTCCACCATTATTAGATAGTGCTATAAATCTTTCATTTGGTGAATTTGCATCATTTGGTTTTTGTGGTAAAAAGTTGTGTATTGGGGTAAAAGAAAACCCAGTTACTTTAATCATATGTGGTAATTCTTTTACACTACCATCACCCCCACCTTCAGCATTAATTGATATTTCCCAAGGTGCTTCCTGAGGTATATCATATGTTAGAGCAGAAATAAAACCTGGCTGTTCATATAAATAACCACCTAAAGTTAATCTAACTATATTACCCCTCATAAAACCAGCTGCCGTATAGTCAGGAGCTAAAGTGGATGCTAAATAGTTTAATTTTTTAAACATTGGTATTAATTCGGGTTTTGATTGAGCAAAACAAGTAAATGATAAACTAATAGTTCTTCCAAAACCTGAGTAATTATATAAATTTTCTCCTCTGCCTGAGTATTTTGTAGGGGACCAATCTGCTGTGTAACTATCACTAAATGAATCTATAAATGCTCTAAAATGCATGTAAACCGCACTTCCATCACTAGAATCATTATTAATAGCTGCTATTCTAAATTTAACAAAATCATTAATAGCTAATGACGTATTAGGACCAGTACCATCATACATCGGCATAGCTGTTAATTTATCCAATGCTTGCATTTGTGTCGCAGGTAAACCATAATTAAACACATTTTTTGATCCAAATTTAGTATTTGATTTTCCAGGATCTCCAGAATTAACTCTTCTTATTCTTGATTTTTGAGAATAATCAGGAGCTAAAGATAAAACACTTGATACACCTGTTGTAGGAGACGTATCTATTAATTGACTATTAATTATTTCTTTTCTAAAATCTTTTAATACTGGGACTTTTCCTAAATAACCTTCTTGAGATTCTATTTGTGCTTGAGTAAGAGTCATTGTACCTTGAGCCCAAGCTGCTCCACCACCTTCCCTACCAGTAGTTGTTAAAGTTCCACTATCATAAACATCATTATTAAATAATTTTAAACCTCCAGGTGAATCTAATGCTAACCCTTCAAATATAGAATTTTCTGTAGATGGAAATAATGAAGTAAAGGCATAACTAACACTACTACCTGATATGAATATATTTTGTTTTGATAGTTCTACATTTTTTATTCCAAAAATTCCATAATTATTAGGACCTGTAGGGTTAAAGAATGAATTATCACCATCAATTTTAGCATTTCTAAATGTACTTTGTGGTATGTTTTGATTTTGGATTGCACTTAAATCTTGTGCTTCTTCATATTCTCCTGTAGATGAAAGATTTGTTGAATCTGATGAAGATAGGGATGATAATAGAGGAAGTTTTACTTTTTCATAATTTATACTTCCGGATGTAACCCCATTTGATGAGTTTTTAAATACACTGTAATTATTTTCCCCTGTATCTGGGTCTATGAAACCTTGATACATCCCTGTTCTTAATTCAGGGTTATTAATTGTATTATTTTGCAGATTTACATTTTGAAGAGCATTTTCTGTTGTAGCTGCTGATAATGCTTCAGAAATTGATGGGAGTGCTTCTTCTGCTTTTGTACTTGCACCTAATTTACTAGGTAATAGGTAATCTATACTACCTGATGTGACTCCATCTGATGTATTTCTAAATATACTATAATTATTAGAACCTGTTGGGTTAAAAAATCCATTACTAGATAATTGAGCATTTCTAATAGTAGATTGATTACTATTTAAATCTTGTAATATATTATCATCTGTTCCTTTAGTTAATGATTCTTTATCATTTGGAAATACACCAGAAGCTATAATACTCGCTCCTAACTTAGGTCTAAATTGTGTTGATTCTGGATTTCTATTGTATCTATTTCTATTACTTCCTGCTCCTCCTAAAAAATAAGACTCATCACTTACATATAAAGGATTATTAAATCCTGTTCTTTGATCAGCGAACATAATATCAGTACTTCCTATACCTAATATTGAACCCGGACCCCCAGTATATGATAATATTATTGGTGAATCTGATCTGGCCTCAATGTGTAAATTATTTAAATTTACTAATCTATTTTTAAAATTTGTTTGGTCAGATTCTACTAATCTTTGTCTTGTAACTAAATTAAACTCAGGTTCGGAAACATTTGCAATACTTTCATTAAGAGGAATTTGTTGTATTTGGGTAAGATAAAGTGGATTTAATACTTTTTCTTGATAATCTTCAAATTTTGTATCATATGTAGCAGGATTATTATTTGCTTTTATTACATCAAAATATGGATTTAACCCAGCTCCTGGAAATAATCCACCACCTGAATTCCCATTCATGGGGGATGATGGATCTAAACCCAATAAATTTAAATGGGTACCCGTAAACCCAACAGCTGCTTGAGCTAGTGTACTTGTAGGTAAATAAATACCAGCATTAACTGCTCCCCCACCATTACCATTTATAAAATTTGGAGGTGTTACCCCCCCATAACCTATTCCAAAAGATGCTTCTGTTTTTACAGCTGTTCTAGATAGTAAATTTTGTTTAGCTATAAATTCAAAACCATTAGGTGATTTTAAGTCAAACATCATTTGTGTAAGTCTACTTACATCTCTAGCTGCATCAATAGGTGCACTAAGACCTCCCCTCCATAGAAAATCCATACCACCTACTGCAGGTGGGTTACTATCATCATTTACAATAGTAGGATCTCCAGTATTAACATTAACTCCAGGGATATCACGTTTGATATAAGGTTGACCACTATTACCACCATTATATCTATCGTTACCCCACTTAATCTTATTAAGAGCTGTTGTTGAGGTGATTAAAGGCATCTAGTAGATATTAAAATGATCTATTTTCTGGTGCGTTGTTACTATATCTATTTGTTGGACCCTGGTAAGCATTTGCGCTTTCACCTAATTTTGAAGTTTTAGGAAGTGAATAAGCAGTTAATGATGCTCCCATATTGCTATAAGGTGAAGTTGATAAAGATGGATCGCCAATATTTGAATACTGGTTATGTAATAATGAATTACCCTGTACACTGATAGCTGGATCTGTTGAAGGGTTAGGGTTTGGAGAAATAGGTACCGCTAAGCGTGAACCTCCTTGATCAAACATTTTTTTAACTGATTCTGTTGCCATAATTTTATTTATTTATTAATTTATTATAAATATCACTACATTTTGGAAGATTGCAATGCTAATGTATATCCTACTTTTTGTGCATCTAAATAAACATCTCCTCTTTTATTTACAGCAGCTATTAATTCTTTTAATAATGCTTGTACTTCAACTGATCCTACTCCACCCTGATTAACTTGACTTCTTGGTATAACTTCTTCACCTGGAGTAAGCATAGCTGGTATTCTGTCAGTATATGGAGGACCACCTGGTACTATTCCACCATCGGCAAATCCCATCCAATCCGTAGCTGAATCCCAAGCACTACCTATACCAGATGATATTGAAGAACCTACTGATGATACTGCTTTACCAAATGAACTATCTTTTATATACTTTGCTGCTGATGCCGCCATATCTTTAGCTCCTGAAGCCAGAGATTTTACGGATTCAAATGCAGATGATGCAAATGATGAAATGGATTCACCTGCTGAGGAAACAAAACCTGCTACAGCTTCACCTGCTTTTACATGAAAATTAACAAAATCTCCTACTGTTTTTGTAGCAAAACCTGATATTATACCTCCAGCTTGTGATGCCCATCCTTTTAATTTTTCACCTGTCTTTTCTGCAAAATCAACAACTCCTTTTCTCAATGCTGAATCAGGATTTGTAAATACTTTAAAAGCTTCCATACCTGATCCTACTATTCCTCCTACTGCAGCTCCAATTCCTGCTCCTGGTCCAAGCCAAGCTGTTAATGCTGCCCCTGTTAATGCCCCTCGGGCTCCAGCAGATGCTATCCCCATTGCTTCATCTCCAGCTCCTCCTTTTTCAACACCTAATGATTCACTAAACATTGATCCTTTTTCAGCACCACCTGTTAGTATTCCTAAACCAATTGCTTTTCCTTTTCCAATTCCTTCTTCTACTCCAGCTGCTTTTTGTTCAGAAGATGACTTATCTGCTTGACCCGCTCCAGTAAATCCACCAATTACTAAATCTGCTATAGCCATTATAGGTCCTGCTTTTGAAGCTACGGTACCTAATAATTTTGTTAATTTTGAAGTGGTTTGTGCTCCTTTTAAAACTGTAGAAGTACCTGGAGCTACTCCTGAATTTAAAGTGCCCATTTTACTTAAACCTGGTATCTTTGTTAACCAACTTGGTCCTTTTGAAATCACTTGGTTTAACATAGAACTTCTCTTAAGGTTCATAGCTGAAAAGTTTCTTAATGTTCTACCCACCATTGAACTTTTACCACCAAATATTTTAGATAATCCTTTAAAAAATTTACCTCCTATTATACCTCGTTTACCTAAAGCACTACTAAGTAAATCCATTCCACCACCACCACCACCACCTCCCATACCCGTAACATACATTGGATTCATTGGTGAAGATCCTAATTTTCCTTTGCCTAAACCAAATAAACCTTTTATTTTTTCAATTACATTACCCGCAACTTTAAAACCAACAGCAATTCCTGCTATACCTAAAGCCATTTTAACAACTGGGTGACCTGCAAGCATTCCTATTGTTTTTAATATTGGTCCTAAAGTTTTAGCTATGCCCATAATCATAGGGCCTATTACTTTTGCTAGAGGTTCTAACATTGCTTTAAATTGTAATGCTAAATTGGCCATTGTTCTATCAAAAGTTACTGCATTTTTTCCCATTTCTTCCATCGCATCTCCTTCTGCTAATTTGTCTTTTAAAGCTTGTCCACTTAAACCTGCTAGTTCTTCTTGTTTAACCATAGCCCCTCCAAGCTTATCCATAGAAATACCAGTTGCTTCTGAAAATGCTCTTTGGGCTAATACATTACCCTTTAAAGATTTGTAATTTTCTTTAATTAATCTAGCTTCTTCTTCAGCGGCCATTGCTGTGTTCCCCGTTAGAGCCGCATACCTTAATTTATCTAAATTTAAATCTTTTTGAAGGTACATCTCTGCTTCAATTTCTTTAGCAATTGAGCTTTCGAAGTCTAAGTGTGTTTCTGCAGCTGCCGCTATATCGGCCATAGTTAAACCTAATCTAGCAGCTGTATGTGCGGCTTTAACTAATCCCTCAGTTCCCCCCTGTATATTAAATCTTACAGTTCCACTTGATTGGGCTATTGCTTCAATAGCATCTTGAGTAGACATTGTAAAGTCACCTTGTTCATTTAATGATTGGGTAATATCTCTAACTTGATCATACATTCCCGTATATGACTTCCCAGTCTGTGCTGATATTTTAAATAGTTGGGCTGCTGCTTCCTCACTTACACCCATATATAAGGTTAAGTCTTGAAAGGTTTTAGCATTTTCAGTATTAAATTTTAAATTTGTCCCAGCAGCTTTATTAAGCTTACTATAGGCCCCAGCCATTTCTTCCGTGTTATAAAACATATCTCCGGATAAATCACCAGCAGCATGGATTTGGTCCTTTAAATTTTCAGCATTTTTACCAGCTAACCCAACAGATTGTCCTATCTTATTTGTTACTTTTAAAACATGAGAAAATATTCCAACTAGAAATTTAACAGCTTTAACTATCATTGTTAAAATTACAAGTGGATCAGTTAATTGATCCATTAATGCTGTTCCTAACCCTGCTAAACCCGTACCCATTACTCTAAATTGGTCTCCTAAAGATGCTGCATGTTTACCATTATTAGTTAAGGCAGCGGCATGATCCGCCATTTTATCAGTAACCCCTGATAGGGTTTCACTCATATCTCCAAAACCTATTTTTTCAGCAGCTCCTCCTAAGGATTTTATAATAGAACCAGTTAACCCAGTTGCTGCCTTAATATTTTTAACTGCCTTAAGGGTTTTATCTGCAGTTTTATTAAATTCTTTTTGATGTCCTACTTTCTCTTCAGCTTTTTTGGCTTCATCTGTAGCAAATTCTAATAATTCTTCAGCTTTTCCTAATTTTATATCTATTTTTTTTGTGCTTTCTCCTAATAAAATTAATTGTTCTTTTTCTCGATTTAATATATCACGCTGAACATCTGCATCCTTAATATTTGCTTGTAGTCTTTGGAATTCTAAATTTGCTTTTCTTTTTATATTTCTTATTTCGGCTGTTGATGCTTTACTATAATCTAATTGAACCTCTTTTATCTTTTTTTGGAGTCCTGAAATTTTAAAAAGACTCTTTTCCATTTCAGCAAAAGGATCTTTTGATTTATTAAAAACTGTAGAGATATCATTCATCCTATCTAACAGCTCATCTACTCCAGTTTCTATACCAGCTACTTCAGATCTCATTGCTTTAAGAGCTATAGTAGCAGAATCTATAGCATCCTTTGTACTATCAAAACCTTTAGCAAATGCCTGGGCTTCTTGTCCTTTAAAAGGAGATTGCTTTCCAAGGGCCTTATATTGTCTGTTAATATCAGATAATATCTTTTGAATTTCTTGAAGATCTTTCTTACTTGCCATTTAAGCTATTTTATTATAAATATTAATAAATTATACTTTTTTAGCTTTTGATGTAACAAAATCTGGTAAGTTAACCTTAGGTGTTGGTTTTGAAAATTTATCTATATATTTATCTTTTTGAGCATTAGTTGGATCTGCTCTTTGAGCTTGTTTAAGTATATCTCTACCCCTTTCTAAATCATTTGTAGATGAGTTACTTTTTTCTTTATTTTGTTCCTCAAAATGATTTGATATTTTATTATATGTGAATTTTCTTAACCACATAGGCATACTATATATCGTATCCCAATCATAACCCCCACCACCATGAAATACTATTTCGTGAATTTGTGAAAATAAATTGTGTCTATATTCTACGGCTTCGTTAGGCGTCAGGGAAAAAAAAGTTGGCACCGATTGGAATGTCAATTACTTCAAAATCACCGTCTGGTTTTTCTCGATCAAATGAGAAATCAACATCGGGTTGAATTTTAACTATATAATCTCTAAGTGCTTTAGCATCTCTAGCTAAAAAGTAAGTATCAACAAACTCTCTTATTTCTTTTTTATCTGGATTGCCATCTACTGATAATATCATATGTTTTAATCTTGTAGACATTTCAGGAACTAAATTTTTATTTATCTTTTTTAAACCCCTTAATTCAGCTTCAACTTTTTTTTCTATTTTATCAGTCATTAGTTGAAATTCAATTAAATTTTCTCCGGTTGGGGTTGAAAATGTAAATTTATTTTCTCCTTTTGTAAATAGAGATTGGTCGAATTTTTTATTTTCTAAAGTAGCTAAATCAACCTCATAATCTTCTCCTATATAGGTAAATTTGTAAATAGAACCATATCCTAATATACGTGATGCTACTAATAGTGCGTTTTTATCACCCACAATAAGTTCTGTACAATCTACATCAGGAGATACTACTAATGCTTCTAATAATTTATCTATAACAATTCCTTTTTGAATATATCCTGTATTAGTAATAATATCTTCTTCTCGTGCTGTCATATACTTCATCTCTACTTTTCCGGAAGATAATGGATTTTCTTTTGGATAAATTAATCCTTTAGAAGGTAAATCTACAATTTCGGTTGGAAATTTAAATTTAGATTTTTGTGGTGTAGTTGGTTTAATATCCACAGGTTGTGGGATGTTTGGTATTGGATTCATATAAATTTTATTTATTATAACTTAATTATTCATGTATACATATATAATATAAAAAAAAACTTGACCGGAGCCAAGTTATTTTTAAAAGTATATTATTTTTTTTAGAAATTTAAAACACAATAATCCATTCCAATTGTTAAATCGATATTTTGTGCTTCTCCATCAGTGTCCCAATTATA
>TARA_R110000823_G_scaffold1816_4_pt1 | contig 12829 bp, 16 predicted proteins | sample TARA_R110000823 | Tara Oceans TARA_R110000823 (sample SAMEA4397722) | marine metagenome | biome: Polar Biome; feature: [DCM] deep chlorophyll maximum layer (ENVO:01000326); material: water (ENVO:00002006), including particulate matter (ENVO:01000060) such as... | depth 20 m | reverse complement strand
GTGGTACATGTTCATGGACCCGCCGCCGCTGTTGATGTGATACCAGTGCTTGCTGATGCTGATGTCGTGCCACTTGGCCAGTTCGGCCCACGTCTTGGTGCGCAGCTGTTCGGATGTGTTCGCTGTGACCACGCCTTTGCAGAATGGCCGGGTGTCCATGATCCAGCGGATAAGCCACGCCGTGATGGCGCTCTTGCCAATGCCGTGACCGCTGGCCGTGCTGAACTGTAGCGGGTCAACTGCATCGCGCCCGGTGAAGCCTCGCTTGCGTACCTCGCTGCCTACCTCGCGCAGAAACTCAGCCTGCCACACGTCCGGGCCAGTGCGCCCGTCTAGTTGGCCCTGCCCCCATGGGTAGCTGACCATTACATGCAGCAATGGGTTGGCGTAGCATTCGGCCATAAGGTCGGCCAGCTGCGTCTCTGTGTTAGTCGATAGGGCTGTAGTCATGCAGTGTCCTTATCTGGCCCAGTGATGCGCCGACAGCGTCAGGCTCACATGCCGTCTGTTCGTAGGGGCTGATGCGCCGTTCACCGCACTCAATGCACACATCAACCGGGGACTGACCCGGTGGCGGTGCTTGCCAGACGTGTGGCCTGCCCTGTACCTGAGATGGCATTAGTATCTCTTAGATGTAGGCTTCTTCATCTTCTTTGCAGGCTGCTTGCGACTAGGCGTCTTCTTTGTAGTGGCCGCTGCCTTCTTGGTTGGCTTCTTCATAGGTCTGTCTCCCTCAGTTAATAGTAGGTAGCCCTGCCGCTAGCTTGCGGCCTGCCTGTATTCTGTTGACCATGTCATCGTTGATCTGCACCTCTTTGCGCTCTGCCGGGTACGCGTCGATCAGTTTGCCCAACTCACGCAGCGCAGAAACCATCGCCCCCGCTTGCGCAGTTGTCTCAGCCAACTCAGTCGCTCGGTGTAAACCTGACAAGATATCTTCGCGTGTTATCTGGGAATTTCGCACAGCTGGGGCTTTTATCTGTTCGATCCTTTGGGCAACCTTTGGGTTCCCGCTGGCTAGCTTGCTGGCCTCTTCATGTATCTGTTTGTCAGTCATGTTGCCTGCATCGTAAGCCTCACGGTAACAGTCTGCTTGTGACATGCTGCCTGCAGCGACCAGCTGACTGAACCGCTCTTGCTTTGGTGTCAGCCCATGCGCCTTGTCATCTTTAGCCTTGCGCCCACTGCCACCAGCCATCGCGTTTAGCAAGCCCGGTGTCTTCGCAATCAACTCAGCTTCAAAATCATACGCGGCTTGTTCATCGCTAAACCGTTTGACAATTGTGCTGACCACCTCGTCACCATCGCTGATAATATCGCGTATCAATTTTGATTTGGGGGACATGTTGTCTGACTGTGGCATCGTCAGCTTGTGAGTGTGCGCGTAATTTCGTGCAGCTGTGCCTTTGCCAATGTAAAAAACTTTGAGGTCACGCGGATCAGTCAATGTGTAAACGTAATACTTTTTCACCTGTGCCATGCTATTTCTTCTTTGCAGTCTTGGCGCTCTGCTTAAACGCTTTGTTGCTGGGCGCACCTTCTGCGCCTTTCTTCCTCATGGTTTCACCGCTGCCACTTTTGATGCGTTTCTTCTTCGCAGCTATGTTGGCATACAATCCGGGCTTCTTGGCCATGTGCTATCTCCATCTGTTTACCGACTAGTCTAACATACTGTGTGCGTGTTGTCGATAATGCCACGCTGCCATCAGTGCAGCCTCTGCAATCCCATCGTTTGCCTTTACCTGCCACAGTGGGTTGTGTCCAAACGTAACCGCTGCCATGTCCATGCTTGCCTGCTTATTAGATGACAGGCCCATTGCCTTTTTCCACACAGCCGGGGACGCGTATATCACGCGGCAGTCATGTTCGTGTGCCATTGTCTGCGCCAACGCCTCAACACCACCCATGGCCCTGCCAAACGCAAACGTGCTGGCCACGCCTTGCCCCGGCATAGATGCAACGCGCTCTAACACAATTGCATCAAAGTGCTGTTTGTTGAACCACTCAACAATTGCCACTGCGTTAACAGCCTTTGCCTTTGTGCTTATCTGCAGCACAGGCATTCTGATGCCATCAATGTAGGTCAGCTTGCCGTTAGATATATCTATGTGTGCAAGCCCCCCCGACAGACCGGGATCAATGCCGATTATATTCAATTGACTGTCTCCCCAAATGGGTGCGCCGCACCCAGCGGTAGTACCCCTTTAGGGGGAACAAGTTGATCAAGTTGTAAGTTGTTGAAGTTGCACACGTTTTCTGTGTTGTGCAAACTTGAGCATGAACTTGATCGCTCAAGCTGTAACCCCTTGCGTTTAAACATCTTTACCCCGCTCAAGTGGCAAACTTGTTCCCGACTTGTGCATTTCAAAACGGTCCTCTTTCAACAGCTTGCGCATGTAAAAAGTTACCTGTTCGCGCAGCCCAATGTTCTCTTCGACAACGCGCATGTATTCATCCCGTTGGATCATCGCAGTTTATCCCCTCGTCATCTACCACACCACAAGCCGCACACAGCGACCTGCCTTGCTCATCTTTTATATATCCCTCATCTGCGCCGCACACTACGCAGTCATCGCGCAGCATCTTTGGGGTCAGCGTCTGCAGGTACACAACGTTGTTGTGGTTCTTGCTGTGCCATACCCCGGTGAACTCGCCGTCTGTTGATGTATCGTGTTTCATAATCATTACTCCCTATTCAACTATGAGCGTCCAGCGCCCGTTGGTTTTCTTGTTCTCATCCAATACCAGCCTGACAATACCGCCTGACCAGTGAACAGCTACCTTAAACATAACGTGCAGCTTCACCATATCACGGGGAAACATTCTGTCACCCACCACTGGCCACATCGTCTGCCCCTGCATCTTCGCATGTATCTCGCTCAGTTTGCTGAACTTACCCCACCCCAGCGTCTCGCCTATTTCCTCGGCCAACTCACTGGCTTCCAGTTTGGCCACGTCAGCGTCTAGCAAAACGTTTGCAGCCTCTGCCTCACTGCGCAGCGTACATACACCAATGTCCGCGCCCTCACCCTCGGCCATCTCTTGCCCGGTCAGTTCGTATATGATTGGCTCTAGCGGTGCGCCTTCCCTTATCTTGCCAGTGTCCAACACAACCCAGCGGCCAAGGTTTAGGTCGAGCGTTTTGTTTCGCCACTGCTTCCGCTCTTCACTGTTCTTTGGCATCCAAGGTGACAGCGTATAGCCACAGTCCAATGCAGAATAGATAGCCCCGGACCCACGCCATGCGCCGCTGTCTGCCCTGTACCAATCACCATCTTTGCTTCTGTCCTTTGGCGTGTGGTGCGCGTGAAGTACAGCTGCCCCTGTCAATGACGCAATCATAATAAACGCACGGGTCAATGTCCCGGCGCTCACTGCGCTGTTCTCATCCATCGCATCAGACAGCGTGACATACGGGTCGAAGATAATTATTTTTGCATCGATGCGCCGGGACTGCTTAACAATGCGTGTCACGTTAATCATGTCAATCTCAGGGTTGCCCAATTCATTAAGCGCAACCAAGCGCATCATGCCTGTGTCTTTGCCCCGCACCACCATTGGCAGGCTGTCGGTGTCTGCATTCTGCAGCACCACCGCTTTGATGCGCCGTTCAATGTCAGCTGCCCGTTCCTCATTTGCAAACCACAATGACGGTACGGCAGCTTTGCAGCTGGGCAGGCCCATGCGTATAGTATCTCCGACAGCCAACGCCGTTACTAATGACGCCAGCCACCGGGTCTTTCCCACGTTTGATGTCCCGCCCAACGACACCGTTGATTGCTCTGGGATCATCCCGTTAACAATCCACTTGATAGGCTCTAGCGTTTTTGCGCGGGTGCTTTGCGCTGTGATGACGTGATAGTCTGGGTCAGGTTCATCGTCCTCATCCTCAGACAGCGCCTGTTCGATCTGTTCGACAGTGACCTCTGCTTGCGGACCAACCGGGCGCACACTGGCAGCTATTATTTTTTGCGTTTCAATGAATGCGTCCCCGGCGTTGATAACATCCAGCGCCCGGTCACTGACCTCGACGGTGGTGTCGTTCTTTTTGTTCGCGCTGTCCACCAGCGTCTGCACCTTATCCATTCTGTCGAGCCAATCACTGTGCCGTGGATGTGCTGGGTCCACCGCTTTGCTTTCACGCATGATGTTGGTCAGTATAGATGCCTGTTCTGCTATCGTGAGGAACCCACCATCAGGCTTGCGTCTAGTCGGAAGCCGAAAGGAGAGGGTACGCAGGGCGGGGTACAGTTCATCGGCCTCGCGTACCCTAGCGATAAGATCAGCGTCTGACGCGTCATTAAATGAGCCTGTTGTAGTTGACCCCATTTTATTGGTGTACTGGTGCGCTGCTTTAAACTCAGGGATAGGTAAAGATTTAATGGGCTTTTTATTAAAGAGGCTGTAGCCCTTAGTCGGTGGCCAACACACAAACCCCGTGCCGCCTGCCTTGATGTCCACACCCGGCGCAATCGTTGCTGGAAACCGCTCCCCCGTCACATGCTTAAAAATGTAATGCACACCGCCGCTGCGCGTCTTGTGAGCGCGGGTGCTGCCAAGCCAGTGCTGGTTGTCAGCCATCCACTCTGCCGTGCCTTCACCTTTGTATAGGTCAACGTCCACACATAGCAGCCCGGACATTGTCCCCATTGGCACAGCAATTTCGGTTGCGTTCTTGTGTGAAAATAGCCGTCTGATTTCATCCGGGTCTTGCGTTGCTATCTTGTAGCCGCCCTGCCCAGCTGGCAGGTCCAAGTCTTTATTCGACCAACACGGTATCTTCTGGTTAGTAGGAAAGACCGGGTACTTTGCGCCAACAATAAGCGCCTGTTGTATTAGTTCATCATTCATCTGTGGTTCTCCGCTGTTGCCAGAGCAAAGCGCGTTTCGCGTTTGCCGCTGTTTGATATCTCGCCCGTTCAAGCCAGACAAGGTCAACGTTGAAGCCACTGCCGTCACTGTTCAAACAATGTGACATGCCTGCAGACCGCATCAAAGCACGATCCCACTTGGCATGATATTGGCGTTCAAATTTAGATCGTGCAGAAAAATAGTTTTTCATAGTCATAGCTTCCCCCGTTGAAGTTCGCAGTCTGCGCCACAATAATTATTTTGTCAAACACTGATATTAATGCTTGTGTCAGGCACTGATAGGTGTATAATCATCTATAGAGGCAGAGGCACTGGGCCGCTGCACACTTTAGGAGACACACATGTCTGGAGCAACCGCCGCAGAATTTACCAAGTGGACCGCCCACGCCAAGACCGTAGACGATGCGGCGCTGCAATACATCATCCAAGATTGCCGCGATGCGCGGGACGCAATGAAGGGTTGGAACCCGGAGCGTGAAAACTTTTATGCCGATCAGGGCATGACTTATTCCATGGAGCATATGCGCCGCATCGGTAAGCTGCGCACCCGCTAATCAAAGGGGCAACAGCCCCACAACAACGGAGACTATACTATGTCAAAATCTTTTAAAATCCGCCCCATCAATCACGGCACTGTCCGCGCCGACAGAAACCGTTATTGCGGTCCAGCTGTAATCAGCGCCATCACTGGCATCTGTACCGGGGACGCCGCCCGGCGCATCCGCGAAAACACTGGCCGCAAAATGATCACCGGGACGCACCCGCGTGAAGTGATCCAAGTGCTGAACCAGTACGACATCACCGCCACCCGGCAGACCATGGGGTTTAGCTTAAACCGCTCCACTGGCCCGACACTGGCTGCTTGGCTCAAAGCCACGGTCAAAGACCGCACAGCTGACCGCGTGTTCCTGATCGTGTCTGGCTGGCACTGGCAGCTGGTGCAGGGTCGCAGATATGTGTGTGGCCTGACCAGCGAAATTGTCAGCATTAAAGACAAGCGTGTCAAACGCCGGGCGCGGGTCGCAGACGTTTACGAACTGACCGCCAACTGGCGCTGACACAAAGCCTGACACAAGTTGAAATTAACACTTGTGTCAGGCACTGATACCTGTATAATCATAGACAGAGACAGGGGCAGTGGCCCATTAACCAACGGAGAATGTATCATGGCTAAACTTACCGCAAACGATATCAAGACTAACGTCACCAACGCAATCATCGCGCAGCTGGAAGACAGCACCTCGCTTGGCGCATGGTCTTGCCCTTGGAACCGTGCTGGTCTGGGCGGTATGCCCACCCGGTCCAATGGCGAATATTACAAAGGCGTCAATGTAATCATCCTGATGATGGCAGGCTTTGGCAATCCAAACTGGATGACATACAAGCAGGCAGAGGCACTGGGCGGTCAGGTACGCAAAGGCGAAAAAGGCACAATGATTGTGTTTTACAAGCCGCTTACTATTAAAGACAAAGCCACTGGTGATGAGAAGCGCATCCCAATGCTCAAGACGTACAATGTTTTCAATGCTGACCAGATCGACAACCTGCCAGCTAAGTTCCACCCTGCCCCGGCCACCAAGGTTGAAGGCAAGCAGCGTATCGCGCATGTCGATGACTTCGTAGTCAACACAGCAGCGACCATCAACGTTGCAGGACAGAGCGCGTTCTACCGCCCGTCCACTGATGAAATCACCATGCCTGATTTCGATCTGTTCCACACCACTGAAGATTACTACTCTACTGAATTGCACGAACTGGTACACTGGACAAAAGCAAAGGCCCGGTGTGACCGTGACCTTGGCCGCGACCAGACAGGTTATGCCAAAGAAGAATTGGTTGCTGAATTGGGCAGCGCATTCTTAATGGCCATGCTGGGTCTGGAAAGCCAGCCGCGTCAGGACCACGCGCAGTATCTGGCCAGCTGGTTAAATGTTTTAAAGGCTGACAACGATGCGATTTTTAAAGCCGCATCCAAAGCCAGCGCCGCCGCTCAGTACCTGCAGGACTTGCAGGTTACTGACGCCGCCAAGATTGCTGCTTGACACTATGTCAGTAGCTGACTTACACTACGCCTCGCAGCTGTTGAACAACGGTCCTAGTAGCCAATCAATACTTCACAGTGTTGGGTCACCCGGCGAAGATACCTTGGGTCAACAGCTGCACCACAACGGAGAACAGACTATGCAATTGATGCCACATCAAATTGAAGACGCCGCCTTTTTGGCCAGCAAAAAATTCGCTGGTTGTTTCTCAGGCATGGGGTCAGGCAAAACCCTCACCGCATTAGAGGCCGTCAACCTTGTAGGTTTGCAAGGCGAAGGCAGAGTGCTGGTTATTGCGCCGCCTATCGCGCTGCACATGTGGGCAGAAGAATTTACCAGACACTGCAAGTTCCGCGCCCAGCTTGTCAAAACAGGCAAGGTCGATCTAGACCCACTGGCTCACTGCCACGTCATGTCATATGAAATCGCGACCAAACGGGCGCTGGAATTGCGCACATGGCAGTACAAGATTATGATCTGTGATGAAAGCCACGCGCTCAAATCTACAAAAGCAAAGCGCACCAAAGCTATCCTTGGTCAGGGTGGTTTGTGTTCTTATGTAACCCACAGCTGGATGCTGACCGGGACGCCACAGACGCGCTGGAATGACGATCTGTTTCCTTTTATCATTCGCGCCGGGGCAGACAAATTGCGCCGCCAGATTGGCCAGCTGACCCTCAACAAATTTCAATTGCGGTACTGCAACACCCGGCAGCAAAAGTTTCCCGGCGCACGTTTCCCTTCCACCATTGTGATTGGCAACCGCAACACTGATGAACTCAACTACATGATGTTTAAGGAAGGCATGGCCGTGCGCCGCGAACTGGCTGACGTATGGGCTGCAATGCCTGCCCTGACAAAAAGCCGTCTGGTTGTTGATCTGGAACCCAACGCAGAACTGCGCCAGATGCTGCGCAACGCGGACAAGCAGGGTGACCAGTGGGTAGAAGAAAACAAAAACAGTGAGGCACTGGCAACCATGCGCCGCCTGCTGGGCATCGCTAAGATTAAACACAGCGTGGCAGAGATCGTGGACCGCTTAGAGGCAGGCTATGGGCCGCTGCTGGTTGGTGCATGGCACACTGACGTAATCGACGCGTTGACGCTGCAGCTGGCAGGCAAGAAGTACGTCACGCATTCACTGGATGGGCGCACCAGCGCCAACAAAAAGGTCTGGTTGCAAGAACAATTTAATGACAAAAAACTTGACGTTCTGGTCGGTCAGATCAGCGCAATGGGCGTGAGCCTAAACCTGCAGCGCGGTGGCAATCGTATCATCGTAATTGAAGAAGATTGGTCACCAGCTGTGATGGATCAATTCTATGCCCGGCTGCACCGCATGGGCCAAGAACAGCCTGTACATGTTGACACGTTTGTCAGCGACACTAAACTCGACAAAGCCATTGCTCGGATCAGCGGCACAAAACGTGCTGAACATGTCCGGGTGTTAGCCAACAACGGAGATAGACTATGATCAAAGAAAACATTTTAGCTGGCGCAAACGCTATTGATGCGCTCAAGAAATTTAACGTGGACCGTTCAAAATTTATGAACGCCTCAGAAGCCGACACCTGCATAAGACGGCAGTGGTTTAGCAAACAGCCTGACATCGAAGGTGAGCCGCAGGATTGGGGTTTTGCCCGGCGCGGCAACCACATGGAAGACTACTTTGTAAAGTGTATGGCCGCTGCTAACATGCCGCTGGCACTGGCCGGGGATCAACAGCACAGCTTTGCTGACCCGGACACAAAGATCAGCGCAACACCTGACGGGGTGCTGGAATACGAAGGTGAAAACCCAATTGCGATAGAGTTTAAAAGCATCGACCCGCGCACTAACAAAAACAATTTGCCGCGCAGTGGCCACGTCACCCAACTAAAGCTGGCCATGTGCCTGATGAACAAGCAGCGGTACTTTGACCAAACTATCACTGAAGGTAAAAAAATCGAGCATGGCATCATAATTTACATGGACGCCAGCAACTATAACATCATCCACGAATACCGCGTGGACTGTGACCATTCGTTTCTAGATAAAATGGCAGGCCGGGCTAACAAGATACTGCGCACCCGCAATGTTGATGTCCTTGACCGCGAAGGTAAGACCACTAAGGAATGCACCCGCTGCCCGTTTAAGGCAGACTGTGGTGTGGCAGTCGAAGGCGGCGGCGGTGGTGGTGACAAGCGCGGCAACCGGGGCAGTAATCTGCATGACGTTGTCCAACAGTTTCTGGACATCAAGATACAAGAGGGTCAACTAAAACAGTCTAAGGACATGTTGACTGAAGAGATTAAGCAAGAAGTGTTGTCTCGCAACGCTGACCGCTTAGTAGTCGGGGGCGTTCAAGTATCGCTCAAGGCTGTTAAAGGTCGGGCTAGCCTTAACCGCAAAGCAATTGCACAGGCTGGCATCGATCTATCTATGTTTGAAACAATAGGCGCACCTTCTGAGCGTCTAGAGGTCAAACAACTGTAACCTGTACAAATGTAAAATGTACGCAACTTAGGAGCCAATACCATGGCAAATGAACTGACAAACTACTTATCTGCTGGCAACCTGCCAGAAATCTCTGACGCTGACATGATGGCCGGGCTGTCCGAAATCATCGATGACAGCGGCGAAGGGTCTGGCCCTCTTGGCTTTGACTTCATGTCGTTTAGTGGAAAGACAGGCCGCTACGCTGTAGGCCGGGACAAGGAAGAGGTTGACCCCGGTCAGCTGTTCCTGCTTGAACCCAAGGCTGTAGTCGAAGGCTGGACGTGCTGGAAAGGCAACCGCCCGGTAGACCGTGTAGAGTGGGGTGTTTTTAACCGCTCTGCAAATCGGGTGGCAAAGGATGATCTAGACGATCATGGCCCATACCGGGAGAACATGGGCGAAGGTTGGAAAAAGACGCTGGGTTTAGGCGTTAGCGAAATCTCAGCTGATGATGGACGCCAACAAATTAAGTTCACCACAAACTCTGCGTCTGGCAATAACGCAATCAAAGACATTCTCAAAAAGATTGTCGAGCGCGTTGCAGCTGGTGAGCCACACATCCCGCTGGTGTTCTTTGATAGTGAAACCTTCACTGCGCAGGACCAGACCAACTACAAGCCCAAGCTGGTTGTGGACGCTTGGGTAGATCGCCCGTCAGTCACGGCATTCTTTGCTGGCGAAATGTCAGAGGATGAGATGGTCGAGGGTGTGCCGAAAAAGAAGACGCGCAAGCGCGGTAAGTAAAACAAAATTAAGGCCCGGTCATAACAACCGGGCCTTAGTTTTTCAACATTTTGATCAGTACATTGGACAGCCAACGGAGATTGACTATGACCGAAAATATACAGGAATATCGAATGGTGTCAACTTTATCTGCGCTAAAGCGCACGATAGCTGACTGCATTACACACGGCCCCACCGCCCTCGATTTTGAAACAACGTCACTTGCGCCGCGAGAAGGCCGGGTGCGGTTGGTTAGTCTGTGCAACAAACGGGTGCAGGCGTTAGTAGATTTTGACGCCATCGGCGTTGACAGTTTCCGCAAACACGCACGGCTGTTTGAGGCGGGGACATGGGTAGTATTTAACGTTGGGTTTGAGGGCCGCTGGTTTATGAACGGCCATTCACACCCCAAATTGTGGGACGTAGGAAACATGCGCCGGGCCATCATTGGCGGTGGTAGTTTTCGATTGGCCCAGCTGGTGCTGTGGGACTTGGACACTGTGATGTCAAAGGAACAGCAGGCCAGTGATTGGTCTGCGCCTGACCTATCAAAAGAACAGCTAGACTACGCGTATCTAGACGCTGACCTGACATACAAACTGTGGGAACATTGGTCGGAACAAGCGGACACTGGGCGTTGGGGTGGTTTCTATACCCTTAACGACATGTGGCCTGCAGTGGTAGAAATGGAAGACAGCGGCATGTTGCTAGACCACGCCGCGCACATCACTCTTGTGGATGCGTGGCAAAAGGAACGCCACCAGCGCCTGCAAGAGATCAGGCAGCTAGTGTCAGACGATGACGTGGCAAACGTTAACAGCGACAGGCAGTGGTCAGATTACCTGTCCAAGCTGTTGCCAGAGACGTACACAAAGATATGGCCCAAGACAGAACGCACCGGGCAGATGTCGATGACAAACGAGAGCCTGCGTTTAATGTCCACAAAATGTATCGGCACACCGCTGGCGATATTTATGGACACTTTGGCTGAATACAAAACAATCAACAAATACATCAACAGCTTTGGTGAGAGCCTTTTAAACGCCAGCCGCATGTCACCTGACAAGCGCATCCGGGCAAGGTTTAACATTGGGTATGCGAAGACCGGGCGGTTTAGTTCATCCGGGCCAAACCTGCAGCAAGTGCCGCGTGACCGTGAACTGCTAGGCAAGCCTGTATCGGTTCGCACTAGCTTTGTCGCGGGGTTAGGACGCAAGTTGGTTAGCCTTGATTACAGCGGCATAGAACTGCGAGTGTTGGCGCTGCTGTCTAAGGACGCACAGCTGCTAGAGGACGTGGTCTATGGGGACGTTCACGCAGAGGTGGCGGCAAAGATGGCCGGGCGTAAGATTGACAAGACAGTGGCCTCTGACAAGGCGCTGCGCTCTAAGGCAAAGGGTGTCAGTTTTGGCATCATCTATGGGTCAGGGGCGCTGGGGCTGGCAGGCACAATGAAAACAACAGAGACAGCTGCGCAGGAATACATCGATTTTTGGGCCACACGATACCCAGACGCGTTCAACTACCGCTGGCTGATGATGCAGGAAGCAGCAAAAGATCGCTTTATTCGGACGGTTGACGGCGGGACAATTTACATGGGGCGCAAGCCTGACCTTCCGAAATGCGCCAACTACCCGGTACAACGCGCTGCGCTGTCGGTAATGGCCAGAGCCATTGTACGCCATAAGCAGTCGCTGGACGCCCTGCGCCATGACGGCAGGCATCGCCTCACTAGAATGCTGGCCACTATCCATGACGCCATTATAACAGAGGCGTCTAGTCGGGACAGTCAAGAGGTGTTAGAGGTAATGGAATTAGATATGCTGGAAGGATACAAAGACCTGTTTCCGGGTGCGCCACTGGAGGGTCTTGTAGAGGGGGGCATCGGTCAGAACTGGAGCGCATTGGGGTGACGCCATCGAAGCAGTCATTGTGTTTTTGCTGGTGTGCTACGCGGACGGCAAAATTATAAATCAGTCGCAGCGGTTTGCAGACGTGAACCACTGCACCTACATATCCAACGCGCTCAACACACAAGCGCCTGTGCCGCTGGGGATTACCAAGCGCACAGACATAGATTGCATTTGCAAACCTGTAGATAAATTAAAATAATATCAGTGCTTGTGTCATGCGCTGATGTGTGTATAATCGCTAGCAGAAGCAGATGCAGAGCGCGTGTGCAACAACGGAGATTTTAACATGACTGCAGTAGCCCCTTTTGAAACCGCCCAAGACGCAACCACCTTTATTAAAGGTGGTCGTGCCATGTTCACTCTCAAGTCTTTGGCCAGCGGTACACATTACACCTACAAAGTGCAGCAAAAGAAAGACAAAGAGACAGGCGCGTACAACGGCATGTATTTTGTCAACGTGTTGGTCGGCAGCGACAACACTGACTATTCGCATTTTATGTACATCGGTTTTGTTCCAGAGAACGATCTTAAATTGGTCGCTGGTAAAAAAGGCCGTTCAGAATTGCCCTCATTTCAAGCGTTGTCTTGGGCGCTGGGACACCTCGCGCAGGACAACATGCCTGCTAAATTATCTGTGCAGCACGAAGGTCGTTGTTGCAGATGCAACCGCACCCTGACCCACCCCGACAGCTTGACTGACGGTATTGGGCCAGAGTGCAAGAAACGCTAAACCCTGTACGGTAATTTAAGTGCGCTTGAATTACCGTGCCAACCGCAACGGAGATTGCACATGAGTATTAA
>TARA_R110000823_G_scaffold93747_4_pt1 | contig 12832 bp, 14 predicted proteins | sample TARA_R110000823 | Tara Oceans TARA_R110000823 (sample SAMEA4397722) | marine metagenome | biome: Polar Biome; feature: [DCM] deep chlorophyll maximum layer (ENVO:01000326); material: water (ENVO:00002006), including particulate matter (ENVO:01000060) such as... | depth 20 m | reverse complement strand
CAGATGCAATCACGCAGTTGTGTACAAATTTGTGATGAATATGACCGTAATCGCCATCTTGTGCATGCGTTAATACCAGATCATTTGCACTACAACGATCCATTATAGACATCAGCGCAGCGCCTTCGTCAAAACTTAAGATGCCGCTTTCCATATCTCTGTAGTCATCTACGTGCCCAAGAAACTCGACGGATATATTTCTTTTATTCCAAAACGCTTTAACTTCTTCGGCACGGTCGTCACCTTCTTGGTATGTTAGATAAAGAATACTCCAATCAAATTTCCGATATTGTTCAATAAATGGCCACGCAAAAATGATACAATCATCTGGGTGCGCCACTACACATAGTGCCTTCATGGTTTTTCCCAATTCGTAATAATATCATAATAGAGATCAGCTAACATCTGCTGACTTTCTGGTGCGCCATGATACCCTGGATCTTCTCCTTTAAAAGGATGCGCCCAGGTTGCATGCTGTGGTAATTTGTGATTGTCTGTTATTAACCATTTGTCGGGAACAATGTCAGGGATAATTTTACGCACAGTATCGAAACTCCACAAGTTATCAGGTAACACAATAAAGTTAATACCTGCAAGATATGTTTGCACAATGCCATCACGCATAATCCAAGTATCCATTTGCAGTTTCCAATTACTATCGTAAAGATGATTTACATATTGCTTAACCGCTTTTTGTGTTTCTTTGTCTAACTTGCGACTACGATAAGGATGCGGATAATTTTCTGCTAGACTGAAGATGGTTTCACAAATAAGAGTGTAAGGTTGATTATTATAATTAACATTACCAACACCTAGTTCAGGAATATAACCGTTTTGGAAATCTATATTTTGCAAATGTTTTTGCAAATCGCTTCCAGGGCCTTTATAATCATCATCCCTAAAATCATACGGAGCATTACCAGCTGGAATTTCCATCCTGTCATGAAATGTAGGAGCAATAATTGCAAAGTCCGGCTTCTGCCGAATAACTTCTTCAATTTGTAACCTAATGCCGCCGTTGCTACATCCTTGTCTTGCAAGATGTATCAAATCCCAGTCTAATTTTTTTGCAAGAACTTCTGCATAACTAGTACCTGGTAGCATTTCACTAGGGGCACTAAAACTGCACCCGCATACTATTAATTTTTTTCTTGCCATCACCACACCTTTGAATAATCTACCACTTCACTTTGTCTACTGACATCTTTGATGAAATAGACACATAATGGTTTAGCTGTGCCGATATCTAAAGGTACTGCCAACATTTGGCCAGGTTTAAGTTTAGGGAAATACCATTTAACATCTTGATAAATGTCTATTACATCTACCGGGAAGAATTCGGGCCTAAAACTGCTAATAGGATTAAATGCAAATGCGCTAAATCCTCTATCGTTAATACTTGTAAGTGGTACCACTTCCAAGTCGCCTAAGTCTTTTTCGCCGATTAGCAGTTGCCAGTCAATTGGCATCTTGATAGTTGCTTCGCCTATCTTAAGTACTAGCGCAGGGCTATTAAAACTTTCTAAAAATATTAAAGGAATAAAGAAGTAATCAGGATCCTTAGGATCGCTGTTATCTAATACGCAAAAGCGTATGTCATCCACTTCTTCTGGTATTTCGTTGAGTTCATATGACGTATTGTCTAAAGTTAAGAGTCGAATTTTAATCTCCTGGATAAAATAATTATACTAGTATAATACACAATTAACGACGCAAAGTCAAGCAATATTTCAAAAAGTCATGAGTAAGCCCAGCAATGCTGGGCTTACATTAGTAAATGTTTATACTATTTCTGCAGCCACTGCTGTAGGATATATTTCGTTTACTTTGGCAATAAATGCTTGGGCATTTTCCACAGAGTCCCAGACTCTGCGTATTGTTGCGTTGCCAGGTGATGCAATTGGGAAGGTTTGCGTATTTCCGGCTGCAATATAAGGGGAGATCCAAGTTTCCATAACACTGATTTGGGCAGATGTTGGTACTTCACTGAATGTTACTTTTACGGTGGTTGTCATTTTTGTTTCCTTTTAAAAACGGTTAAAGTATTTATTCCAATCGGGGATGATTTAACGCCAATCAACTTTTTCTACGCTAAAAGGATAGTTTGCATCTTTATAAAATGCTTTGCGTTTTGTCAGATGCCGTTTAGCAAACTTGCAGGTGCTAGTTAAGTCCCAGATTTGCACGAAGTCCTTGTCTTCAGCTTTTCGGACACCTCTGCCAATACTTTGGATAACTCTAACAAAGCTCTTTCCGGGCTCCAGAAGAACCATATTAAAAATACGAGGGATATTAATACCCACAGCGGCCACACCATAAGTCGCCACAATAACCTTGTTAGTACTAGTTGCAATCTCATCATATTCGTCTTTCCTGTCTTTTGCTTTAGTTGCACCAGAAACAAAGACTGCGTTGTTGACTTTACTGGCAATTTCTTTGCCTGGGCCCACCCGGTCTACTAATACCAAGGTATTGCCTGTTTGTGCGATCTTGTCGATAAGATCAGCGATGTAGCCCAACCGTTCTTCAGTTTCTAATAGATATTTTAACTCAGCTTGGTAGTCATTGTACTCTACGTGATCTACTAACTGTACTATATTTACATGACAGTTACTCAGGTGGCCCGCTTCTTGAAGTTCGCTGGCACTTAGTCTGCCGATCACAGGCCCGATGCAACAATTCAATGATTGAAATGCAAAATCTTCCTTAGGAACTGTGCCAGTGAGCCCCCAACGTAAAGGAACTTTTGCAAATACAGTTGTTAACATGGACTTCAGTGCATCCGCTTTGGCACTATGTGCCTCGTCCACTATAACACATACCACTCCTTCAATGAACTCGCCGATTGTGACATCAGTTTCGTAGTTCCTACTGTTCTTAACTAAGGCATTTAAACTCTGCCAAGTGCAGATAGTGTGCGTTCGAGTGTATTCTTTACGGTCGCCAAATAACACACCAACATCCAATCCCATGTTAATGTAGTCTGCTTCTGTTTGTGTTACTAAACTCTTACTAGGCACAATAACAATACTGCGTCCATATTTTTGCACACTTAAACTCATGGCCGCTGTCATGATAGTTTTGCCAGCGCCGGTGGCAACTTCCTGCATACACTGCGGGTTTTCTAAGAACTTGTTGATGATTTCGATTTGATAATCCCTCAATACAATGGGCTTGCCTTCTGCCGGATGTCCTTTGGGCCAAAGTATATGCGTAAATGTATCCTCTGTGACCTGTTCAAAATCAAATGTAGTACGATACTCTCTGGTATCTTCTACTGCAATATCGTAGCCACGTTCATCTAGTAACGGAAGGATATCAGGTAGCAGGTTAATATATGTACTGCCGCCAAGTTGGAAATACGCGATCTTACCATCCCATCTTCCTAATCTAACTGCTGGCAAGTACCTGGCGCCGGGGATTTCGTATTTGAATTTGTTAACAAGCTCTTTTCTTGTTGTTAAATCCAACCCTTCTAGTTTGACGTTTACTTCGTCTTTAATAATTAATGTGCATTGCATGTGTTAGATCAGTTCTATAATTTTTTCTGCGTTTTGTAACCATTGTTGTTTGCGATTGCCGATCATAATCGAGCTCTCAGTCACTAACAAATTGATTTTGTAATCTGCCGGCAAGCGACTAGTACTGCTCAAATATATAATTTCCTCTGTGTTTTTATTTGGTAAAGGTTCGCTAGTGTAATAGTGCAACGGTAATCTGTTTACTAATCGAGCATAGGCAATTGCGTCTTCGATTTCTTCCAATGCAACACCAAATGTTCTATAATAAATTAACTGTTGCACAACTTCTTTTTTAACGACAGAGTCCAGTTGTTCTACCAGTTCGTCGGCAATATCATATCCACATACTTCCGAGTAATCACACAGTTTAATCAAATCGTGCCAACAGTTGTCTCCCAATTTCTGTTCCAAGAAATCAGTCAGACTGGGTTCAGCGTTTGTGATTTTATACTTATCGCCAGACCTTACCAACTCGATTCTATATTCTGATTTTTCACAGTCTAGTATTTTTTCAAAAAGTTGTTCTATTTCAGACTCGATAGCAAACTCTTGATTTTTAAAAAACGTCATAACTAAACCTACATTGTATTCAGTTATTGCCATCTTCCAAACTTTGTCTTTACTGTCCCAATATAACGATCCTTGTGATTCTCGCGAAAAGTCTTTTACATTTTTAATTAAGGCAGTGTCGAAAGGAAAACGAAGCCAAATCAATCCGTCCTGCACACTTGCGGATTTTGTTCTGTCTACCTGCCTAATGCCTAATCTGAATTTATCCAATTTCTCAGGAACAATAACAGGAGTGGGCAGACTGGCAAGTTGCCTTCGATATTTGAACACAATTTTCTTTGCCAGCTCTGCTTGTTTATCTGTATACGGACGGTTCTCTAAGGCAGTTTGTACACCCAAACTGGTTAAAATACTAACGTCGTATCTTGCAAGACTCAATGGACTAGGGATATTTTCAAATAACTGACAAGCAATGCCGTAACGGTCACGCCAACCTGCAATAAATTCGATATAATCTTCGACGTAGGTAAAAATCTTATTCATGCTATATTATACACTATACAGATATACAAGTCAAAAAAATCCCCGCCGATTAAAGCAGGGATTAAACAGATTATCTCAGGAGCTGACTGATATAGCGATAATCCGACTGCGTAATTGCTTACACAGTATAAAACTAATTATCACCTGTTACAGTGATGGAATTTTTTTATTCGGTAACATCTTCACCGATATCGTAGAACTTAAACTCTGAACCTTTGCCGCGTGTGTCGTAACCATCGTGTCCTTCAATGTCCACACCGTCGTATGTGACACCACTGATCAAACTCCAACCTTCGATATCGCTGTAACTGATTGCAAGTTTAGCAGGATCAAAAGGCGCAGTAAGTTCTAGTTCGCCTTCAAAGAAGCAACCTTTTTCAGTGCTTTGTCCAACAAAGCCCACAGTATTCACTCGATCTGCTCTGTCAGAACACAAGTACTCATCTGACTCATCAACTTCAACCCCAGCATCTACTAATGTGCTATAACCCAAGTTGGACTGCCAATGTTCTTTGCCGTTTTCGTCAGTAACTGTAAGGTAGTTATACTCGCTTAGTTCGCATCCAGATTCATGTGCAACATCACTACACTCGTGCCAGCTGCCTGGTTCGAATGGCCTCATTTCTTCTGGAACTTCGTCGTGATCATCGTTCCATGCAAACTCTTCGATGTCAATTTTGTTGTCAACAAAGTACTGGTATTGTTCACGGGGCACACTTCCCAGAACAATCTCACCGCCGTATCCCGACAGCATTAATGTGTATGTGCGTGGAGTGAACTTGAGTGTCTGTATCAGTTCTTCTTGTTCTTTGAGCTTTTGCTGAGTAGTAATATCCATGATAGTCCCTTGTTATTCAGAAATTAAATGATATGCACAAAACGTTATCAACAACATCGGTGCAATATAAGTGTCGCCTGTTAATACTAGTCCTATCACAAGCGCCAACACAAACATAGTCATATTCATTCTCCTTATGCAGGCTTCATGCAGGTAGTACGAGCCATCTTTTCCCAATTCTCAGGAAAACTATCACGCAAGTCTGCGATCTTTAATGCCATACGCAACGACATCTCGCGCAACTTGTTCTTGTTAGTATCCATAAAGCTCAAGATCTCATCTTGCTGAGTCTGATTGAAGTTATAATCACGGAACAACTCGCCATCTTGTGCAATCTGTTTGATACGCAAACTCTTGTCACGCATTGTGTCCAAAGTCAGATCCAAGTAGTGGCAACGTGATTGCAATGCGTCCAAGTGGTCCCGCAACTTCTGACTTTTCATTGTGTCAAATTTCAAATTGGTAATAAAGATCACTGAGCCTTTGAAGTTGAACGAATCTGGGATACCTTCACGACGCAACATGTTGCTGTCTGACAACCAGCTGATCTTGCGACTTTTGCCTGAGTCCAACGCACCTTTCAGCAAGTTCAATGCAACATCGTCCAACAAGATGCTGTCACAGTCATCAAACACCACAACACAGTTGTCGTCTGAGTATTTGTACAAAGTGCTGTACAAGCCAAGTGCTGTTGCTGAACCTTTGACTACTTCTGCACGTACAGGACGTCCCGCCAATTGATCTAACAAAGTGTGCTTTTCAATTTCCTGCTCAACACCAAATGATTTTCCAACGCCTGGAGGGCCGCTGACAATCATTGCACGGATCTTGCCTGATGCAGTTGCTTTGGTCATTTCAGTAAGAATTTCAAAACGCTCACGAATGCGAGTGATTGCATCCTCGTCTGACTCTACTGCACGAACTTCTGCTTCTGCCACTGCACGAACTGCTTCGGCTGACTCGCTAGTAAACTGATAGCTCATTGGGCCGTCTACAGTAATACGAATAGTGTCAGGACAGTTGGGGAAATTGCCGCCATTGCGAACTGTAACAAAGTTACTCTTGTCTGTGCGCTCAAATTGCTTGACTAGTTCAAACGTCATACCTGAACAGTCTTGTTTACGGTATGTGCCTTCGTTGATCTCGATGTATGTTGACATATCAGCTCCTGTTTTGTTACGTTATGAATATATTATAGCAAAATGGCGAATTTCGAGCAAGTACTGCTCAAGTACTACTTTTAGGCATTTTTGCGAGGACGGCCGCGGCCACGCTTGGGAGTGTCATGTGTTACTGCATTAGTATTAGTTTCTGCCAAGCGTCCTGAGTAAGCGCCTGAGGCTGCACGATGAATCAAGCCTGTTTTAGTAATAGTAACTGTACCGCCTGCTTTGGTAGTGTGAGTCTTGTTCATTGTGTGTTCCTTGCTTTGTTGTTTAAGTGTTTATTATACTACAATTGGTGATTTTTCGTCAACCAAAATTTGTTGCGAAAATACAACGCCGCCGTAGATGACTTGATAGTTATCTGCGACTGCACGAATAAAGAACTGTTGAATTCGACCTGTTGAAGTAATCAAAGTATACTGCAAACTATGCTCCTGTTCTTGTTACGCTATGTGTATATTATAACGTCTTTTTGGACTAGCGTCAACCGCTTTATGCGTCTAGTTCGTATTCTTCAATATTAAACTCGCCCTCGTACTCGCCATCGCTATCTTCTAAAAACTCTGCTTTCGTTTGCTCAACAAATGCTGCTGCTAGTGCTAGCGTAGAGAACACACCCATATTCTCAAATACTTCCTCGTCGTCGCCTAGTCCTAATCCTACTACCATATAAACTTGTGTCATCTTGTGTGTCCTAGTGTGTTTGTGTAAGTATGTATTATAACACTAACCAGTATTTTCGAGCAACCGAAAAAAGTAATACTACAGTATTACTCCGCAGACTTTAATGCAGTTGCGTCGGCTTCTAAGTATTGTTTAATGACTCGTAGTGATTTACGACTAGTGTCGTATACGAATTCTTTGGTGTCGTCTTCGGTGGTGACAACAAGGATGAAGCCATTTGCGGCTTTGCGAATTTCAATTGATTCAAACATAATAGTAGTCCTTCATTGGATTGTTGATTGGACTTTAATAATAGCATATTATCTATTTTGTGTCAATAGAATTTCAGGAGAAAAGTGATTAAACACAGCATTAAGCACTCTGCTAGCCGGTGCAAAGTGTTTTTCCATTGCAGGAATGTTGGCCAAGCCATATGCAACTGTGCCCATTTCCATATAGTAAGTTTTGGAAGGCCAACGACGAGTATTATATGGGTAACTGTAGATCAGTAGACATTCATCTGCTATCGGTTTATATTGGGCGGTACCTTTGCGTTGAGCCGCTTCTAACAGTTGTATAGCAATCGCTTCTTTACCGATGTTAACTTTTTGGAAATTGGCAGCAAATAACAAAACAATATATTCTTCTACAGTATCATCCAAATATGTTTCGGTCTTACTTTCGCTTTCCATTATCAATTCATAAGATGCTTTAATAAATGGGTTTGAACTCTGCATACAGTATTTACAATTTTACAATCATTTCCTCTGCTAGTTCCTCATCGCTTAGGAACGGAGCAAGTTCATGTAGGCCACCTTGACGTCCCGATGGTAGTAACGCAATTGTAGGTAATATGTCCTGCGTTTCTTTTAACATCACTTCAATGATCATCGATTGGTCTGAATGTATTAGTTTTTCAAAGTTGTCATCTAACTCTTGAACATTGGTAACTTTAGCATATCCTAACTCAAACAGTTTAGCAGTCTGCTCTAAGTCCGGAAAAAACAATCCAGTCTTGTCGTTAACGCCGTGTACTCTTCCTTGGAAGAATTTTGTCTGAGTATTTTTAATACTAAGATATCCGTTATTGTTTCCGATAACAAATTTGATAGGCAAGTTGTGATACTTTGCTACAGCAAGTTCCTGCATATTGCTATAAAAACTTCCGTCGCCGATAAACACAATAACGTTACTGCTGGTATTTAATGCAACACCAACTGCACCAGGTACTGCCCAACCCATATCGCCTTGGCTGGGACTTAAAATCATTTTTTGATTCTCTTTGAAGTCCAACGCAACAGGACAGACATAACTAGGAGATCCTGCATCAGTCATAACAATATCAGTAGATGTCATTGACTTATCAAATGCTTTAACTAGTTCATACAAGTTAATTCCATCGGAATCGTCTCTGTACTCGGGTTGGTATACTGGCCACTTGTTTTTCCAGTGCAAGCACTTACCTTTCCAAAACTCGCTAGTATCGTTTTTAGCATTTTTGCACAGTTCAAAGAAGTCGTACAAATTAGATAAAATACTGTAATCAAATTCTGCTTTTAAAATTTCATTGTTGTCTATATCCACAATTACTTTTTTAGCAGTAGGCGCAAATAGTTTTTCGTCATAACCCACGTGGCTGTTGTTTAAACTGCTACCCAATACTATTAAAAGATCACAGTTTTGAATTGCAAAGTTACCTGCTCTTGATCCTTTAACACCAATATTGCCAATATTCAAAGGATGACTGCTGGCAGTTAAGTCTCTACTATTAAAGGTACTAACATAAGGCAATTGCATGTGTTCGATAAACTGCTGAAACTGGTTTCGAGTATCACTTAAATGAATACCGTATCCTGCCAGAATTAGAGGTCGTTCTGCTTGTGCAATCATTGATAATACCCGATCAACGTGTTCGTGCGTTACAGTTACCGGATCCGGAACTGGCACATACTTACGATATTGCACAGGCATAACAGCAGTTTGAATATTGCCTGGAATATCAATCCAGACTGGACCCATTCGTCCTGTGGTTGCTAAGTGGATTGCTTTATCTAATTCATATGCGATATCGTCTACGCTTTCGATAAACACGCTATACTTGGTCATATTGCTAACTGTTTCTGCAATATTATGTTCTTGTAGACCGTACTTTCTCAAATTAATATTCTTTTGTTTATTGATCCAAGTACTAGTTTGATTGATTCGCACGTTACCACTAATGAAGATAACCGGGCAACAATCTTGCCAAGCATTTAGAACTGACGTGGTACAATTGGCTCCGCCACATCCAGTAGTTGGATTGACTACTGCTAACTTGTTAGTTAATTTTGCTTCTCCTACTGCGGCATGACCTGCGCCTTGTTCATGATGAAAACAAATATAATTTAACTTATTGTTTTTGATAAATCCGTCATTTAGTCCGCTTGCTCCGCCTCCCATGAGACCGTATATGTTTTTAACTCCGTAATCGTGCAGACGTTGTGCAATATAATCACATACTCTCATTTGATATCCTTAAACAAACTCATAAAGCCGTCAACTTTTTCACCAATGTACTTAATTTGTTCCGGAGTAATAACTGGACTAGTTCCGTGGAAGAAAGTATTCAACATGGTGTGAGTGGCATTGGGGAAATCGACTTTGGCACTGGTTGGATCCATTAAATGGCTATATGCAGGTTGTAACATAATATTGCCTGCAAAATACGGACGGGTCTGTATTAAATTTTCTTCCAAATAGTCTACTATATCACTACGACTAAATGGTGCGCCGTGCTTAATTGTTAATGGAAATGCAAACCATGATGGATCCGAACCAGGCTGCGGTCTGGGTAAGTGGAAAAACTCTTCGTACTTTTCGTATATATTAAAGAGCAAGTTATAGTTTCGTCTACGCAACGTATGGATGGTATCTAACTTTTTGAGCTGTTCAAGCCCCATACTGCATTGTAGTTCGATCGGCTTTAAATTATATCCGATCTCATCGTATACATACTTGTGGTCGAAAATTTCCCCAGGTAGTTCAGGAATCCATTCGTTAAAACGTTTGCCACAGGTACCGCACTTTAGTTTGTTAGCCTCTGGCCCTACGCAATAACATCCTCGACCCCATTCACGGAAACTACGCAAGATAATATCCTGAGTCGCATCATTGGTAGCAACAAAGCCGCCTTCGCCCATGGTCATATGGTGTGCAGGATAAAAACTGCAACTTGCCATAATACCATAGCTACCCAATGGACGATCTCGATATGTGCTGCCTAATGCATCACAACAATCTTCGAGTAAAAGTAAATCGTATTTTTCCACTAACGCCATCAACTTGTCCATGTCAGGTGGATTACCCAACACGTGAGCAAAAGTAATAATACGAATTTCAGGATCCGCTGCTAGTACACGTTCGCATTGATCTAAATCCAAGTTAAGTGTATCTAGTTCAATGTCTACAAACACTGGAGTAAACCCCATCTGAATTGTAGGATTAAGTGTAGTAGGGAATCCTGCAATAGGCATCAATACTTTAGTGCCCTTAGGCAAGTTGTATCCTCTTTTGCTAGTTAAACTAGCCATCATCAACAAGTTACTACTAGATCCACTATTAGTAACAATGCCAAGATTCTTTCCAAACTGTTTAGGGAACTCGCGTTCAAACTTCAAACCGTCATTACCCATGGCAAGCCAGCCTTTAAGCAGACTTTCTACTCCGGCAGCATATTCATCACCGTCATAGTATGCACCTGCATAGTTTACAAAGTCCTTGCCAGCAGTCCATGTTTTTTTCGATTGTTGTTCGGCAGCATATTCGCGTACCAGTTTAATAATATGTTCCATAATTACCAAATAAAATTGTTCTTGTAGTATTTTACTATATTCTTTAGTTCTTTGTCAAACTTTGCTTTGGGTTTCCAGCCTAAGTTTCTTAATTTGGTATCATCAACAGAATACCTAACATCTTGTCCTACACGTTCCATATGTGTAGTGTAATCACTAACTGGGCCTTTGAGCCCGTGTAATCGAATAATTTGATCCACTACGTTAATGTTTTCAGTCTGATATGGGCCGCAGATGTTATAAACTTCGTTCACTGTGCCAGATTCAATTATAGTAATAATTGCTTGTGCTGTATCAGTTGCATGCAACCAAGTTCTGACTGGAGTACCGTTATTGTGTAATTCTATCTTCTTGCCCACTGTTAAAAATTTGCAAGTTTTGGGAATAAGTTTTTCAACGTATTGTCCGATACCGTAATTGTTAGTAGGGCGCACAATAATATAAGGCAAGTTGTATGTCCTGCCCCAGGCTTGCACTAACATGTCCGCGGCAGCTTTGGTCGCACTATATGGATTACTGGGACGTAACAAATCTGTTTCGGTATGACTACCTTCTTCAATATCTCCGTATACTTCATCTGTGCTAAAATGCAATAGAATAGGACGACGATATTTCTTTTGGTTAATCAATTTTAAAATATGGTGTACGCCGTTGATGTTACTGCGAACAAACTCGTCCGAACTTTCTATACTGTTGTCAACGTGAGTTTCCGCGGCAGTATTAATAAAGTAATCGCAATCATAAATCCTGTCAATGTCATTGATATCTTTGTGGTCAAACGTAAAGGATTTATGCTTTTGTAAATCTTCTAATAAATTCCAATTGGCTGCATATGTGCCTTTGTCGATTCCTCTAACATACCAACCTTTGTCCAAGCATGCTTTAGTAACATGGTAACCGATGAATCCCAAACAACCTGTTACATAAACAATTTTTTTATTCATAATATTTCTTTAAACCTTCATCTAATCCCAATAGAGGTAAATTGAGGCTTTCTAATAATTGGCCTGAACCAGTATAATCAAAAGCAACAGGCCCGTTAACTATTTTAGTTTCAATACTATGCATTTTAACAAAACGCTCAACAATGGGCAATAGTTTTTCTTTGTTCGAGTAAACGCAATTGATATCTTTGATCGAACCTTCTGCCAAATAATAATCAACTACCCTTGCAAAATCTTCCAAATTAAACATGTCAAAATGTTTATCGTGTATTGCTATCGGTGCTGAGGGCTGTTCGCTTACTTTTTTTAATATTCGTTGGGAGGATTCCCAATGATGACAACATCCAAACAATCGCAATGTATAAAAGCCCGCACGTTCTTTACACATTCTTGCAATAACGTTTTTGCTGTAGCCATAACTTTCTGTTGGTATTACAGAAAAGATCTCGCGTTCGTTAACGTTAAACAAGTTTTTAGTTCTGTCAAATTCTGCACCGCTACCGATATTGATATATCGTTTAACTCCCACAGAGTTATAGAAGTTTTGGAATATCGAAATGTTAGACTGTACTATATCAAGATCAACATCGGTAGCATTTGCTCCGCCGCCTGTAACTGCACAATTAATTATAACGTCGGGTTGCCTATCTTTTACCCAATCTGATACTGTCCTATAACTAGTAATATCCAGATTATCTCGGGTAATTGCATCTACTTCGTGACCTTGTTGTGTATATCTGCCAGCGAGATACTTACCAATAAAGCCAAGAGCTCCAATAATTCCGATTCGCATCAGATCTCTGTCGACGGCTCGATG
>TARA_R110000823_G_scaffold198080_8_pt1 | contig 12845 bp, 12 predicted proteins | sample TARA_R110000823 | Tara Oceans TARA_R110000823 (sample SAMEA4397722) | marine metagenome | biome: Polar Biome; feature: [DCM] deep chlorophyll maximum layer (ENVO:01000326); material: water (ENVO:00002006), including particulate matter (ENVO:01000060) such as... | depth 20 m | reverse complement strand
CTTCGCATTACGAATGCGCTGCTCTACCAACTGAGCTACACCGGCGACACGGGATACACGGGATACAACAACAGCAGGCCCGCGAGCGGCCGCATACTAGCATACAGAACTGGCGCAACACTATGCGCAAAGCGGCTGCTGAAGCCGTCAATTCACCCGTGAAATCGCTAGCGTTCGGATGGATCCTGCCCCGCGCGGGTCGCCATGAGCTCCAGCCCTTCAAACACCAGATCCGGGACACTGGTGCCTCCACGGTCCAGCAGTTCCATCAGCATGTCCCCGGCGCCGCCGCAAAAGTACAACGCAGGCGCGTCTGCGGCGGCCTTTTCCAGCGCAAGAGCCACCGCCCCCGCCTGTGCGATGGCAATTCCGTGGCGCACTGCCTCTGCAGTGGAGTTCCCTGGAGAGAGAGCGTAATCGATGCTTTCATCGAAGCGCACCCTGTTGGTATCCAGCAGTAGCGCCCGCTCCATCAGCGCAGGCCCCGGAATAATGTAACCTCCTTCATGCGCACCGTCTGCGGCGACCAGATCAATAGTCAGGGCAGACCCCACGTCCACCACGCAAATTCGGCCCCGATGCCGCGCGCGCGCGGCCAGCATCGCCAGCCAGCGGTCCACCCCCATCCGTGCAGGCTCGCTATAGCTGTTTTTGAGATCGTCGGTGAGCGCTTCGGTACGCGCGAACCACGCATCGATACCCCAGCAACGCGCTGCCAGGGATTCGAGCCCGGCTTCGATTTCCGGCGCGGCAACGCTGGCAATCCAGACCGACCGCGGCTCGGGGCTCAACGCCTGCAAGCGTGCCAGCGACTCTGCGTTGTCCGGGGTGTATTGGCCACGCGCCAGCACGATGCCGTCGGCAACCAGCCGCCATTTGGCACTGGAATTGCCAAGGTCAAACTGCAAACAGGGCGCAGCGGGCATCAGCTCACCCCGCGCAGCGACATTTCGCCGCCGTAGATCGCCCGCGTGCCACTGGCAGTTTCGAGTAACAATGCACCGCGCTCGTCCACTCCGCGCGCAATGCCCGCGTATTTCACTGAGCCTGCGCTCAACTGCACAGGCGCATCGGCATACGCATCCAGTGCCTGCCACTGCTCGCGCCAGGGCGCGAACCCGTGGTCGGCGAAACCTGCGAAGAGCGGCAGGAGCTCGTTCAGCAGCGCGGCGGTGAGCACATTGCGGCCGGGCGGGCTGCCATCACAGATCGCGAGGATATCTGTCCAGCGCTGATCGATAGCGTCGGCCGCGCTGCGCGGCATTGCCACGTTGAGCCCGATCCCCGCCACCACCGCACAGGGGCCTGCGGCATCGCCCGACATTTCAAGCAGGATGCCGCCCAGCTTGGCGCCGTCATGCAACACATCGTTTGGCCATTTCAAACTCACGCCGTTCACGCCACATGCAGCGAGAGCCCTCGCCACGGCAACGCCCACGGCGAGGCTCAAACCCTCCAGCGCCGCTGCGCCCGCGTCAAACCGCCACATCAGGGAAAGGTAAATGTTGCTGGCGTAAGGGCTCACCCACTGTCTTCCGTGGCGACCGCGACCAGCGCTCTGTCGTTCTGTGGCGCATACCAGCCCGGGCAACGCGCCCTGCTCGGCGCTGCGCATGAGATGGGCATTGGTTGAATCGATACTGTCGTGCAACTGAAGTTCTGAAAGCAGGCTGCGAGCCGGCGGTGTGAGCAGGCTCTCGATGGATTCGCGCTGCAAAAGATCGAGGCCGCCGGGAATGCGGTAACCGCGCCCGCGCGCGGATTCAATGTCCAGACCGGCATCCTCCGCCACCTTGTTGAGTTGTTTCCAGATCGCCGTGCGGCTCACGCCCAGCGCGTCGGCAAGCGCCTGGCCGGAGCGAAATTCGCCATCGGCCAGCAGGGAAAGAAGCGTCGAGGTGGGCATTGCAGTAAGGCTTTCCGTATGTCGAATAAATCAGCGCCAGCGCGAGGATCATAGCAGATAAAGAACCTCTGCCAGCCAAGGCGACACCACCACCTTCGGCAGCTCGTTAAGGTTTAGGTTGACGTTTACGTCAACGTAATAATGCACTATAGTTCCCCCATCGTTAACTACGTTGCAGCGCCGGCTTGATGCAGAACACAAGCTATACCATCTCGGAACTCGCGAAGGAATTCGGCATTACCACCCGCACGATTCGTTTTTATGAGGAAAAAGGCCTGCTAAACCCTTCACGCGAGGGCGGAAAACGCATCTATTCTCCGGCGGACCGCGTGCGCATCAGGCTCATCCTCCGCGGCAAGCGCATCGGCATGACGTTGCGCGAATGCGTTGAGGTCATCGACATGTATGATCCAGCGAACAACAATGCGGAACAGATCCACGCGCTACTGGCTCGCGTTGACGAGCGACGGGACAAGCTCCTGCAGCAGAAGGCCGATATCGATGCCATGCTGGCGGGCCTTGAGCATGTCGAGAGCCTGTGTGCCTCCGCCCTGAGTGCCGCGAATGAATCAGCGAACCGCAAAATCGACTAACGGAAAAGGCCCATGAACACGACCTACCCCAATCTCAATTTCGGCCTGGGCGAAGATATCGACAAGCTCCGCGATGCTGTCTACCACATGAGCCAGCGGGAAATCGCGCCGCGTGCCGCCGACATCGATCGCGACAACGCATTCCCCCATGAACTCTGGCGCACCCTCGGAGACATGGGCTTGCTGGGTATCACCGTGGACGAGGCCTACGGCGGCAGCGGCATGGGCTACCTCGCGCACAGCGTGGTGATGGAGGAGATCAGCCGCGCGTCCGCCTCCGTGGGTTTATCCTACGGCGCCATGTCGAACCTGTGCCTCAACCAGTTGCACAAACACGGTAGCGAGGCGCAGAAGCAGCGCTATCTGCCAAAGCTCTGCAGCGGCGAGCATGTGGGCGCACTGGCCATGAGCGAGGCGAATGCCGGCTCCGATGTCGTCAGCATGAAACTGCAGGCGGAGCACAAAGGCGACCACTACCTGCTCAACGGCACCAAGATGTGGATCACCAACGGGCCGGATGCCAACGTCTATATCATCTATGCCAAAACCGATCCGCAGGCGGGCTCCCGGGGTATTACCGCTTTTATCGTGGAACGCGATACGCCCGGCTTCTCCCGCTCCCCGAAGCTGGACAAGCTCGGCATGCGCGGCTCGAACACCTGTGAACTGGTGTTTGATGACTGCCGGGTACCGGCGGAAAACGTACTGCGCGCGCCCGGTGACGGTGTGCGCATTCTGATGTCCGGGCTGGACTACGAACGCACTGTGCTCTCGGGCGGGCCGGTGGGTATCATGCAGGCCTGTATCGACGAAGTCCTGCCCTACCTGCACACGCGCAAACAGTTTGGCCAGAGCATCGGGGAATTCCAGCTCATGCAGGGCAAGCTGGCAGACATGTACGCCGATCTGAACGCCTGCCGCGCCTACCTGTACGCGGTGGCCGCCGCCTGTGACCGCGGCGAGGAGACCCGGCAGGACTGCGCCGCCGTCATTCTCTACACCGCGGAAAAGGCCACGCAGATGGCGCTGCAGGCCATCCAGGCGCTGGGAGGCTTTGGCTATACCAACGAATCTGCTGCCGGTCGCCTGCTGCGCGACGCCAAGCTGTATGAAATTGGTGCCGGCACATCGGAAATCCGCCGCATGCTTATCGGGCGGGAACTCTTCAACGCGACCGCCTGACCAGGGAGCACGCCGATGGCCGTACTGCAATCAGCCATTCACACCCGCGACGACAACTTCGAGAAAAACCGCAAGCATATTCAGGCGCAGGTGGATGACCTGCGCAGGGTGTTCGCCGACATCCGCGCGGGGGGAGGCCCGAAAGCCCAGGAGCGGCACACCTCGCGTGGCAAACTGCTGCCCCGCGAGCGGCTGAATGCGCTGCTGGACCCGGGCTCACCCTTTCTGGAGCTGTCGCAACTCGCCGCCCACGAGGTCTACGACGACTTTGTACCCGGCGCCGGGATCATTACCGGCATAGGGCGGGTGGCCGGACAGGAGTGCATGATCTTTGTCAACGATGCCACGGTGAAAGGCGGCACCTACTACCCCCTCACCGTAAAAAAGCAGGGCCGTGCACAAACCATCGCGGCGGAGAATCACCTCCCCTGTCTGTATCTGGTGGATTCCGGCGGCGCTTTTCTGCCCCTGCAGGACGAGGTATTTCCCGATCGCGACGATTTTGGCCACGCGTTCTACAACCAGGCGCGCATGTCGGCCGCGGGCATTCCGCAAATTGCCGCGGTGCTGGGCTCCTGCACTGCTGGCGGCGCGTATCTGCCGGCAATGGCCGATGAGGCGATCATCGTGAAGAACCAGGGCACGATTTTTCTCGGGGGCCCCCCGCTGGTCAAGGCCGCAACCGGCGAAGTGGTGAGTGCAGAGGAACTCGGCGGCGCCGATGTTCACTGCCGCACCTCCGGCGTTACCGACCACTACGCCAACAACGATCAGCATGCTATTGAGCTGATGCGCCGCGCGGTGTCACGTTTCAACCGCAAAAAATCCGTGTCGCTGGATGTGGCGGCCAGCGTGCCCCCCCTCCACCCCCCGAGTGAACTGTACGGCGTTGTCCCGGCCGACCCGCGCCACCCCTTTGACGTGCGCGAGGTGATCGCCCGCGTGGTGGATGGTTCGGAGTTCGACGAGTTCAAGGCGCTGTTTGGTGAGACGCTGGTGTGCGGCTTTGCGCGTATTCACGGTTACCCGGTGGGCATCGTCGCCAACAACGGCATCCTGTTCAGCGAGTCGGCGGTCAAGGGCGCGCACTTCGTCACGCTGTGCGCGCAGCGCGGCATTCCGCTGGTGTTCCTGCAAAACATCACCGGCTTTATGGTGGGCAAGCAGTATGAAGCGGGTGGCATTGCGCGCCACGGGGCAAAGATGGTGCACGCCGTGGCCTGCGCCAATGTGCCAAAATTCACGATCATCATCGGCGGGTCTTTCGGCGCGGGCAACTACGCCATGTGCGGGCGTGCCTACGAGCCGCGCTTTTTGTTCATGTGGCCGAATGCGCGCATTTCCGTGATGGGCGGCGAGCAGGCCGCGGCGGTGCTCGCCACCGTCAAGCAGGATCAACTGGCGCGCAACAACGAGAGCATGAGCGATGCAGAGGTGGCGGGTTTCAAAGCGCCGATCATCGATCAGTACGAACGGCAGGGCCACCCTTACTACGCCTCCGCGCGCCTGTGGGACGACGGCATTATCGACCCGGCGGATACCCGCACCGTGCTCGGCCTGTGTCTCTCGGCCGCGCTCAACGCACCGATCGAGTCCTCGCGCTTCGGCGTTTTCAGAATGTGATGGCAGGAGCAATGGTATGCGCAATGATCCGGTAACGACTCACATCGGCGACGACGGGGTCGCACGGGTGACGCTGGCGCGAGCGGAAAAGCACAATGCCTTCGATGACGGCATGGTTGCCAGCCTTGGCGACACCTTCCACGGTCTCGCAGCGCGCGAGGACGTGCGCGTGGTCGTACTGGCTTCCGAGGGGCGCAACTTCAGCGCCGGGGCAGACCTTGACTGGATGCGACGCATGGCCACCTATGATCACGCCCACAACCTGCAGGACGCCCGCTTGCTGGCAGACATGCTGCACGCCCTCTACTCGCTGCCGCAGCCCACTGTTGCCAGGGTACAGGGCGCGGCGTTCGGTGGCGCTGTGGGTCTCGTCAGCTGCTGCGATATCTGCGTGGCCGGCGCTGACGCCACGTTCTGCCTGTCGGAAGTGAAGATCGGACTGATTCCCGCGACCATCAGCCCCTATGTCATTCGCGCGATCGGCGAACGGGCGGCGCGGCGCTACTGCATCAGCGCAGAGCGCTTCTCCGCCAGCGAAGCCTGTCATCTGGGCCTGGTGAGCCAGGTCGTTGCAACAGAGCAACTGGATGAAGCGGTGCAGGATATCGTCACCGCCATCGCGCAAAACGGCCCGGCCGCCGTGCGCCAGGCAAAGAGCCTGCTGGCGGAGGTGGCAGGGCGCGATCTGTCGCCGGCGCTGATCGAGCTGACCTGCGAGCGTATCGCGCAGATTCGCGTCTCGGATGAGGGTCAGGAGGGTCTCGATGCCTTCCTCAACAAGCGCGCCCCTAACTGGCCGGGGAACTGACGATGTTCAGCAAAATTCTGATTGCCAACCGCGGCGAAATTGCCTGTCGCGTGATAAAGACGGCGCGCCGCATGGGTATCGCCACGGTGGCTGTCTACTCGGATGCCGACGCCAACGCGCTGCATGTGCAACTCGCGGATGAGGCGCTGTACATCGGCGCGGCGCCCGCGCGCGATTCCTACCTGCAGGCAGACAATATCCTACAGGCCGCAGCCGACAGCGGCGCCCAGGCGGTTCACCCGGGCTACGGCTTTCTGTCGGAAAACGCAGATTTCGCGCGCGCATGCCTGGCCCGCGGGCTGACGTTTATCGGCCCGAAAGGCGAGGCCATCGACGCCATGGGCTCCAAGGCCGCCGCCAAACGCATCATGGCGGAGGCGGGCGTACCGCTGGTGCCCGGCTACCACGAGGACGATCAAGCACCCGCACGCCTGCGCGCTGCCGCTGATGAGATGGGCTACCCGGTGCTGCTCAAGGCGAGCGCCGGCGGCGGCGGCAAAGGTATGCGTCAGGTGTGGTCGCCGGAGGAATTTGACGAGCAGCTCGAGGGCGCGCGTCGGGAAGCCAAGGCGAGCTTCGGCAACGATGCCATGCTGGTGGAAAAGTACCTGACACGGCCGCGTCACGTGGAAATACAGGTGTTCTGTGACGCGTACGGCAATGGTGTGTATCTCGCCGAGCGCGATTGTTCGATTCAGCGGCGCCACCAGAAGGTGATTGAGGAGGCCCCCGCTCCCGGACTGTCGGAGGCGCTGCGCAGCAGCATGGGCGAGGCTGCACTGCAGGCCGCCCACGCGATCGATTATCTCGGCGCCGGCACCGTGGAATTTCTGCTCGACGAAGATGGCAGCTTCTATTTCATGGAGATGAACACACGGTTGCAGGTAGAGCATCCGGTCACCGAGATGATTACCGGGCTGGACCTGGTGGAATGGCAATTGCGCGTGGCAAACGGAGAACCCTTGCCGCTGTCACAGGACGCGGTACAGATTAGCGGGCACGCCATTGAAGCGCGGATCTATGCCGAAGATCCTGACAACGACTTCCTGCCGGCTACGGGCACGCTGGCTTATCTGAGCCCGCCGGAAGAATCCCGCAATGTGCGCGTGGATACCGGGGTGCGCCAGGGCGACGAGATCAGCATGCACTACGACCCCATGATCGCGAAGCTCGTTGTATGGGACGAGTCGCGCGCGCGCGCGGTGCAGCGCCTGGCCAGGGCGCTCGCCGACTACCGCGTCAGTGGCACGGTCACCAATATCGGGTTTCTCTACAACCTGGTCACCTGCCAGCCCTTCACCGATGCCGCACTGGATACCGGGTTCATCGAGAAGCACCGCGCGGCTATCTGGCGTGAATCCACGCCGGATATTGCACGCGAACTGCCGCGTGCCGCCCTGGCGCTGCTGCTGCACCAGCTCTCCAGTTCCGCGTCGCGTGCGGCCGCTGACCCTTTCTCTCCCTGGGGAGCGGGCGACGCCTGGCGACTGAATGAGCCTGCGGTCTACCGGCTCTCTCTCAACTACCGCCAGCAGCTCCACAACATTGATCTGGAGCGCTGCGGAGATGCTTTCCGGGTGAAAATCGGCGAGATTGAAACCCGCCTGAATGGCAGGCTCGACGGTGACACGCTGCACATTGATCAGGACGGCCACCGGCAACGCGGCACGCTGGCTCACAGCGGCCGTGATTTCAGCCTGTACCTGCCGGACGGCGCCTGCCATTTCCAGGCGGCCCCGCCGGATACGGGAGAAGCCGGCGCCAGTGGCGCGGCGGCCGGCCTCACCGCACCGATGAACGGCACCATCGTCAGCCTGCTGGTGTCAGCCGGTGACGAGGTAGACGCCCATGCACCGCTGCTGGTGATGGAGGCCATGAAAATGGAGCACACCATTCGCGCGCCGTTCCCGGGGCATGTCGCCAGCTTCAACTATGCCCCCGGCGACCTGGTAGACGGCGGCGCGGAGTTGCTTGAGTTCACGGCGAAGGAATAGCCCATGCAGATACCCAGCAGCGTCTCCCTGGTTGAGGTTGGCCCGCGCGACGGCCTGCAGAACGAGGCCCGGGCAATCGACGCCGCCAGCAAGGCCGCACTGGTGGACGGTCTCGCGGGCACCGGGCTCAGACGCATCGAAACCGGCAGTTTCGTCAACCCGCGCTGGGTGCCGCAGATGGCCGACAGCGAGTCAGTATTCGCCGCCATCACGCGTACGCCCGGTACGCGCTACGCGGCACTCACGCCCAATGTGCAGGGCCTTGAACGCGCGCTGGCGGCGGGCGCCGACGAGGTGGCGATTTTTGCCGCGGCCACCGAAGCCTTCTCGCAGAAGAACATCAACTGCTCGATAGCTGAGAGCCTGCAGCGTTTCGAAGCGGTGATACAGGCGGCGCAGGCGCATGCGTTGCCCGTGCGCGGCTACGTCTCCTGCGTACTGGGTTGTCCGCTGGAAGGCGCTGTTACCCCACAACAGGTCGCCGACCTAAGCCGCGAACTGCTGGCGATGGGCTGCTACGAAATTTCCCTGGGCGATACCATTGGCACCGGAACTGCAGGCAGCATGCAGCGCCTGCTCGAAGCGCTGCTCCAGGAGTTTGATCCAGAGCGACTGGCCGTGCACTGCCATGACACCTACGGCCAGGCGCTGAGCAACATCCTGGTCGCGCTGCAGCACGGCATCAGCACCGTTGACGCCTCCGTGGCGGGGCTGGGCGGCTGCCCTTACGCTGCCGGGGCAACCGGCAATGTCGCGACGGAAGACGTGGTCTACATGCTGCAGGGAATGGGCATCGACTGTGGCGTGGATCTTGGCGCCCTGGTTGCGGTGGGCAATAAAATCAGCGCGCTACTCGAACGTCCCAATGGGTCGCGTGTCGCCCGCGCACTGAGCGCAAAAGCCTAGGAGCGCCCGGGTGCACCCCAGGCAATGCGCGACTGCGCCCGGTGTTATGCTACAGTTCGCTGTCCCACTTAGAATTATCCATGTCCGATAAAACCACCCAGAGTTTGCGCCTGTGCGCTGCAGCGCTGACAACGCTATCAGGCGCGGCGCAGGTTGCGACGCTCTGGCTGCGCGAGCTGCACGAAGCGACGCTGCTGAACGCCTTGCTGGGCGCTACGTACCTCATTATCGGCATCGGGCTCTTCGGCCGTTCACGTTTCAGCCTCTGCCTGGCGATTGCTGTGCCCGGCGGCATGGCCGCTGCCCTGCTGTATTACGGCGAAGCGCCCGACCACGCCCGTTGGCTGCGCATGGCGGTAGACCTCGGCATCGTGCTGTTGAGCGCCGCCGCCCTGTGGCGTGTGCGCAAATTGCCTACGCCCTGATGCGCCGCGCGCTCTGCAGAAGATGCCGGACACTCACTCCGCCACCGGGAGCTTCGCAAAAATGGCACTGAAACCCACCATCTTCAAGCTCCAGATAGCGCTCGCGGATAGCGACAGCGATCGCTATGAAAGTTTTTCTGTCACCCTGGCCCGCCACCCTTCCGAAACCCAGGAGCGCATGACTGCCCGCCTGCTGGTGTACTGTCTTCAGTGGGAGCCGCTGCTGACATTTACGCGCGGGTTATCCAGCACCGAGGAGCCGGACCTCTGGGTGTGTGATCACGGCGGCGATATTCTGCACTGGATCGAAATCGGACAGCCTGAAGAACCGCGCTTGCGCAAGGCCTGCGGGCGTGCCCGGACGGTTAGCGTGTACGCGTTTGGCAATCGCGCCACGACCTGGTGGAAGCGCAACGCGGCGACTGTTTCCGCTCTGCCACGGCTTTCGGTATGGCAACTGGACTGGTCGGAGATCTGCAAGGCAGGAGAACTGGTGGAACGCGGCGCGCAACTCAACGTCAGTATTGCCGGCGGTACTGTCTATCTCGACAACGGCTCGGCCAACTACAGCGTGGAACCACAACTGCTCCACCAACCCGGTTGAGCGCTCAATGCGCCGGCAGCGGCCCGGGACCCTCCTTCTGCTTTGACAGCAGGAGAACGTACACAAGGTTCATCCCGCAGTACAACCAGACCAGGGACGCGGGAGCCAGCACGTACAGCGCCAGCACCGCGGTTGCTGCGATGCGCAAAACCTCCCAGCGAAACAGACTGGCGGCACTTTTTCCTTCCAGCCACATAGCGGTGAGTACCGAGGTGAACAAAATAAATGCCCACTGCGACACGCCCACCCAATAGGGGAACTCGTTGAACTGCATGTGGGTCAGCAGGGCCACCACGGCGAAAAGCTGGAACCCGGCATACACCGACACCGCCAGGGGTACGGCGGGGTTATAACGCTTGAACTGCGTCAGATCGGGCTTCTCTGCCGGAAACCTGGCGGCAACATCCTCTGGCCGCCAACCGGTGCGGGCGAACCAGACTTTCACTTTGTCGCGCCAGCGTCGCGTGTGCCAGCTGTCGCGCGCCATATCCACATAGATGTGCGTGAGTGCCTTCACCGGATTAAAACTTTTGAGAGGGCCACGGATGCCAAACACCACAGGTTCGTCGTCCAGTTCTTCCTGGTAGGTGCCGAACAGACGATCCCAGACAATAAACAGGCCGCCGTAATTGCGATCCAGGTAGCGGTCATTCTGCGCGTGATGCACGCGGTGGTTGGAAGGCGTCACAAAAATCCACTCATACCAGCCCAATTTGCCGATGTGTTCTGTGTGCACCCAGAACTGGTAGATGAGATTGATGGAACCCACTGTGATCACGACCTCTGCGGGAATGCCCAGCAGGTACATCGGAATGTAAAACATCCATCCGAGCAGAAACCCGGTGCTGGTCTGTCGCAACGCGGTAGTGAGGTTGTAGTCTTCACTCTGGTGATGCGCGACGTGCGCCGCCCAGAGAATGCTGCGCTCATGCCCCAGGCGGTGCAGCCAGTAATAGCAGAAATCGTACAGGATCATTGCCAGCACCCAGGTGAACCAGTGCCCGCTATCCATCAACGGCAGGGAAAAATACTCCGTGATGAGGTAGTACACATAACCGCCCACGCCGAGGGTCACAAAACGCCTGGCCTGGCTGAGCACACCCAGTGACAGGCTGCCAACGCTGTCGTTAAGGCGATAGGTGTTGCGCTGGCGCGCTATCCCGTAAGCCAGTTCCAGCAGCATCGCGAGAATGAAAAAGGGAATGGCGTAGACAACGAGATCCATTGACGGTACCTGTATCTATTGCATGCTCGCGATGAATTCGTCTGAGCTGGCAATCGCTGCGTTCATGTCGCGGATCAGCGCCTCGATCTGGCCCTCAATGGTACCAAACTCCACCTTTAGCGAGGCTACCGCTCGCGCGTTGAGGTTGTGCTTGAGGTACATCACGTTGTCGTTCATGGCCGTGAGAACCGGCGCCATCTTCGCCTCGGAGCGACGCATGACGCTAATCATCTGCTGGTATCTGCGACGTGTTTCTTCGAGCTTGGCGGCGCTATCGGCTTTCAGGCGGGCGCTGCTGTACTGTTCGATTTCGTCTTCCCACTCTGCAAACAGGGCGCCGGCCACGTGATCTACATCGTCGATCCGCTGCCTGACCTCCGTCGCGGCGGCATCGGAGCGCTCGTACTCACGCGCCAGATCCTCATAGGCATCTTCAAGGTCGCCACCATCAAAGTTCACCAGGGTGGAAAGCTGCTCGAGGGCCGACCCAAACTGCTCCTGGGCTTCAGCCTGCGCATCGCGGGAGCTCTCCACACGATCCACCAGGATATCCCGCTTGTGGTAGCCCACCTTCTCGGCTGCGCTGTAATACGCCGACTGGCACCCCGCGAGCGTCAACACCAGGGCAAACATGATCACTCTGCGCATTCGTCGCCTCTCCTGTGGGCATCGCAAGCGGGGTCTCTCGCCGGAAGCAAATTCTAACGCGAGACGCCGCCGGGGGACAGCACCACCGCCGCGGGAATACAGGGCCGATTCCGGCTGGTTGGGACGCACTCTCGGGGCTATATTGAGCGTCATGCCATTAACTCAAGCAAGCCTGCCAGAGCAAACCCCGCTGGACCCGGATGTGTGCCGTCGGGCGAGACTATCTCGCGATGCGCGCTTTGACGGCGAGTTTTTCCTGGCCGTGCGCACCACCGGCATTTACTGCCGACCGATATGCGCCGCGCGCGTACCGGCCGAAAAGAACGTGCGCTACTATGCCAGCGCCGCCCTCGCGGCCCGCGACGGCTACCGCCCGTGCCTGCGCTGCCGGCCCGAGTCCGCACCCAACAGCTCGGCCTGGAACGGCAGCTCCACCACTGTCAGACGGGCACTCAGGCTGATCGACGAAGGCGCCCTGAACAGCGCATCAGTGCCGGAACTGGCACGCCGCCTGGGGATTGGCGAGCGCTACCTGCGCAAACTGTTTCAACGCGAACTCGGGGTGACCCCCAGCGCCGTGGCGCTGAATCAGCGCCTGCTTTTCGCCAGCAAACTGCTGGCCGAGACGGTCATGCCGGTCACCGAAATTGCCTACGCCGCGGGCTTCAACAGCCTGCGGCGCTTCAATAGCGCGGTGCGGACCCACTTTGGACGCTCTCCGACGGCGCTGAGACGCGAACGCCCTTCCGTGGCGGGCGCCACCCTGACGCTGCGCCTGCAATACCGGCCGCCTTACGACTGGGAGGGGGTGGCGGGTTTTTTTGCACGCCATGCGATAGAAGGCCTGGAAACCGCGAGCCCTGAAGGTTACCGCCGTCATCTGCCAGGTAATGAGGGCGCACACTGGATTGCCGTGCGTCCGTTGCCCGGG
>TARA_R110000823_G_scaffold19422_4_pt1 | contig 12890 bp, 12 predicted proteins | sample TARA_R110000823 | Tara Oceans TARA_R110000823 (sample SAMEA4397722) | marine metagenome | biome: Polar Biome; feature: [DCM] deep chlorophyll maximum layer (ENVO:01000326); material: water (ENVO:00002006), including particulate matter (ENVO:01000060) such as... | depth 20 m | reverse complement strand
TACTACAGGTTATTATGAAAAGCGTATTTCAGGCGGTCTTTACGGGGCGCAGGATGTAGGCTATATAAAAGCTTCGACAAAAGCAGGTGACTTCGCAGGTCTATCTTTTGTTGGAGGTTTAGAGTATGTTCATTCTGACGTATATCAGTTGCATTATTCACTTGGGACGTATATTAATACCCCTGTCGGTGGTATTGATACACGTGTTGTAATGCATACAATTGAAGGAGCTGATACCTCTTTTGAATTAAACGGTACATATGATCTCAACTGGTTTAAATCACTTGATACATCTATTACAGTAGCTGCAGAAGATGGTAGTGAAGTTGGTTCAGAATACGATAGTACAATTTTTGCAACTGCATTTAATGTCTCAAAGACCTTTACAGTAGCTGAAAAGGTTGACGTTACTGTTGGTGGTGAATATGGTCAGTCATTCGGTCTTAATGATGAGCTTGAGTATACTCTTGGTTATGTTAGGTTCGATACTTTAGCAAATAAGCTACCAGTATTCGTACAAGTTAATGCACTTAGAAATAATCTAGGGGTTGTAAACGATTTCTCATCAGAAGGTACTGATGGTGATTTTGATGTATCAGTTACTGCTGGAGTTGCATTTAACTTCTAGTATAATACTTTAAAGGTATTTATTAAGCGTGATCTTTAAATAGGTCACGTTTTTTTTTGGATTTACAAAAAAAAGTTATTATAATATAGTATATGAGTAAACAAATTTTATTTGATGAAGATGGTCGTAAAAAGATCCTAACAGGTGTTGAGACACTAGCTAAAGCTGTAAAGGTTACATTAGGACCTAAAGGCCGGAATGTAATGATTGGTAAATCATTTGGTATACCTTCTATAACGAAAGATGGTGTATCAGTTGCAAAAGAAATATCACTAGATGACCCTTTTGAAAATATGGGAGCTCAAATGGTCCATGAAGTGGCATCACGAACAGCTAATAGTGCTGGTGATGGTACTACAACTGCAACAGTACTAGCTGAATCGATTTATAAGCAAGGCATTAAGAACGTTGCCGCAGGTTCAAATCCTGTTTTTATTAAAAGAGGTATTGATAAGGGTGTAGCAGCAGCAGTTAAAAGTATTGAAGAATTAAGCAAGCCAGTTCAAGGTATGGATGATATTCGTCAAATTGCTACTGTATCTGCTAACTGGGATGCATCTGTCGGTAATATTATTGCTGATGCAATGGAGAAGGTTGGTAGTGATGGTACTATTACTGTTGAAGAAGCTTCCGGCCTTGAAACGACGTTGAATGTAGTTGAAGGTATGCAATTTGATAGAGGTTATCTTAGTCCTTTCTTTGTTACAGATGAGGTTAGCAATGAAGCAGTATTTGAAAATGCTTTAATTCTTTTATGTGATAAAAAGATTAATAATCTTAATGAATTAATACCGCTTTTACAAATTGTTGCAAAGAAAAGTAAACCTTTAGTTATTATTGCTGAAGATGTTGAAGGAGAAGCTCTTTCAGCTCTTGTTGTAAATAAACTAAGAGGTACAATTAACTTGGCTGCAGTTAAGTCTCCTGGATTTGGGGATCGCCGTAAAGAGATGTTAAAAGATATTGCAATACTAACAGGTGGTTCTATCATATCTGGTGATGATACTCTTAAGTTAGAAAATGTTCAATTAGAAAATCTCGGTCAAGCTAAGAAAATTACTATAACAAAAGAACATACAACAATAGTTGAAGGTAAGGGGTCAGCGCAGAATATAAATGCAAGGGTCGATCTACTCCGTAAGATGATTACTGATACAAGTTCTGATTTCGATCGCGATCAATTTCAGCAGCGTCTAGCAAAACTTTCAGGTGGTATTGGGGTAATCAGCGTCGGCGCTCAAACCGAACCTGAAATGAAAGAGAAGAAAGATAGAGTCGATGACGCTCTAGCAGCTACCCGAGCAGCTGTCGAAGAAGGTATCGTACCTGGTGGTGGTACTGCTTTACTTCGTACAAAAAGTGCTATTGAAGATGTAGTTAATACTCTTGAAGGAGATGAAGCAATCGGAGCTAGCTTAGTTGCTAAGTCAGTTGAATCCCCTATTCGACAGTTATGTGAAAACGCTGGAGTTGATGCATCTCAGGTCATTTTAAAGATTAATGATAAGCAATTAGGTTATAATGTGGCCAGTGGCGAGTATGTTGATTTACTAGAAGCAGGTATCATTGACCCGACGAAAGTAACGCGATGCGCTTTGCAGAATGCAGGCTCTGTAGCGGGAATGCTTTTAACTACAGAGTGTTTAATTGTAGATAACCCTTCATCTACCGTAGCAGAGCCACCAGCGATGAATCCGATGGGGATGTAATAACTAGTTATTAAGTACTAGTATGATTGTTATTGGGTGGTTATATACTATTTGTTTTGCTGTTTGCTATATACCGCAAATAGTTAAAAGTTTAACTACAAAAAAAGTAGATGATATAAGTGTCTCCTTATTTGTATTATCATTATTGGGTTATATTTCAGCTATAATTTATACATTATCCGATATAGGGTTTAATCCAATATTAATAACAAATTATGTTTTTGGAGCTATTTGTAGCTTATTAATGATTATTATATTTTTATGTTACAAGGACAGATAAATATAGTTATGGGTGGTGAGTTTAATAACTCTAAAATGTACCAATTTCTTAAGCTAGAAATAGAAGAAATTAATAAATTAAAGTGGATAGAATCAGAGAAGGCAGGCCGCGATATAGGAAATCATAAAGCGGTTTTTTTATGGATTAAATATCATAGAGATGATTGGAAAAAAAGCTTAAAGAACTCTTGAAATATAATTTATATAAGTTATAATATAATATATGAGTAAGTATAAAGCTATACGAGAACAACTGCGCGTCGAGGTAGATAAAAAACAGCAAGGTACTGTTGATACCTTTTTAAGAGATATAGAAAGAAAACATCTTCAGGATGACTTTTGTGATAGATATATTAAACTGCAAGAGGTTGGGTTTAGTCCATTTGATAGTATGGTTGCTTATATGAAAGGTAATAAATGAATACAGCATATAGTTATAAAGATATAGTCTTAAAACCATCTTACTCTGAAATTCGTTCAAGATCTTCTTTAGATCCATCGGTAAAGTTTTTAGGTAAAGTATTTGAAAGTGCTGCTATACCAGCTAATATGAAATGTACTATTGATTTCAAAAAAGCTAGAGAGTTAAGTCAAGCTGGTTACTTTTATGTATTACATAGATTTTATGAGTATAGTGAAATTCTAGATTGGATGATTGAAAATAAAGATATGAAAACTATTTCAATATCTGTCGGGGTAAATAAAAAAGATCGTGATTTTATTGATAAGATTGTAGAAAAAGATGTAGGTGTAGATTTCATTACTATTGATGTTGCTCATGGCCACCATGTATTAGTTAAACAAATGATCGCATATATTAATAATAAATTAAAAGTTAAAATTATTGCCGGTAATGTAGGTACATATCAAGCAGCAAAAGACTTATATGATTGGGGAGCTGATGCAGTTAAAATTGGGTTGTCAATGGGAAAGAGCTGTACTACATATAACTGTACAGGTGTAGGTACACCTATGTTTAGTGCAGTCTCATCTATTGCTAAACAAAAATTTAGTAAGTATGTAGTTCATAAGCAAGGTGGTATAGCAGGGGAGTATAAAGATATATCGATACCTGTCATCGCAGATGGGCAGATTAGAGAAGTTGGTGATGTTTGTAAAGCATTGGTCGCTGGAGCTGATATGGTAATGATTGGTAGTGAGTTTGCAAAGTGCGAAGATAGTCCTGCTGATATTATAGGGGGACCTGCAATGGGTAACACTAATAAGAAAGTTTTTTATGGAAGTGCTTCATCAACAAATAAAGGTCATGAAGGTTATGTAGAAGGTCAAACAGTGTATATGGATATGAGAAACGAAACATATAAGCAGTACTTTAGTAGAATTAATCAAGGCGTACAAAGTTGTATGAGCTATGCAGGTGTAGATAATATTACTTCTTTAATTAGTATGGAATATCAAGTTCATACTAATAATTAATATATATGGCTGATAAGGATAATTACGTAATCTTTAACCCGGAAGGTGGGTTAGGTAAAATTATTGCATCTACTGCAGTAGTAAGATGTATTGAGGCTAAATATCCAGATTATAAAATAATTGTATTAACTCCATGGCCAGAAGTTTTTTTAAATAATCCAAGAGTACATAAAGTTTTTAAATCAGGAATGACACCTTACTTTTATAGAGATTATCTTGAAGGAAGAGAAAGTATAGTTTTAAAGGGAGAACCATATTTTTGTACAGAGCATTTATATAGTAAACAGCATTTAATTAAATCTTGGTGTGAACTTCATAATTTACCTTTTGATGGCAATGTACAACCTGAACTATATTTTAATATTGCTGAACAAACATACTATGCAAATAATATTAAAAGTGATAAACCATTATTAGTTTTACAAACAAACGGTGGTAACTATGAAGACGAAAGATTATATTGTTGGACGAGAGATTTGCCTCAATCTCAATCACAAATTTTAGTAAATGAATTGTCAAAAAAATATAAGATATATCACGTAACAAGAAAAAATAGTCCAGTTTTAAATGATGTTGAAAGAGTAGATTTAATTGGTAATAAAAGAACTTTTTTATCAATCCTACTAAGATCAGAAAAAAGATTATTAATTGATAGCTGTTTACAACACGCTGCCGCAGCTTTTAACTTACCATCAACTGTATGTTGGGTTGGTACATCACCAGATGTTTTTGGTTATCAAATGCATACAAATATTGTACCGAATAAAGAAAAGATAAAGTCAGGTGGTGGTAGTATGATTGATAGTTTGTTTTTTGATTACGATTTTAATGGTCCTGAGCATGAATTTCCGTATGATAACCTTGATATTTTTGACTTGCAAGCAGTTTACGATAGTATAGTAAAATGAATATAATTTTTAATTCTTCAATGCCAAGAGCTTGTAGTACATTACTGCAAAATATATTTGCTCAAAATCCTAACTTTCACGCTACTGCAACTGACGGTCTAATAGAATTACTAGATGGAGCAAGACAACGATTTACTGGAAGCGTTGAGTTTAAAGCATCTATAGATCAAGATATATCTTTACAATCATGGCGTAACTTCTGTAAAGGTGGTATGCAAGCCTATTGCAACACTCTAACGAATAAACCAAATATTATATTAAAGGGTAGAGGTTGGAAAGGTAACATTAATTGGGTGGAAAACTTCTTAGGTGATCAACCTAAGATTTTCTGCATGGTAAGAAACTTAAAAAGTATAGTAGCTTCATTTGAAAACTTACATAGAAAAAATCCAGATAAAACATCTCAATGGTTAATAGATCACGAAGCAAGAGGTACAACAGTATATAAGAGAGTTGATATGTATTTAAATAATATACCAGTTAGTATAAGTTTAGATAGAATAAAAGAAATACATGAAATGGGGTTGGAACAAAAAATAATGTTTATACGTGCTGAAGATTTAACATCACGACCTCAAGAAATAATGGATGAAGTTTATGATATTTTAAATTTAGAAAGATATAATCATAACTTTAATAACATTGAGCAGATAACAAAAGAAAACGATGTAATACATGCTTTAGATAATGACCTACATACTATCAGAAATAAGGTAGAACCTTTAAAAGATAATTATATAGAAATTATTGGACAGGAAGCTTGCGATAGAATTGATACTGAATATGAATGGTATCAAAAGACTTTTGGTTATATCAATTAAACACTGATCTTAAGATCGGTACCATCTCTCCAAACAACACCAGCTGTACCTGGGTCACTTGTAGGTAACGCTGCAGCACTTAAAAACAATGTATTTGCATGCAGCATATTAGGGCAAACTGAAGTAATATGTGTACCAGCAATAACCGCATTCGAGTGATTTACGGTAACTAAGTTATGATCACCACCTATAACCGATGAATTGTCAGCGCATGCCTTGTTACAAAAACCACCAGTAACAACTGAACCACCTCCATATGCTGTATTACGACTACCAGCACCGATAAACGCTTTACTTCCTACCGCGTCGTTCGCGCAACCAGCACCGATAAACGAATAAGACGCAGCGTTAACAGTCCTATTACCTCTACCACCTCCAACAATTGAACAATCTGCATATACAGTATTGCACATACCACCTACAATAGATGAACGATCGTTTCCGGCACATATAAGATTTTTAAAACCACCCCCAATGAATGAATTATTACTACGGTTACAATTACCACTACCTCCAACTACACTAGCTGATAGCCCGGTTACTACATTAGTAGAACCACTCCCAATGAATGAATTACTACCAATAGCTCTACTACTAAAACCACCAACTACTGTTGATTGGAAACCTTGAGCTTCATTGCATGTACCACCAACTACAGATGAACGGGTATTGGATGCGCAGTTCTTAAAACCACTACCAATGAAACTACATACGCCATTAACCACGTTACAACCACCAGCAACAATCCCGGAGCGAAATGCACCTGTAAGAATACAATTCTTATAACCACTGCCGATAATATTATCTCTACCATTGACTCCTACCCCGCATATAGTATTATAAGCTCCATTTATTACTGCACTACCGGTACCTTTAACTAGATTAAATATACCATTTGAAACGGCCGAATAAGCACCGCATGCTTTATTATATAAACCACCACCAATGAATGAGGTACCTCCTGAGGCTAGATTACAACTACCATTACCAATAAATGATTTTGACGCGGTAGCATTATTCCCAGTACCATTACCGATAAATCCATAAGCACCGCTGGCAAATTGAGGACCAGTACTACCGCCGTATTGACCACCATTACCAATAAATGATTTTAAACCCGAAGCTGTATTAGCATAAATTATGTTACTGGGGCCATAAACATAACCACCACTACCAACAAATGATCCTATTCCAGAAGCGACATTACCGCAACCACCTCCAACAACTGAATTTCTACCTGAAGCTGTATTATGATCACCACCATCTACTGATGAATAATTACCAGATGCTATATTATGATGACCACCTCCGATGAATGCTCCGGACCCGCTGGCTACGTTACTACAACCACCACCAATAACTGCTCCTGAACCAGATGCTGTATTAGTAAGACCACCACCTACAACTGACTGGTAACCAGATGCTGTATTAGTAAGACCACCAGCTATAGTTGAATTATTACCACTAGCTATATTTAAACCACCACCTCCAACAGTAGAACGAAGACCACTAGCTATATTACAATTACCACCGACAATTGAACCATTACCGCTTGCCAGTGAACTAAACCCACCTGTTACTGTTGAACTACCTCCACAAGCTATATTATATCCACCACCAGCTACGAGTGAATTACCTGCACTAGCTGTGTTTAGATGACCACCACCTACAACTGATCTTTGTCCAGATGCTATATTAAGTTGACCACCTGCTACAACACTACATGTACCACAAGCTATATTGTTTTGACCACCACCTACAAAAACATCTGTTGTAGTTGCTTTATTTAAATAACCACCAGCAATAACTGATCTACTACCAGATGCAACATTACTACAACCACCACCAATAAATGAATTACCTCCACTGGCTTTCGAACTAAAACCTCCTGTTATAGTTGAATTATTACCAGCTGCTGTATTATTATTACCACCACCTATAAAAGATATATCACCACTAGCTGAATTGCAACGACCTCCACCAACGAATGAACAAACACCACTGGCTATACTACTAAGACCTCCAGCAATAGTTGATTGATTACCGCTAGCTATATTAAGTTGACCACCGGCTACAGTAGCACTATCACCACTAGCTATATTTTCTTCTCCCCCTGCTACTGTCGCTCTACTACCACTAGCTGTATTTTCTTCACCGCCGCCTACGAATGAGCGATTACCGCTAGCTGAATTACAACGACCACCAGCAACTGTTGAACAATTATCGCTAGCTGAATTTTTACAACCACCTCCTATGAATGAATGAACACCATCTGCTACATTAATTTGCCCTCCAGCTACTGTTGCACAATTACTGCAAGCTGTATTACCAGCACCACCGGCTACCGTCGTTCTATTAGCACTAGCTGTATTAGTTTTACCACCTCCTATAAATGATTGATAACCGCTAGCTATATTAGTATTACCACCGGCTACAGTAGCACTATCAGCGCTAGCTGTATTATGATAACCACCGCCTACGAATGATTTATTACCACTAGCTATACTACTCAACCCACCAACTACTGATGATTGAATACCACTGGCTACATTTTTAAAACCACCAACGATTGATGATTGAATACCACTAGCTATATTAAAACAACCACTACCAACAAATGCTGCAGAACTAGATGTAATATTAGTATAACCACCACCAATGAATGATAAGCCGCCGACAGCTCTACTACTAAAACCACCAGCAATAGTCGAATAATTACCTATAGTTGTATTACAAAGACCACCGCCAATTGTTGTAGTTTCACCACTAGCTTCATTTTTAAAACCACCACCTACGAATGAAAAATTTCGACAAGTTTTACTACAACAACCCCCAGCAATAGTTGAAGTGGTACCACTAGCTATATTATCTTCTCCTCCACCTACGAATGAGCGATTACCACTAGCTGTATTATCTTCTCCCCCTGCTACTGTCGCTCTATTACCACTAGCTGTATTAGCACAACCACCACCTACGGATGAATGGGCCCCACTAGCTATATTAATTTGTCCACCTCCAACTGTTGCACAATTAGCACTAGCTGTATTACCACCGCCACCGGCAATAGTTGATTTCATACCAGTAGCTGTATTAGTATCACCACCACCTACGGTTGAACGGTAACCACCGGCTACATTACAACGACCACCACCTACGAATGATTGTTGTCCGCAAGCACTAATACTAATACCTCCAGCAATAGTTGATTCAATACCGCTAGCAACATTACCGCTACCACCACCTATAAATGAATTAGTACCACTTGCTATACTACTCACCCCACCAACTACTGATGATTGAATACCACTAGCTATATTACTAAAACCACCACCAACAAATGATTGATTACCAATAGCTCTACCACTAAAACCTCCAACGACTGATGAGTCAATACCACCAGCGATATTACGCTGACCAGCACCTACGATTGATCTCAAACCACTAGCTGTATTAACACAACCACCAACAACGACAGAAACGTAATTAGCTATATTAGATACACCACCTAATATAGCTGAGGTGCCATTACTTGCTTGGTTGCAAATTCCTGCTACAACAGCTGTATTTGCATAACTAGCTACGTTAAGACTACCACCTAATATAGCTGAACCATTACCACTAGCAAGATTACCATCACCGGCTAATACCCCGCTATTGCTTGCAGTCGCTTTATTATTAAAACCACCAATTATCTTATTAGCTGATAAACTTTGAGCTGAAAAACTAGTTGTTGCTAAACTAACCCCATTAGTAGGGGTTACACCAATACCAACTTCACCGGAAGATTTAATACGCATTCTTTCAATATTATCTATTTGAAATACTATATTAGAATTATTTGCAGTAGCCCCATCGTCTGCATAAAATTCTAAATTACCATCTGAAGCTTGTATACCAGCTCGCGCCCCTGTCTCTTGATCTTCTAATCTAAATTCAGGTATACTATCTTTAATATGTAACGATGTTGAAGGGTTTGTTAAGCCAATTCCAACTCTATCATCAACAGTATCGACAAATAATGAATCACCATTTACTGCTAAATCATCTGATATATCAACCCGACCAGATGAAAGAAATACTCCTCCTTTTACCTTTAAACCTCCGCTATGAACGTCTAGACCTGATATAGGGTTAAGTGTATTAATACCAACTCTATTATTATATGGGTCAACGAAAAGGGATCCTTCATCTACATTAAGACTAAAAGAATTAACAGTTTGTGAAGCATTAATATCACCGCTTACCGAAATTGTACCTGTAATATCAAAACCAGATAATTCATACTGTTTAATATCGATATATGTTATATGAGATGAGACAGCTGTTATAACTGTAGCACTTAATGAATCTGTAACGATAAAACCTTTATTTTCAATATTTGTACTGCTTAACGATTCAGTTGTAATATTATTACCAATAGTTATATCATCAGCACATAAAGTTGATGTTCTAAGATGGTTGGTTGTAATATCGTTTAAATTGTTTATATTATCGGAACTAAGAGTACTTGTTTTTATATTACCAACATTATCAATACTATTAGAGCTTAGTGAATCAGTCACTAAACTACCGGAAATTGCAGCATGCGTGCTGCTTAAAGTAAAAGTTTCAATATTGGCATTATTTTTTATATCAGTACTGCTTAATGATGTAGTAGTAATATTATTAATTGATACAATATTATCACCTGTTATTAAACCCGAGGTACTTAAACCGGTTGTAGTAGTGTTATTGCTGTCTGTTACATATTGCAAATTTACAAAGCCACTTAACTCACTTAATGCAGTTTGTTTAGTTACTATACCCTCTACAACTGGTATTAGTTCGCTACCATCTAAATTATCTGAAATTGGTAAGTTTGAAATTGGTACTTTACATATGGCCATATTATTATTTATTCATCAATGATGTCAATTAAGTGGGGTACACATGCAAGAATGGTTAATATATCAGATTGTATTTCTTTTTGAAAAATAATATCCATTGCAAGCCAATTATTTTTTATTATTTTGACAATTTCGTCCAAATAATCTTTACGTACTTCTAAGAGAATACTTTCTCTCTCATAGTCTATATATAATATATCAGTAAATTCAACTAATCTAGATTTTATATCAAAAAACATATCCTCTTCCATATAGTTATTTAGGAACTGTGATATAATAATATATGGCTCGTAAGAAAAAAGTGTTTAACTATCAGTTTATTGACTGTGAAAAATCATTCCCCTCTTCGATTGAAGTTATTTGTACTCAAACTAAGGAAAAGGTACGTATGTATCATAAACAATTAGCTAGGTTAATAGAAAATAAATACCGTAATAACTATAGTGTATTCAAAGCTACCTATATTAAAAAAGGTAATAAACCTGAGGAAAATAATAGAGATATTAACGGAGAGTATAACACCGCTCCGGAAGGGTATAGACAATATCTAGTTTCAAGCTATATGTTTACTAAAAATGATAGCTCAATGGAAGATTCTACTCGCTCTGGTAAGCTAAACTTTTTAAGTGAATGTTATCTAAAGAGATATAAAAATAGTTTAGATGAAGTAGTTAAGTTAGCGGAACTGTGATATAATTAAAGTATGAGAAAATTCCTATATGAACTAGGAGCGGCCGCGGCCGTTGTGTTTGGTATAATTCCTATATGCATTTACGCAGCATGCTATGCCGGAATATTAGCGTCATATGAAACGTTTAAAATCTTTCCAGCTCATATGTACCAGCTATTTGAATATTGGTACACGGATAAGGAACAGTGATATAATTATAGCATGAACCTAAATTATACAAATACTAACTTTAAGACAGTAAGTGATATCGAGATACCCGATATCTTCTACCGCAGATATAAAAGCGGTATTTCAGTAATGGATGAACTATTCGGTGAAGGTATTCTTCCTGGTAGTTCAGTAACGATGTGTGCTGCCGCTGGATGTGGTAAGACTACTCTTCTTCTTCAGTTGTTAGAAGGCTTGAGTAGGAATGGATATAACGTTGGCTATTCTTCAGGTGAGGAGAATACCTATCAGTTAGCTTTTACTTGTGATCGTATTGGTGTTAAGAAGGTAGCAGTTGCTAATATGACCGATATAGATGAATTGGTAGATGCAATGGATGATTTAGATGTTCTTGTAGTAGATAGCTTTCAGGCTTTAACTACTACTAAGAAGATGAATAGTAGAGCTCTAGAAAAGTATGCTGTTAGTAAGCTTACTAGAGCTGCAAAAGATAAAGAGTGTACTGTATTCTTTATTATGCATCTTACTAAAGATGGTAAGCTTAAAGGTGGTACTATTGTACCCCATACCGTTGATGTTAATATGAACATTGAAATTGATGGTGAAATCGATGATAATGCTCGTAAGATATTCTTTACTAAGAATCGTTTCGGTCCTCTAAATGAGTTAACTCTATTTATTGGAGCTAATGGTTATGATTTTTCTACTCCTATTGTAGTTGAGCCTGAGACTAAAGCTAAGAGTAAGAAGAGTAAAAAGAAAGATGAGCTCGAAACTATTTTAAATATGATAGAGCCGCCTCTAATAAATTGTGATAGGGTAATGGGTACTTTAGGTATAGATTATATGAGAGCTAGTTACTTACTTAGAGACTTAGTCAATAATAGTAAGATGATGAAGTACGGAAAAGGTAAGGACGCTATCTATAAATTAATTTAGGTTCATCACGACCTAGGTAAGTCGTAAAACTGCCTAACTATATGATTTGGTAATTTTTTGACCACTAATTATATTAGCTTCATTTGTACCGTCTCCGAAGTCATCAATTGATAGACCTCCAGTGAATCCAAACGTAAAATCTACTACTTCATTACCATCTGGAGTATCAAAAGTCCAAAAACCTTTAAATGTTTCTAAAACATCAATTGGTTTTGTAAATCCAAGGATTTTCATTCGGTTCTTAGTTAAATTATTATTAACATATCCTAGTTTTTCTCTTTTTAAATAATTATAAGATTTAATATTTGAATTTTTCGGAGTAAAACTAGGTTTTACCTGATCTGACATCTTTTTTATTTTTTTGGAACTTTTTTTGGAACTAGGTTTATACATATCTATATATTTATTGATTACGTATTAGTGA
>TARA_R110000823_G_scaffold91174_10_pt1 | contig 12917 bp, 11 predicted proteins | sample TARA_R110000823 | Tara Oceans TARA_R110000823 (sample SAMEA4397722) | marine metagenome | biome: Polar Biome; feature: [DCM] deep chlorophyll maximum layer (ENVO:01000326); material: water (ENVO:00002006), including particulate matter (ENVO:01000060) such as... | depth 20 m | reverse complement strand
AACCGTCAGAACTGGGCTAATTTTCATCGATTGCTCGGTCTCTTGGATCGCCCATGTAACGCCTCAATAACCGGCGCGCTGTAAACGCGTCCGGCGCCGCAGGCGCGAAGTTGATTGACTTGTTATGGTGCACCACGACCGACCCCGACCATGTTGATTGTAATACTTGGAAAAGCGCTAATTCTTAGTTGGCACATATATAGCTAGCCCACGCGTGCGAGTATAGGTATCCCCACGGGTTACGCTAACGCTATTACCGGACGCGTATACACTTGATCCATCGCTCCCGTGTGCATTGGCATTACCGTAGGTTGTCGAAGTGCTAGGAGAATCGCGTTCGTCAATATTTGATAAAAGAACACCATTTGCACCCAGCTTGGCAGCTTCTTCCTTGAGCGTCTGAATTGCCGAATCGATCAAAGCGCTATTACTTTTGAAGTCATGTCCCGCGCTGGACGAAACCATTGCAATTTCTTCGTAGCTTTCGGGGGCAACTCGATATATACGAACCTGGTCAGTTGATATTGGGTTTCTTGGCGTCCCAGTTACGATTGAACTTCCATCAGTTATTGTGCAGCCTGACACAATCAGAAAGAGAAGAATCGAACAGAGGAATTGAACCATTTTCATACCGGAGCATCCCTTTTGGGAGTGTTTTATCGTACTTGGTGTGCTCGCGAGCTCACGCATTGCACCATAACGCACAGCACAGCGGCGGCGAAACCGCGCAGCGGTTTTGCCGTCCGGCACCGAAGGTGCAAACTGGTGCGCCTTGTTATACGCCAAACAACTTACAGACTGTGAAGAACACCTGGATCGCACTTACTGAGCCCCCTGACCTAGATGGTGCTCCAACATTGACATTACCTCATCTTGGGGTTTGAAGTCTGGGAACTGAGAGGAAAGATCGAAGGTGTAAGCTGATGAAGGACCTATTATGCGGACCAATGTACGCGTAAGGTAACCGCCCGTCCCTGCACCATAGGCCTTGAAATGGCGCGACAGCTCGACTGCAAAATGGAGTTCTCCATAGCGAAAGGTACTCGTTCTCCAGAGTGTGCGAATAGTTAAGTTACTCGCGGCGAACGCCATCTCCAAGACCGGGTAAATAGTAAAGTAATTCGAGAAGTGCCCTCTTTCTTTCAGTGTGAGTCTTTTGAACGTACGTACGTCGCTCATGGCGTATAACGCTTCAAGCACTGGCGGCGAAACCGCGCAGCGGTTTTGACGTCCATGTGGCTTCACTTGTTACATGGCATTCTTAGCTGACCATTTATGGTATTTCACTACGAACTCCTTAGCTTCATCCAAAGTCTTTGGGTAAGGTACCGACTCGTTGCCATTTGAGTCGGGTCGTATCTTCTGAAAAAAGAATCCATGATCTATGAGGAAGGCAACCTTTTTCCATTGCTCAGTGTCCGATTTCTTGGGTGCTTTAAAATGCCTGCCTAAGTTGTACATTGCACCTTGGCAATTTGGACACTCCATATCCAGAGGAAATCCCGAGCTGCAACCATGGGCGGCGCGCTTATGGTCAGTCTTGCAAGCGACACAAGCATAGGAATTCAAGTACTTGCCCCCATGCGATGGTTTCTGCCGTGGTTTACTCGATCTAAGGCCCGCATCCCAGCGCAGCGCTTTCTTTGTATCTTTGTCTATGACCATAACTCTGCCATGTAACAGTATGTTAATGAGGTCTGCGACCTCTTATTAATTATTATCGGGTGCCCATTGTATGTCCCGCCCAGGTCAAACCTGTCACACGCAACTCTCTGTTTTCCTGATGAAAAGCGGATCGAGGGAAGCAAATTCATTGCAAGCAATGGTCGCTGACTGAATCTGACGTTGATGACCAGCGATTGCCAGTCATACTGTACATATAACCAGCAGTCAAGAAAGCGGCTTGCGTATGCCTTCATCGCCATTCCTTCAGTCAGTGCACGATTATATGCTGGTACGGCGCTACAGTATCCGGACCATAAGCGCATACCTGTACTGGATCAAGTATTTTATTCTCTACCACAAAAAGCGGCACCCTCGCGAGCTGGGCGGCGAGGAAGTAGTCCAGTTTCTCACCTTTCTCGCGGCCCAGCGCCAGGTTGCGGCTGCTACGCAAGCCACGGCGCTGAATGCTATCGCTTTTCTTTACAACAAATTCCTGGGCCAGCCGCTGGGCGAGCTTACACAATTCAAACGGGCCAACCGCCAGCGCAAGTTGCCGGTGGTGCTCACACAGGCGGAGGTCCGGGCGGTTCTGGGCCAGCTCGCGGGTGCTCACCTGCTCATGGCGTCTCTTCTCTATGGTTCAGGGCTGCGGCGTATCGAGCTATTGAGGTTGCGCGTAAAAGACGTAGATTTCGATCATCTTCAACTGCAGGTCTGGAACGGCAAAGGCGGTAAACACCGCCTGACCACGCTGGCCGTCGAGCTTGTTCCCCGCCTGCAGGCGCAGAAAGAACACGTTCACGCGCTGCTCGAGAACGACAAGCTGCTTACGGGTTACGCCGGGATCTGGATGCCGGACGCCCTGGCGAGGAAGTACCCCAGCGCTCCAATGTCACTGGGCTGGCAGTACCTCTTCCCGGCCTCAAAGCTCAGTCTGCAGCCGGGCACGCGGTGCCTGCGCCGGCACCACTTCGATGAGTCCAGCCTGAACAAGCTGGTGCGCAGGGCGGCGCGCGGCGCGCGCATCGAGAAGGCCGTCACCAGCCATACCCTGCGGCATTCGTTTGCCACCCATTTGCTCCAGTCGGGTGCGGATATCCGCACGGTGCAGGAGCAGCTTGGCCACAGCGATGTGAAGACCACGGAAATCTATACGCATGTACTGCGGCGGGGCGCCCACGGCGTTCGCAGCCCGCTCAGTGATATATGCTAGACCGCGAGCGCCTAACTGCGCCCTGTGCCGCGCCCGGCGTTGCCGCGCCATGCTCTATCACTTAGCATGATGTTGGGCTGCGCGGCAGTCCCTACATAATATTCATGTACAACACTCCTCCGGCAAGGGGCATCCATGAGCGCACGCACGCCAGGCGATACAGCACCCCGCGAGTTGCGCGTGCAGGATTACCAACGCCGGCCGATGCGCGCCATCAACAGCCTGCTGCGCGGCGCCAACGCCCTGGGGCTGGCACGAGTGCGCTTCGACGCCGACGAATTGCTGTTGCAGGCGCGCAAGTCCACCGGCCTCGACGACTACGGTGACGAGCGCTTTCTCGAACCGATGCGGCTAATGATCGATTCGTTGAACAGCGAATCGAACATCAACCCCATTGGCCGCCTGCTGGCGAAATCCAACATACTGCGTTTGCTCAAGGGGCGCCTGCAGGCACAGGCATTGTGGCAGCAGCACCCCGAAATTCTCACCCGGGAGCTGGTGCCGCCGGTCGTGATCGTCGGGCTCGCCCGTTCCGGCACCACCCGCCTGCATCGCCTGCTGGCCTGCGATGAGCGCTTCGTACATCTCAAATCCTGGGAGAGCGTGTACCCGGTGCCCGGCCCGGAGAGCTTCGACGCCCGCGCCGCGGGCGAGCCAGACCCGCGCATCAAGAATCTCGACCAGGCCCTCAAGGCGGTGTTGTACATGAGCCCCCAGGTGGCCGCCGTGCATCCACTGGGCACCATGGAAGTGGAAGAGGAAATCGGCCTGTTGCAGCATGCCTTCGCCACGCAGTTGTTCGAGATCATCAACGAGCTGCCGAGCTTCGCGGAATGGCTGATGACCCACGACCAGACCTTCGCCTACGAATACCTGGCAGACATGCTGAAGCTGGTGGGCTGGTTTCGCGGCGATCCACCCGAGGCGCCCTGGGTGCTGAAATCGCCGCAGCACATGCAGGATCTCGATGCGCTGCTCAACGTGTTCCCCCGCGCGCGGCTAATCTGCCCGCACAGAGACCCGGTGAAAGTGGTGGGCTCGAGCTGCTCCATGGCCTGGAATTCCCTGGTGCGCGACAACGACAGCATCACGCCGCAGGGAGTGGGCCGTGAGTGGCTCGACAAAACCGAGCGCATGCTGCGCAAGAACCTGCGGGATCGCGAGCGGCAGAGCGCACCACAGAAGCAATACGATATTCTCTACGCCGACATCACCGCCAACTGGCAGGCCGCCATGCAGGGCGTGTACGATTTTCTCGAGATGCCATTCAGCGAGCAGGCCCGCAGCGCCATGCAGCAGTGGCTCGCGAGCAATAGCCAGCACAAACACGGCGCGCACAAGTACGATCTCGCGCAGTTTGGCCTGAGCGCAGAGGAGGTAGACCAGCGCCTCATGTTCTATCGCGAGCGCTTCAATATTCCCTACGAAACCCGCAACCCCCATCACGCGGCCACCTGAAGCGCCGCGCACAAGGAAAGCCTGTATGAGCACGACAACCGCAAGCCGCACGGCACTCAGAGGCCTGATTGACACACTCACGGAAGTGGACGAACGCTGGTGTGGCCCCGAATGGAACCTGCAATCGGCGCAGGACGTGGTGGATTCCCACCGCGCACTCATGCACATCCTGGAAGCCGCCCTGATCGGTTTTTTTGAACAGAATGCGACGCGCCCCGATCTGCGGCGCATTACCACTTCGAGCCGCAAACTCACCGGCGACAACCCGGACGCCATCTATTTTGATGCGCCGCTGGCGGACGGCCTGGAATACGTGGTGCATGGCAATCTGCACGGCGCCTCCTATTTCTCACTCACGCTGGAAGAAGGCACGCAGGAAGGGGGCATGGCGAGCAACACCGCGGGCGTGCTGAACAACACAGATATGGACATCGACAGCAACGGCAATTTCACGCTCTACCTGGGGGGCGAGAAACGGGCCAGCAACTGGTTGCCGCTTACCCCCAACACCTCGCGCCTCACCACACGTCACTATTTCGAGCACGCCACGCCGGCGGCGCTGGACCCTGAGTGCGAGCCGCGCATGCGCATTGAATGTCTCACACCAACGCCCGTGCCGGCGCCGCCCGACGATGCCTCTGTAGCGGCGGGCATCCAGCGCGTTACCAACGTGATTCGCAGCCGCACCCTGGAAATGCCGCCCATGGCGAATCGCGAGCAACCGGTGTTCGTGAATCTCACGCCGAACGAATTTCCGCCGCCGGTTCCCCCGGGCGATTTCGGCCTCGCCGCGTTCGACGCGCACTACAGCATGGCGCCCTACTTCATCGACAAGGACGAGGCGCTGGTGATTACCGGCCGCTGGCCCACATGCTGCTTTGGCAACGTGTGCCTGTGGAACCGCTTTCAGCAGACGCTGGATTACCGCAATCGGCCAGTCTCGCTGAATCGCAGCCAGACAAAACTGGAAGAGGATGGCAGCTTCAGAATCATCCTGGCGCATGAAAACCCGGGCCTGCCCAACTGGATAGACACCGAGGGCAAGCTGTTCGGGCTGGTGTTCTGGCGCTTCTTCATTGCCACCGGCGAGGTGGAAACGCCGCTGGCGCGCGTGGTGAAACTGGCGGATCTGACATGACACAACTACCGCTGACTGTACGCGGCCTGAACCTCGCCGGGCGCGGCGCCGCCGCACTCGGCATGCAGCCGGTGCGCATCAGCTTCGATGGCCTGCTGAGCAAGGCGCGCGCGAACACCGGCCTTGAGGATTTCGGCGAGAATGATTTTGAGCAGCCGCTGAGGCTGTTGCTGGAAGACATCGAGAACGAAGCCCGGCTCAGCCTGCTGGGCCGAATCATCACGCGCGGCGACCTGCTGCGTACGCTGGAGAATCGTCTGGGTATCGTCGAGCTGTTGAAACGACACCCGGAGATTGAGGAACAGCCCATTGAGCGCCCGCTGTTCGTGGTGGGGCCGCCGCGCTCCGGCACAACGATCTTTCACGACCTGCTGGCGATGGACAGCAACAATCGCGTGCCCCAGTCCTGGGAGGCCGCCTATCCGCTACCGCCCCCCGAAACGGCGACTTACCTGAGTGATCCGCGCATCGCGCGCTGTCAGCGCGACCTGGACCAGGTGGATCGGCTGGTGCCCGAGTTCAAGCGCACGCACCCCATGGGCGCGCAGCGGGCACAGGAGTGCGTGGCGTTCACCGCGCTGGATTTCACCTCGATGATTTACTACGTGCAGTACCAGGTGCCCACCTACGACACCTGGGTGATGCAGTGCGATATGTCATCCGCGTTCAAATGGCACCGGCGTGTACTGCAGGTGCTGCAGTGGAAGTGCCCGGGACAGCGCTGGGCGCTGAAATCGCCCCAGCACCTGTGGCACCTGCAACAGCTGCACCGCGAATATCCCGATGCGCTGTTCGTGCAGACTCACCGCGACCCGGTGAAAACGCTGGTGTCCATGAGCAATCTCGCGGCCATACTGCAGGTGCTTTGCAGCGATCATGTGGATATGCGCCGCATCGCCGAACACTATGCGCGTGGCCTGGCACAGGGCTACGACAACACCGTCGCCTACCGGCGCAGCGGCAGCATCCCCGCCGAACAGGTGGTCGATCTCTACTTCGGCGACTTCGTGCGCGACCAGGTCGGCACCGTGCAGCGGGCGTACGAGCACTTCGGCATGCACCTGAGCGCGGATGCCGCGCAGCGCATGCAGGCCTTCCTCGCCGAGAACCCGGCAGACAAGCACGGCAAGCATGAGTACAAGCTCGCCGACACAGGCCTGGAACTGGATTACCTGCGCGGCATTTTCAGCAACTACGAGCAGTTTTTCGACATACCCCGGGAATTATGATGCACGAGCGCACAACGGCATGAAGTTCTGGCAGGCAATCACCTGGGCGGAAACCGATCAATTGCTGGATATTGCCCGCTTCGCCGAGGAGGTGGGCTTTCACGGCCTGATGAGCGGCGATCACGCGGTGTATCCCGAGGCCATCGCCGCCGGTTATCCCTATTCCGATAGCGGCCTGCCGCCGATGCAGCCGGAGGACGAGTATCCGGATCAGACGGCCATCTTCGCGGCGATGGCCGCGGTCACTCAAACACTGCGTTTCACCTGCGGCGTGTATGTACTGCCGCTGCGCAATCCGCATGAAGTGGCGCGCGCCTGCGCGACTCTCGCCCTGCTCAGCAACGATCGTTTCATTCTCGGCGCCGGTGTTGGCTGGATGAAAGAGGAGTTCGACATCTACGGCGTGGATTTTCACCGGCGCGGGCGGATCACCGATGAGATGCTGGAGATACTGCCGAAACTCTGGCGCGGGGAGATGGTGGAACACCACGGCGAGTTTTTTGATTTTCCGCGCGTGCAACTCAGCCCCGCGCCGCGCAAAGCACCACCGGTGTATATCGGCGGCGCCTCCGAGGCGGCGCTGCGCCGCGCTGCGCGACTGGGCGACGGCTACATCGGCGCCGGCACGGCGCCGCAAGAGGTTGCACCACTGCTCGGGCGGCTGCGGGCGTTGCGCGCGGAATACGGCCGCCAGAACCAGCCTTTCGAGGCCATGCTGGGTATCGCGGCGGAGCCCTCTGCAAAGCTGTATGGGCGCCTTGCGGATGACGGGCTGGAGAGCACGGTGTCGCCACCCTTTCAATTCGCGCTGGGTAAAAAGCACTCCAGCCTGGACGAGAAGAAACGCTTTCTGGAGGGGTTTGCGGAGAACATCATTCGCAGGGTCTGAACGCACAACACATCGGCCGCGACCGCCGCAACCCACTCGGGCGGCGTCCCCACGCGATTATTTCTTAAGCTGGCGGGAAATCTCCGCCACCGCCAGTTCATCCCCGGGGTTTTCTACCTCCACCGCGTCCTGCACTGGCTTCTGCTGCGACTCCGACTGCTCGGTGCTCTCACCCATCACCACGGTGCGCACCCGGATGGCGTAGCGGCGCGGTTGCAGGAAAATGCTGTCGCGCTCGGCCATGGCGCGGATCACCTCGGCGCCAAAGAACAGGATGATCGATGTGTAATAGATCCACAGCATGAGCACAAAGATGGATGCCGAGGCGCCGCCCAGTTCACTCAGTTTGCTGTTGGCGATGTACAGGCCGATGCCGTATTTACCCAGCAGCAGCATCCCCGCCACCAACAGGCTGCCACGCAACTTCAGGTGGCGCGGCAGGTACACATCGGGCAGGAAATGGAACATGGCGTAGATCACGCCCGTGATCAAAAACACCAGAATGAGCATCTGCACAATCTGTACGATGACAACCGCTGCCGCATTCAACAGCTCAAACAGGTACTCGTGGAACGCCAGCACCACGGAATCCAGCACCAGCGACACGATCATCAGGAAGCCAAGGCTGAGAATAATGCCGAGGGAGACCACGCGGTCGAGCACCTGTTTGATCAAACCGGCGCTGGTACTCGCCTGCACACGGTACACCTCGTTAAAGGTCGTCTGGATCTGAACGAAGATATTGGTGGCGGAGAACACCAGCACCGCGATACCCAGTGCAAGTTGAAAGCGGTTCTGCTGTTGCATCTCCAGGGTGCTGAGCAGCATGGTGATGCCCTCGGCCGCCTGCTCGCCCAGTAACTCCGAGAACTGCTGCGTAATCTGCTGCTGAAAGTCCACGTCTGAGGCGAGAATGCCCGCCACATACACGGCGAGGTAGATGATCGGGGCGATGGAAAACAGGGCGTAGAACGAAAGCGCTGCGGCGTTGCGCATGCAGTTGTCCTTGAACAGCCCTTTGGCCGCGTTCAGGGCAACACCCCCGGCATAACGTGCACCCGCCAGGGCAACGCGCCATTTCGCCGTCTGCCCTGGTGCTTCTACCTCGTCCGCTTCCATCGCTGTTCAGCGCTCCCGGTGCCGTGTACGGCAGTTGGCCAACTGTTCAGCCCCTACTCTGCCAGAACTGTCGCGCTACCAAAAGCGCAACGCGTGACCGCGCGATATGAACAGGTGCTCGACCTTGCTACACAACCGCGAAAAAAGCTCAGCCTACCGCAGTCCATACGTCCGCCAGCGGCTTGCGCTCCGAGAGGGCTTCGTCACCTGCGGGGTCCACCTTGCCGATGGTGAAGCCACAGATCACCTTGTACGCGGCGCTGTCCAACCGCAGGGCGGCGTGTACCCGGTCGTACTCGATGCCGCCCATGCCATGCGTATACAGGCCCAGCGCGCGCGCCTGCAGGCTCATCGCCATCCAGGCCGAACCGCTGTCGAAGTCGGCGTGGTAGTTGTCCTGCTGATTGCGCGCGAAGCGGCGGCTGGCAACCACGAAGCCTATCACCGGGGCAGTTTGCGCCCAGGCCTGATTCGCCTCCACCAGCAGGCCGAGAAAGGTCTGGTAGCTGGCCGGCGTAGACGTATAAAAATGCCAGGGCTGTTCGTTGTAACAGCTCGGCGACAGGCGCGCGGCCTCGAACACCAGGGCGAGATCCGCCGGATCAACCGGGTCACTGAGATAGGCCCTGGGCGACCAGCGCTGTGCGATCAGAGGCTGCACGCCAGACATCTGCGCGCGCTGCTCCGCGTTCTGGTAATCGTTTTTCATAGGATGTTCCTCATTCATGCGCCGTCAGGCGGCCGTTGTTGTAGTCCTGTATCGCCTCTTCTACCTGCTCGCGCGTGTTCATCACGAAGGGGCCGTACTGCGCCACCGGTTCGCGCAGCGCAACGCCTGCGAGCACCAGGCCGCGGGCGCCGTCCGCGCCCGCCTCAATGCGCAGCAGCTCGCCCGGCCCGAACAGCGCGAGCTCGCGCGCCTGCTGCTCGCCGTTGGAGCCGGCATACAGATAAAACGCCGCCGCAAGATGGGAAGCCACGGGAATCTCGATGTGCTGCCCGGGCTGCACCGCCACATCGAGCAACAATGGCTGGGTGGTGCGTTCGGCAACCGGCCCCGCAACGCCGGCATACTCTCCGGCAATCACCTTCACCGCGGCTCCCGCCGCCTGCACGGTGGGAATGTCGGCGGCGCTGTAATCGGTGTAGGCAGGCGCCCGCATTTTTTCCGCCGCCGGCAGGTTCAGCCACAGCTGGAAGCCGTGAAACAGGCCGTCGCTCTGCTCGGGCATTTCCGCGTGCACGATGCCGCTGCCCGCGGTCATCCATTGCACGCCGCCGTCGCCCAGCCTGCCCACGTTGCCCAGGTGGTCTTCGTGGCGCAGCGCGCCGTGCAACAGATACGTCACGGTTTCAAAGCCGCGATGCGGGTGCGCGGGAAAACCGCCGACGTAATCCGCGCCCTCCTCGCTGTGGATCTCGTCGAGCAGAATGAACGGGTCGAGCAGCGCGGTGAGTTCCTGCCCCGCAATGCGCTGTATTTTCACCCCGTCGCCGTCGCTCGAAGGCCGCGCGCGCACGCGCCGGCTAATCGCTCTCACTGTGTTCATACCGATGTCCTCGAAGCGGCGGCGAGTGACGCCCGTGCGTGCGGCCGCGAAAAGTCGATGTGTGGGCCCAGCGGAACGATACCCGTGGGATTGATATTGCGATGGCTGCCGTAGTAATGCTGTTTGATGTGCGTCATGTTCAGCGTGTCGGCCACCCCCGGCTGCTGGTAGAGATCGCGCAGATATCCCGAGAGATGCGCGAAGTCTTCAATGCGCTGGCGGTTGGTTTTGAAGTGTCCGAAGTACACCGCGTCAAAGCGCACCAGCGTCGTGAACAGGCGCCAGTCCGCCTCCGTGATGCGCTCGCCCAGCAGGTAGCGATTCTCCGCCAGCCGTTGATCGAGTTCATCCAGGGTTGCAAACAGCGCCTCGTACGCCTCCTCGTAAGCCTCCTGCGTGGTGGCGAATCCGGCGCGGTAAACGCCATTGTTCACTGTGTCATACACCTGCTTGTTGATGGCGTCGATGCCGCTACGCAGGCTCTCGGGATAGTAATCGTCGCGGTTGCCGGTGAGGTGATCGAAGGCGCTGTTCAGCATGCGGATGATCTCCGCCGATTCATTGTTGACGATGGTTTCGCGTTGCTTGTCCCACAACACCGGCACCGTAACCCGCGTGGTGGCTTGCGGGTCCACCCGCGTGTAGAACTCATGCAGAAAACGCGCTCCGTAGAGCGGATCGCCATCCTCGGAAAATTCCCAGCCGTTTTCCAGCATGAGCGGCTGCACAACCGACACGCTGATCAGGTCTTCAAGGCCCTTGATGGCGCGGAAGATCAGCGTGCGATGGGCCCAGGGGCAGGCCAGCGATACAATCAGGTGATAGCGGCCGGCTTCCGCCGGGAAAGCCTCCCCGCCGTCCGGACCCGGGCTGCCGTCCGGCGTGATCCAGTTGCGGTACAGGCTGGCCTGGCGCTCAAAGCGCCCTTTGTTGGCGTCTGTGTCGTACCACTTATCTACCCATTTTCCATCCACTAACAAGCCCATATCTGCTCTCCTTAAACAGTATTTGTGAACACTTGAGCACTATAGAACTTGTATTATCTGGAGAAAATCGGGATTATCAGTCCAATATGTTCAAATATTCTGAACAATGAAGCTGTCTCTCGACGCCCTGCAGGTGCTGGACGCCATCGATCACAAAGGCAGCTTCGCCGCCGCCGCGGCAAGCCTGCACCGTGTGCCCTCTTCTGTATCCTACACCGTGGGCAAACTGGAACAGGATCTCGGCGTCACCCTGTTCCAGAAGCAGGGCCGCCGGGCCGTGCTCACCAACGCGGGGCGTCTGCTGGTGGAGCGGGGGCGCGACCTGTTGCTGGCCGCGGAGCAGCTCTCGCGAGATGCGCAACAGACGGCCACCGGCTGGGAACCCCGGCTGCGCATCGCGAAAGACCACAGCGTTGCCGATGAGCTCCTGCTGGGGGCGCTACAGGCGCTGTATCGCGCAGTACCCGGCATTGAAGTGCGCATCAGCGAAGAAGTGCTCGGCGGCGTCTGGGAGGCGCTGCTGGAAGATCGCGCGGATCTGCTGGTGGGCGCGGTAGACGCCCCGCCGGGAGAGAAAGGCATTCGGCAACTGCCCTGGCTGGATTTGAACTTCGTGTTCGTGGCCCACCGGGAGCACCCGATTTGCGCCGAACCCCTGCCTCTCACGCCCGAGGCGCTGCGCCGGCATCGCGTGGTGGTGGTGCGCGACAGCTCACGCAACCAGCCCGCGATCAGTCGCGGCATTGTCGGCATGGGCAGCACGCTGCAGGTGGCGGGCATGCGACAGAAACTGCAGGCGCAGCTCGCGGGGCTGGGTATCGGCACCCTGCCTTTGTACCTCGTACAACCCTACCTCGATAGCGGCGAGCTGGTGCAACTGACGGTCGATCCGCCGCTCAGCCACGGCCCCTGCCGGCTGGCCTGGAAAGCCTCGAATCGCGGCCGCGCGCTGGCGCTGGTGGTGCAGCATCTGCTGGAGTCAGCGCCTCAGGGCGCTGTTTCGCCCGCGCGAGGCAAGGCAAAGGCCACCAGGTAATCCCCGGGCGGGCTGCCCCCCGCCCAGTGCCCGCCCGCGGCGATCACCACAAACTGGCGGCTCTGCGGGCTTAACTGGTAGGTCATCGGCAACGCGTTGCCCGCCGTGGGCAGTTCGCCGCGCCACAGCTCCTCGCCGCTGTCGAGAGCGAAAGCGCGCAGAACGTGTTCGTTGGAAATGCCCGAGAACACCAGCCCGCTCGCCGTCATCATCGGCGCGCCGATACCGGGCAGACCCTTGATCCACCACAGGGGAAAGGGCGCCAGATCGCGGGTGGTACCCAGCGGCACGCTCCACAGCAGGCGGCCCGCGACCAGATCGATCGCATCCAGGGTGCCCCACGGCGGTGCGGTACATGGCATGCCCAACGGTGAGTTCAGAAACCCGGTCTCCACGCAGTAGGGCGTGCCGGCCTGCGGCTGCTGTGAGCCGGCGCACTCTGCGCGCGGCACGAGCCGGGTGTAGGTGGGCACCCGCGTGGTGAATACCACCATCACCCCACGCTCGGGATGCACCGCCGGAGACCCCCAGTTATTGCCGCCCGCGTTACCCGGATAATTCAGCGTGCCCTGCTCCGAGGGCGGCGTATACAGGCCCGCGTGCCGCAGGCCGGCAATTGCCCGGGCGCAGTGGC